>WNFP01002722.1_pt1 | contig 21257 bp, 16 predicted proteins | sample 5400201 | NCBI WGS metagenome assembly WNFP01 (sample SAMN13153355, study PRJNA577476) | soil metagenome | isolation source: 115 cm saprolite under Madrone tree | place: USA:California | collected 2016-06-14
CAAGATCATTTACCAGAAGCGGGCGGTGGTCTCCACCCAAGACCCGAGAACCATTCGCGACTACATCAAGCAGATGTACCGCTGGCACTCCGGCGCCTGGCAGGTTGGCATGAAGTACGAAATGATCACCGGACTGACCAAGATCGACCTGGAATACAAGCTCCTGATGGGAGAAGGCGTAGTCTTTGCCACCCTGTTTTTGTTGCTGCCGGTCTGGTTACTTCTCTACCCAACCCTGGCGTTTTATGCAGTCGGCATGGACATGGTGGTTCTTGTCTTCCTGTCAATGATTTGTGCCGCCTGCGATCGACGAATCGATGTTTGTCTGTACGCAATGCTTTATCCGCTGTTGCGCTTTGTGGACTGTTCAATCTTTCTGTACAGCTTTTGGAAAGTCGTCATTCAGAAAAAACAGGTAAGAGGCTGGTTTGCGGTCAAACGGTACTGACAAGAAAAGTGGGACTATGAAAATGAAGTCGTTATTCGCGATATTCGTTGTTCTGGCGCTGACGGCTCTCTCGCCCGCTCAGGACGGTGCTCAGTCCGCGATGCAAGGCAGCTTGGTGGACGCAGTCGGACTGCCCGGACAGGGCTGGACATCGGTAGGCAACCTGAGTCCGATCGAGCACAACAATTTCTTTACTCAATCCTATTTCGAGCAGAGCGCGGCGATTTTCTCCACCTACTCGGGATCGATCACGGTAACGCCCTTCGTCGGCGTGGGCTTGGTTCTCGACACCAAAGGGTACGAGTGGAACAACAAGATTCAGCCCCGCCTGGGCGTAAAGGTAAACAAGTACTTCCGCAAGGGTGTGGTAAGTATCGGTTCCGCGTATTCCTACGAAGATCGCTTCAAGAGCTTCAACAGCAGCGGGCTCACTCTCTACGTCCAAGACTGGTTCGGCTGGCAAGCTGTCGCCGATAAATCGAGCCGTTTTCCCGGATCTTCGTGGATTGAAGTGGGGAATTTATCGCCGGTCGAGCGCGGCAACATCCTCGGTCTGGGTTATATCTCGCAGGGCGTCGTGGCTAAGAGATTTCAAAGGGCCACGCTGGTGCCGTACGTCGAGGCCACGATATTTCGTGACAGCAAGGGCTTCGATTGGGACAACCGAGCGACCTTCGGCGGCGGCGTGAAAGCCATTATCCCGCGGGACCAGATATACACCGAAGTGGGTGTGTCCTATCTCCATGAGAACCGCTTCGAGTCGGGTCTGGCGGCCGGTGGTCTCTCCGTGTTCACAAATTTCTCTTTCAACTGGAATCTCTTAGGCCGAAAGGTGGGGCGATAACATGCCAGTCCCCGGGCTCGGAAGTATTTCGGCCATCATTCACATGCTAGCGAAAGGTCCTGACGCAACGAGGTCAAAAAGTCTTATGCGCATACTTGGAACAGTTCTTCTCTCATTGCTCGTATGTCTGGGGGTGGCGGCGTCGGTTTCCGCCCAGGATTCAGCTTTACTACTGTCCTCGATCAGCCTGAGCTCAACCAGCGTGACCGAGGGCCATTCGTTACAGGGCACTGTGACGCTGAATATGGCCGCTCCCGGCGACGGAGTGGCAGTGTCTTTGGCCGCCGATCCAGCCGGGGCAGCCGTCGTGCCGGCCAGCGTAAAGGTTCCCGCCGGCGCGACCAGCGCGACCTTCGCGGTCAGCGCGAGCACGCCAAGTGCAGTCACGATCTACGGAAATTACGGGGTCACCAAGAGCGACTCGTTGTCCGTGGTGCCGCGAGTGTCGATTGATGAAATTGCGGATCGCGTGATTGAGCGCGAGCGCGCCCTGGTGGCGCAAATGCAGCACTTGCACCCGATTGCCGAAACCTACATCCAGAACCTGAAGTCGGACCACGATTCGGTTGTGGTCCCGGCCAGCGATCAATACTTCCTGGGACGGCTGGATCTGACCGACGGCGTGGGGGACCAGCTGTTTGAAAAGCAGACCGGTCTTAGCCTCCGCGCGCTGAACCCGTTCCCTGGCATCTTTTCCCGCAAATTTCTACCCGTAGGTTTCGCGCAGATGGTCATGCTCGACCGAGATTTCCAGAAAAAGAACTATGACTTCAAATTTGTCCGGCAGGAGTTCCTCGGGGAGGTGCGCTGCTTGGTGATGGATGTACAACCGAAAGGCAACGCGGGCGGACGGTTTCTAGGCAGGATTTGGGTCGAAGACCGCGACTACAACATCGTCCGCTTTAACGGCACCTATTCTCCTCGTTCCCGCTATAGCTACTACCTGCATTTTGATAGCTGGCGTTTAAATCTTCAATCAGGTTTGTGGCTGCCGTCGTATGTCTTCATCGAAGAGTCGAATTTCAAGGGCGTCGGCCCACTGCTTCCTGGCCTGCACTTCAAAGCTCAAACCCGCCTCTGGAGCTACGATCCGGAGCCGCTCAAACACAACCAGGAGTTCGCGGACATTCAGATAGACGCGGTCCAAGATCAGACCGATTCCGCCAAAGAGGCTGGTCCGGTCGAAGCGCAGCGCATGTGGGAGCGGACGGCGGAAGATAACGCGCTGGACCACCTTCAGAAAGTTGGATTGCTCGCACCCCCGGGCAACGTGGACAAGATTCTGCAGACCGTGGTCAACAACCTGATCGTGACCAACAGTCTTGAAATCATTCCTGACGTTCGCTGCCGCGTGCTGCTGACTTCGCCGCTGGAGTCCTTTACCGTGGGCCACACCATCGTGGTCAGCCGGGGATTGCTCGACGTCCTTCCCGATGAGGCTTCTTTGGCGATGACTTTGGCTCATGAACTTAGCCATATCGCACTGGGTCACCGTATCGATACCAAGTTTGCCTTTAACGACCGCTTCTTTTTCCCCGACGTGAATACATTCCAGCGCCTGGATTTTGCCCGCAATTCCGCAGAGGAAGAAGCGGCCGACACCAAAGCAATGCAGTTGCTAGCGAACTCTCCTTATAAGGACAAACTCGGCACCGCCGGATTATTTCTGAAAGCCTTGCAAAGCGGCGCACCGAAGCTTACCAGCCTGATCAGGCCGCACCTGGGTAACCGCATGGAGGACGGAAAGACCATTCGGATGTCGGCCCTGCTCAGCAGCGCTCCGCCACTGGAAACGCAGCGTATCGATCAGATCGCGGCTCTTCCGCTGGGCGGCCGGGTCAAGCTGGATCCGTGGAGCAACCGCTCGAGATGATGAAGAACAAGCCGGTGGTCCTGCTTTCGCCGCAGGAGAAGATGCCCTTCGAAGTTACACCGTTCTTTCCTTATCTGACCCGGCTCAACACTACACTGGTCGAGACGGCAGCGGCGGAATGACGGTACATTTTTCCGGCGTCTGCAAACGTATGAATCCACAACTGGCACTTTTCGTGGAGACTGACACCGGCTACTTTCATTGATCAAGTATCGTCCCACTGAAGTAGGCCCGGAGCGTCAGACCGACTACGACGCTCCCAAAGTTGGGGTTTATCGGTGCTCACTGCGGTTGCGATTTCGGGCCGATTTCGGGTAGAGATTGTCCCGGCATTGCGATCCTGTATGATTGAGATGGATGCCCAGATATCTGGTCACGGGGGTTGCAGGTTTCATCGGTTCCACCCTGGCGCACGCGGTGCTGGCACAGGGCGGGGGAGTGGTGGGCCTCGACAATTTTTCCACCGGCAACCACGAAAATCTGGCGGGCGTGCTGGACCGGATCGAGTTCCATGAGGCGGACTTGCTGGATCTGGACGCACTGCACCAGGCCTGCCGCGGAGTGGATTATGTTTTGCACGAAGCGGCCATCCCTTCCGTCCCTCGGTCCGTGAAGGATCCGCTGGAGAGTAACCGGGCGAACGTGGATGGCACGCTGAACCTGCTGGTGGCGGCGCGGGACGCAAAAGTGAAGCGCGTGGTCTATGCCGCTTCGTCCTCGGCCTACGGCGATACGCCCACGCTTCCCAAGCGGGAAGACATGCTGCCCTACCCCATCTCTCCCTACGCCACGGCCAAGCTCGCCAGCGAATACTATATGACCAGTTTTTACCGCTGTTACGGTCTGGAGACGGTGTGCCTGCGCTATTTCAATGTGTTCGGGCCCCGGCAAGACCCGGCTTCGCCGTATTCGGGAGTGCTGGCCAAGTTCATCACGCAAATGCTGGAGGGGGAGGCGCCGACGATTTTTGGCGACGGGAAGCAGAGCCGGGACTTCACCTATGTGGACAACGTGGCCGAGGCTAACCTGTTGGCCTGCACGGCGCCGAGCGGCGAAGTGGCAGGAGGGGTATTCAATGTGGCCACGGGGCGGCGGACGGATTTGTACCAGACCTTCCAGATTCTCAAAAAGCTTACTGGTTATAGCGGCGAGGTGAAATACGGTCCGGAGCGCGAAGGAGACGTCAAGCATTCGCTGGCGGACATTTCCCTGGCGGAGAAGCATCTGGGTTACAAGCCCAAGGTGGATTTTGAAGAAGGTCTGACGCGAACCGTGGCATGGTACCGCAGCCGGGAACTGGAGCCGCAATTGGGAAAGCCTGCCACCGGCCGCGATTCAGGCTAAACAGTTCGTGCACAGTCTCGCCGTGAATTGCTGAATCGAACTAGAACCTGCCGAGCCACGTTGCCGTGCGGGACCACAGGAGAAGTGCTGGCTTGTCATTGTTCCCGACGCGGCGGAAATTCTTACAAATGGGTGCGGCAGGGGCTGCGGTCGGCACCCTCGCCGTGGCGGGCGATGGCACGATTTTCGAGGCGAATCGGCCACGACTGGTACGCATTGAAGTTTCCCTGTCTCGTTTGGCTGACGCCTGGGACGGATTTCGTATCGCGCAACTGAGTGATTTTCACTACGACGATTATTTCTCAGTCGTACCCCTGCGGAAAGCAATTGATATCGTCAACGGGCTGCAGCTGGATCTGGTGGTGCTGACCGGAGATTTCGTAACCTCGCGAGGTATGCGGTCGCACGTGACTTCGGTTCGGGAAGTGAAGGCGGCGGCTAAAGCGATCGAGCCGTGCGCTCAGCTGCTGGCCCAGTTGCGCGCCCCTTCAGGGCTCCTGGCGGTTCTCGGCAACCACGATGTAGATTGCGACTCGGCCCACATCGTTGAAGTCCTGCAGTCGCATCATATTCCGGTTTTGCGGAATCGCTCTGTGCCTTTCGAACGCGATGGGACAAGGCTTTGGATCTCGGGAGTGGATGACATTCTCGTTGGAAAGCCCAAGCTCGATCTGGCGTTGAAGGGGATCCCCCCAGACGAGCCCGTTGTTTTGCTGGCTCATGAACCGGACTGGGCGGATCACGTGGCAAAGCACCCAGTGGACCTGCAACTTTCTGGACACTCGCATGGCGGGCAGATACGAATTCCGTTTCTGGGCCCTCCGTTTCTACCGCCGCTGGCGCGAAAATATCCTTGGGGACTGCGACAGATTGGCCGGCTTGCCCTGTACACCAACGTCGGCATTGGCACGATTGAGGTGCCGATACGTCTCAACTGCCCTCCGGAAGTGACCCTGATCACGCTGCGAAAGGCGCCCGCAGGTGGCGGCACGGTTTGAGCAAATCCTCCCGAATGATGTGCGGCAAGTTTTTCATGGGCCGGCGTTTTGAAGGCACATCGCTTCGCTGCATTTTGTTCATTCCCTGGCCGCCTGCGTGACCGGGTTCTGCGATATCGTAGAATGCAAACCATGAGTGAATTGGACTTATGCGCCACGAGTTCCGAATCATTTCTCCGATTTCCTGAGGATTTTCTGTGGGGCGTTTCCACGGCGGGGCATCAAGTCGAAGGCAACAACTGCAATCAATGGTCCGACTGGGAGCAGGCGGGCCGGATTAAGTCCGGAGATTCCTGCGGTAGGGCGTGTGATTGGTGGGAGAACGCCGAGCGGGACTTCGATATCGCCCGTGACCTCGGATTGAAGGCCCTGCGGCTCTCGCTCGAGTGGAGCCGGATCGAGCCGGAAGAAAATTGTTTCGACCCTCAGGCGTTGCAGCGCTATCGCCAGATGCTGGAAGGGTTGCATCAACGAGGCATTGAGCCAATTATTTGTCTGCATCATTTCACTCACCCGCGCTGGTTTGAGAAGAGAGGGGCCTTTCTTCGGCCGGATGCGCCCCGATTGTTTGAGCGTTTCGCGCGTGAGGCGGCAAGAGCGGTTGGCGCCCTTTGCCGGTTTTGGGTTACCTTCAATGAGCCCAACGTATATGCGGCGTGTGGCTATGTGCTGGGCGAATTCCCGCCTGGCCGCAAAGGAGAATTGCTCAACGCTCTGAGGGTGAACAGCATGCAGGCGCGAGCTCACGTGCTAGCGTATCGCGCGATTCACGAGCTGCTTCCAGACACGCGGGTGGGCTGGGCTCAACACTACGTTGTTTTCGAGCCGGCGCGCGGAATTATGAACCGATGGGTGGCGAGCCTGCTGGATCGGCTCTTCAACCATGTTTTCTTTGAGTTGATCGAAGATGGCCAGCTGGCGTTTCCTTTTAGCTTGTTGAATGGCCAGGTGAGCGACGCGAAAGGTTGTTGCGATTTCGTCGGCCTAAATGTTTACAGCCGATTTCATGTAGCTCTTGATCTTCGGCATGCGAGCACGCTCTTTACCAGGCTGTTCGTTCCCCGGCATGTTCCGCAGGGGGATCGAGGAGTGGAGAATCCCTACGGAGAAGCCTATCCCCAGGCGATCACTCGCGCGGTGAAACGTGCCGCCCGGCTAGGGAAGCCAATCTACATCATGGAGAACGGCGTGCCGGATGCTGCCGACCGGATTCGGCCATGGCTGATCGTGAATGTCTTGCGAGAACTGCATGGGCTCATAGAATGCGGGCACGACATTCGCGGTTATCTGCACTGGACCCTCACTGACAATTTCGAGTGGAATGAGGGTTGGAGACTTCGCTTCGGGTTGGTCGCGCTGGATCCGGAGACACAACAAAGGACGTTGCGCAACAGTGCCAAATTGTTCAGCGATATCATTCGCGGCAACGGGCTTGCGGCTCCGATGCCTGACGAAGACGCTCTTCTTTCGAAGGCTATGCCTTAGGTCCTGGCGGAAAAGCTTCCGCAGCCCGTAACCTAAGTAACTTCCCTGCTGCCGGCCGTTTATTCACAGAAAATTAATGAAACGTTGATCTGCTGTTAAGGGCAGGTTGCGATTCTAGTAAACGGTAGTGTCTTTCAGGCCAAGTATGGAGGTTGATCATGCGTAGCCTCACGATCGTGTTTCACGATGCGGGTGGTGGACACCGCAATGCTGCCGGGGCGTTGAAAACAGTTCTTGAAGAGCAGGATCATCCCTGGAATGTGCGCCTTCTGAATCTGCAAGAACTGCTGGATCCGATTGACCTGGTTCAAAAGGCCACCGGACACCGGCTGCAGGATGGGTACAACCTGCTGCTGAGAAAAGGGTGGACGCGGCTCACGCCGCAATTGCTCGTGCTTTTGCAATGCACGATTCGGTTGCACCACCCGAGAATTGTTCGCATTCTGCGAAATTTCTGGTCGCAGAATCCCACCGATCTGGTGCTTTCGGTGATTCCACATTTCAATGGTTGCCTGGCGGAAAGCATTCGAAAAGAGATGCCCAGCGCGGCATTCGTCACGGTGCTCACAGACCTGGCCGACTATCCACCGAATTTCTGGATTGAGCGCGAGTCAGAATACATTGTTTGCGGAAGCGAACGCGCGAGACAGCAAGCGCTGTCCATGGGCCACCCTGGGGAGCGGATCTTTAAGACTTCTGGAATGGTCCTGAAACCTTCGTTTTATCGAAAGCCGCAGATCGATCGAGATCAGGAGAGAGTCGGACTGGGCCTGAAGCCTGACTTGCCGACCGCCATTGTCATGTTCGGAGGTCACGGGTCAGCCTCGATGGTCGAGATCGCGAAAAGAATGGACCGGGGTTCAAGCCAGGTACAATCGATTTTTCTTTGTGGTCACAACCTTGAGTTGGCGGCAAGGATACGTAACTTGCGGCTGACCATGCCCGCCGTGATCGAGGAATTCACAACCAGGGTCGACCACTTCATGTCGCTGGCTGACTTTTTCATCGGCAAGGCGGGTCCTGGCAGCATTAGTGAAGCTTTGCAATTCGGTCTTCCGGTAATCGTGGAGCGTAATTCACGCACCATGCCTCAAGAGCGGTATAACGGAACCTGGTTAATGGAAGAGCGCCTAGGGCTCGTGGTGCCGGACTTCACCGGAATCGAGTCGGTGGTAGAGGATCTGCTCACGAACTCGAGGCTCTGCGCGCTGCGTGACAACGTGAGCCGGTACCAGAATTACGCCGTCTTTGAAGTTCCTTTGATTCTCGATCGGGTGATGGCGAATAAAACGGTGGAATCGTGGCAAGCTCCTTCGACCTTCGCCTCCGTTGATCCATTGGCCAACATCGCCTGGGCCGGTCTGACTTAGCCTTGGTGGGTTTGATTCGACCGATTAAGGACTTAACCGCAGAGTTCGCGAACTGACCGCGAAAACCGCAAAGAAAGACATTGCCCAAAGCTGGGACTGCACCACGCTCTGACCTCGCCTCTGCTTCTTTGTAGTCGATTCGCACCGTCATCCCCGAGAACACTCCCGGGTTCTGACTGGATCGCGATGATAGAATGCGGGACGGCGTGAGCATGAAATTCTGCCGTGCCGCCGTCTCCGGCCACGCACACATCGGACGTGTTGAGAATCCATGAAACGCGTATCCCCGAAGCAAGCCGAGTCCATACGGAAAATGACCGATCTGATCCGGCAAGCTTGCCTGGTGGCCAAGGACTCCGCATTCAACGTTCGGGAATATACGCGCGATTCGTCGAAGATGGCTTTTCTTGCCGTCAAGGACTGCGAAAAAGAACTGGACCGCATTGAACGGACGGTCGATGAAAGCATCACCGGCGCCATCACCGCGGTGAGTGAAGCGGAGGCGCGGGAACTGCTCGCGTGCCTCAAATTCATTATCGACCTGGAGCGGATTGGAGATCTGCTCTGGTCGGCGGCAAAGCGGCTGCAGGCGCTGGGCACGCAACTCTCAAAAGATGACAGCCGGGACGTGGGAGAAATGGCCGGGATTTTAGAGAGCATGCTGGAGCGAATTCATCAAGGCTTTCTGAATCGCGATGTCCAGGCTGCCGGGTGGGTGCTGCAAACGGACGCGCACCTTGACGAAGCCTGCCGCGCAATTTTCCGGCGCCACCTGGAAAAGACGGACCGCCACAAAAGGGAATACAGCACAAATTTGCTTTTTATCGCCCAAGCCTTTGAGCGGGCGGGGGATCATTCCAAGAACCTGGCGGAAGAGATCTTCCAATTGGTGGAAGGCCGCAGTCTCAGGCACGAACTCAAACGCCGTTCGCCGGGAGGCTGATGGAGCTCAAATTCGTCGGCGGGGTAATCGTCAGGCTGCCGTCGGTTCGCGGTCCCGTACTGCGGCTTCTTGCATCTTGTCGTGAAGGCGAAGCTTGAGCTTTTCCAGCTGCACTTCCTCGGATCGGCGTTCCTGGTTTATCGATGCCGCTTTTGTTTCGTACGCAAACCACTCTGAACGACTATCGCTCCGATCCATCATTGTTGGCTCCAGGGAGAGGATTGAGAAAGGGGAGTCTACAGGTTTGGCCGGATTAGTACAAGAGCGATAGATCGATCAGTTGATGCAACATTGAATTCGCCGGAAACAGCTGAAAACAATAGCGAAATGCAAGCTGACCCTTGGTCAATCTGAACCGGACTGGTATCCTGCCGAGCCTACAGTGCGCTGCAGTTCCTTTTTACCACCGGTTTCGGATTTGTGTTAGTTTAGTGCCCCATTGTAAACGTTTACGAAGTGGTCCCGTAGCAGACCGAACCTGGGTCGGGTGGCGCGGGAAGTTAAACCAAACATCCGGCGGCAGAGTCAGGAATTCTGGGTTCATGCCAAGACGCCACTACATTCTCGTTCAATTCGTCCTGCTCTGCGCTCTAGCGTTGTTGCCGGCCCCGACGGTCTGCGCCCAGTGGGCGCCACGGAATCCTGTCACAGCATTTCACCAACAGCCTGACGGCGTGCTTTTCACTATGAAGACAGGCACGCTCAAGCTGCAGGTCTGCACGGAATCCATTATTCGTGTTCGCTATTCGGCCAGGTCTGCGTTTTCCAATCTTCCCGACTATGTTGTAACTAAAAATAACTGGCCCCAGACCAAGTGGATGATGCAGTCCACCGGCGATGACGTAGTCTTGACCACTTCGCGGCTGGCGGTGACGGTCGCTCGCAAAGATGGTGCCATTACATATCGCGATCTCGATGGCAAACAACTGGTCCAGGAAGCGTCAAGGAAGTTGACTCCGGTGCGGGTGAATGGCGAAGACGCCTATCGCGCGGAATCGTTCATCAACATCTACGGCTCCCGCGAGGGCCTTTACGGACTGGGCCAGCACCAGGCCGGGGTTTGGAACTATCGTGGCGAGTCGGTGGATATTTCCCAGGACAATTCGAACATCTCGGTGCCGCTGCTGGTTTCGAGCAACGGCTACGGCATCTTCTGGAACAACGATTCACGCAGCCGGTTCAACAACCGCTTCGCAAATTACCTCTACATCAGTTCCGAAGTGGCCGACGACATCGACTATTACTTCTTCTACGGCCCCGATTTGGACAAGGTCATTGCCGCCTACCGCGAACTGACCGGGCAGGCGCCCATGTTCGGCAAATGGGCTTATGGTTTCTGGCAATGCAAGAACCGGTACAGATCGCAAGAGGAAATTCTGGAAATCGCTCGGAAATACCGGGAGCTGCACATTCCGGCCGACAACATCGTACAGGATTGGTTCTGGTGGAATCGGAAGGGCGAGCATGTCTTCAACAAGAATTATCCTGACCCCAAAGCAATGGTGGATCAACTCCATGGCGAGAACTTTCACCTAATGATCTCGGTCTGGCCATTCTTCGAACCGGGCTCCACTGTTTATGACGACATGGAAAAACGCGGCTGGTTCGTGGACAAATTCAAGTTCGCCAAGCCGCCTTATCACACCGACGGAATGGCGGTGTACGACGCGACCAATCCGGAAGCCCGCAAATATTACTGGCACCTGATGGATCAGGCCTTGTTCAAAATCGGCATGGATGCCTGGTGGCTGGATACAACCGAACCGGAAACCGAGGGTCAGGAAGAGAATATCCTGCTGCGCCATAAGCTTGCCATTGGTAGCGGTGATCGTTATGTGAACATTTATCCACTCATGACCACGGGCGCGGTTTATGACGGACAGCGGAGCGCCTCCGACACGAAACGCGTGTTCATTCTCTCGCGTTCGGCGTTCGCCGGAGATCAGCGCTACGGAGTCACGGCATGGTCGGGTGATGTCAACTCTGATTTCCTGACCTTCCGCCGGCAGATTCCGGCGGGTTTGAATTTCGCGCTTTCCGGCATTCCATACTGGACCACGGACATCGGCGGTTTCGTTTCCGGGGATCCCGATGATCCGGCCTATCGGGAATTGTTCACACGCTGGTTCCAGTACGGCACTTTCAATCCTATTCTTCGTGTGCACGGAACTCGCAAGACCGATCAGAACGAGCTGTGGTCGTACGGGCCCGCCGCGCAGAAAATCCTGGTGAACTTTGACCGCTTGCGCTACCGCATGTTGCCCTATATCTACTCGCTTGCCTGGAAGACCACGAGCGAGGGCTACACCCCGATGCGTCCGCTGGTGATGGAATTCCGCTCCGATGTTCGTGCGCAGAACATTGGCGATCAGTTCATGTTCGGCCCGGCGTTGTTGGTAAACCCGGTGACCGAACCCGCTGCCACAACCCGGCGTCTCTATCTGCCGGAGTCTAAGTGGTACGACTTCTGGACAGGAGCAGCGATCGTGGGTGGGCGAACGCTCGACGCCGATGCTCCGATGGAGCGGTTGCCCCTCTATGTCCGTGCCGGAGCGATTCTTCCGCTGGGGCCGGACGAGGAATGGTCCACGGAGAAGACCGCCGACCCGATTGAACTTCGACTTTACCGGGGCGGGGACGGAGATTTCACGCTGTACGAAGACGAAAACGACAGCTACAACTATGAGAAAGGCGCCTACGCGACCATTCCGCTTCATTGGGATGACGCCAAACAGGTGCTGACCATTGGTAATCGCAAAGGCCAATTCCCTGGGATGCTGGAAAGTCGCGTCTTCCGTGTTGTTTTCGTTGGCGAAAACCACGGGGTAGGCATCAATCCAGAAGGCAAACCCGATAAGGCGGTGCAGTATTCGGGGAAGCAGATCACCGTAGTTCCATAATGCTGCGCGGGCCGCATTCCCAACCGCCGGCCCCGCGCTTTGGAAAAGATCAAGGTATCCTCGGCTCTGGATTAAAATCAGACGCGATGAGTGCGGCGGCGGCATCCCGGAACAAGCGCGAGTTCGACCCCGCGACTTTTCTGGCGACCATTGGCCGCGGCCGGAAAAACTTGGTTTTGCCGAAAAAGCGAACCATATTCGCCCAGGGAGACCAGGCCGACGCCGTCTTCTATATTCAAATATATTCAAAAAGGCAAAGTAAAACTCACCGTTGTATCCAAATCCGGCAAGGAAGCTACTCTAGGCATACTGAATCAGGGGGATTTTTTTGGCGAAGGCGCGCTCGCGGGGCAGACTCTCCGCATGGGATTTGCCGTGGCCATGACGGATTGCGAGCTTCTGCGCATCGAGAAGAGAGCCATGATGCTGGCGCTTCACCGGGAGCACACATTCTCCGACATGTTCGTCGCGTATCTGCTTGAGCGTAACATTCGCTACGAAGAGGACCTGGTGGATCAGCTGTTTAATTCCAGCGAGAAGCGGCTGGCGCGGATACTGCTTCTACTCGCGCATTTTGGCAAGCATGGCGTGCCGGAAAACGTGGTTCCCAAGATCAGTCAAGAAACCCTGGCGGAAATGGTGGGCACTACTCGCTCGCGAGTCAGTTTTTTCATGAACCGCTTCAGGAAATTGGGCTTCATTCACTACAACGGCGGATTGCAGGTTCATAGCTCACTGCTCAATGTTGTGCTGCACGATTAGGCACGCTGATCCGGACGGGTCCGAGAATCACATCGATGGGCAGGTGGAGACGTTAAGGCCCCATCATCTCCGTAGAGAGGTAGTTTGCTGCGTCTCTCGCCACGAACCCAGACGTAGCAAGCTGTCCCTACGGCGCGCGCCTCCTGTTATCGATATCCTGCGACCTTGTTATCGGGCGGCGGGGACGGAGTGGTGGCGGTAATCTGGTAGTCCCCGTAGTCAATGGTGAACAAGGCGCGGCCCCCCAGTCGAATGGCGGTAGTGCTGCGATTCGATCGAGGAAGCCAGAAGTCGCCCACCTTGGTGTAGACCTGTTCGATTTTTGTCTCTTTCGTCCAGAAGGAAGGATTTTTCGAAGGCTCTCCTTCAATGCGCATCACAGCAAAGTCCGTTGCATCGACCCAGATTCGGCCGCGGTACAACAGCTTGTTCTGGGTCCGGGGCTCGACGGAAAGAATGTAGACGGAGCCGCCTGGAGTTTTTTCTTGTCCCACTACGGAGAAGGTGTAGTTGTCACGGTTGAGGGCCACGCCACGCTGATTCTCCTCGGTGACCGCCTCCCTCTCACTCTGCAGCATTCTCTTGAATACCCGCTCAATCAGTAGCTTGGAGCCACTTTCAGACCGAATAGTGAATTCTTTGCTGGCTTCTTTGGTGCCAGGAGCCCTGTAGCTGACATCTACCACCATTTCCGCGCTCCGGGAACTGGGGAAGCCATGGTACTCCAGGCGATAAGTTCGGATCCCCCGGTAAGCGCCCAACGCCCGGGCCCGCTCAAGGTTTCGTCGTACCAGGTTGCTTACGATCTCCTCTGTGCTCAGCACCGCCGGGGTTTCGAGTGTAGTGGGGTTCGACGGTTGAGCATCGGCCAGCTGCCACGCCCCAACACAGAGCAGGATGGGCACGCCCAGCGAGGCAGTATGGAGATACATTTTCATCGGCTGTCCGTAGGATAGCGCCGCCGGTCTTGCCAGGAGTGTTCAATTTTGACCAGTTTTTTCTTGCCCTCACAGATAACAATTTCTCTATCCACGCCATTTTTGGGGCGACGAGCTGCGGAGCTGAATTCGTAAGCTGGTTAATCCGCAACCCCAGGAAATCCGAAGAACGCAGTTCCGGGCGCGTTCCCTCGCCCTGCTTATGCAAGACCGCCTAAGGAGGGCGCAATCGAGTGCGTGTTCATCTCATTAATCCAAGCGAGGTTTCTTTCGGTACCGCTGTCATAACCCCGCGCTGGCTCTACGTTCTGGCGGCCGCGACCCCCGCTAGCTTTGGCGATCCCCGCCTGGTCGATGAAACTCTGGAAGCCCTGGATCCGTTCGACATTCAGACGGGAGATATTGTTGGCATCGGCATCCATACGGCGAACGCACTTCGCGGTTACGAGATTGGCAAAATAGCTCGCGATCGCGGCGCACACGTCGTGTTCGGCGGGATTCACGCAACCCTGTACCCGGGCGAGGCGCATGAACTGGGTGGCGCGCACGCGGTTGTCAAAGGCGATGGAGATGTGGTGTGGGCGAAAGTATTGGCGGATTGTGCCCGGGGGACGCCGCTGCCAGTCTACGAAGGCGGGCGGATTGAGGCCTCCGAGTTCCTGCCGGCGCGCTGGGACCTGGTACCGCGGAAGAGCTACATGTGGGCTTCAGTACAGACCGTCCGTGGCTGTCCCAAACATTGCTCTTTCTGCTCGGTTTGGCGGACTGACGGGCAGCGTCCTCGCCAGCGTTCCTCGGATGTGGTGATCGAGGAAATCGTGCAGCTACGGCGGCTCGGTTTTCGCTTCATCGCGCTCGCCGACGACAATTTCTATCCGGTGACTCTAACCGACTTGCGGCTAGCCGGCCAGCAGAACAACACGACACGGCTGAATGAACTCAAGGCCATCCGGGCGGAGCGCTTTGAGTTGATGGCGCGCCTGGCGCAGCTTCCCGCAGACATGATTTTCTTCACTCAAATCACCATGGAGGCGGCCGAAGACCCCGAGTTCCTCGATGCCATGCGCACCGCCAACATCAAAGGGGCGCTGGTGGGAGTGGAGTCGGTGACTCCGGAGGGTTTGAAGGACGTTTACAAGGAGTTCAATGCGTCCGGCGCAGACCTGGTGGAGCAGTTGCGAACGTTCCGCCGACACGGAGTGTACGTGCTTGGGTCTTTCATTTTTGGCCTGCCCAGTGACCGCCCCGAAACGTTCGACGCTACTGCCACGGCTGCGGCGCAAGCGGAAGTTGCATTTGCCCAGTTTGTCATGTTGACGCCCTATCCCGGTACTGTGGACTTTAACCGCTGGGAAAAGGAGATGGCGGATTCCCCTATACGAATCGCAGGCATTCCCATCACCCGGCGCTGGCTTATTCCGCCCTCCCTTCGGCCTAAGCTTTACTGGGCGCACCCAACCATGTCCGCGGAGGAAGTTCGTGAGCGCACCCAGTCGGTTTGGGATACTTTTTACAGCTTGAAGTACATTTGGGCGCGGTCCGGGTTCATAAAGTCGATGCGTGCCCGCCTGGCCTTTGTCCTGATCTCGAAAATCTACCGCCAAATGTATGCCGATACCGGAATCGCCACCGACAGTGCACGCGTCTCGCGATCCGCGCAGTGGGCCCGCTGGCTGGCCAAGCCGTGTCAAAGGCTGTTTGCTGCTCCTCCCATGCCACACCTCAAGCTGCCGGAGGCATGGACCGCGCCGGCCCCCGTGGAGCAAGTCAGTTCGCTGAGCTAGGCAAAAGCTGCTCGCAGCGTTGGGAGGTGTCCTAAATTCGTGAACCACCAAGGACACGAAGTTGCGCGAAGGTTCGGGTTCTAAGGGTTCCTTCGTGTCCTGGGTGCCCTTGGTGGCGAAGTTAGGACGTTGCCTCAAGTCGTAGTCGTCCACCAGCTTGGCGCTCCGGGTTTGTTTCCACGCTCACGGCTCCGCTTCAATAATCCCGCAATTTGCCGCGATTCATCAGAATTTCACCCGTTTGTAACCTTCCCGTAACACTGCGGAAGTAAAAGAGACAGTACTCAAGAATTGCCGCGCGAGCATGCACTAACTCCGAAACCCCAGCCATTGGTGTGTTCGCAACCGGTAAAGCGCATAGGGCTACAAGAGAACGCGGTGCTGGAGTACAGACTCGACTCAGGCGTGTCCTCGGCAAAATGCCAGAGGTAAAAGGAGAAATGAATGAAGTCCGTTCTCAGGTGGTGCGTAGTTCCGCTGTTGGCTGGAACGCTGGTAGCGCAGACTGCGGCTAAACCCAGAGCCAAGAAGGCGGCAGCTAAGTCTGCCCAACCAGCTGTGACCCTGCAGGATTTGCAATCCTTGAAAGATGCGCTGGCTGCCCAACAGCAACAGATTGAGCAGCTCAGGCAGGAGGTGCAGCAAAAAGATCAGGCTTGGCAACAGGCTCAGCAACAGTTGCAGCAGGCTCAGAGCACGGCCAGCGACGCACAAGCTAAGGCCGCGTCCGCAGAAACGGCGGCCAATAGCCAGAAAGACACTGTCGTCAAGCTGGACAGTGACATGGCTGACGTGAAGACCACCTTGACCAACACCGCAGTCGGTACCCAGGACGAGCAGAAGCGCATGTCGGCTCTGGAAGGACTGTTGGGCCGCTTCCGGTTTAATGGCGACGTCCGGGTTCGCGGTGAGAGCTTCTTTCAAGACCTTACCGGTTTCCAGAATCGCAACCGCGGCCGCATCCGCGTGCGTTTCGGCTTCGACGGCAAGTTGAGTGAAGACTTTGTCGGCGGCATCGCCCTCGCTACCGGCTCGCTGGGAGATCCCACCACGACCAATGAGACCCTCACCAACTTCTTCGACCGTAAGACCATCGCACTGGATCGCGGGTATATCACCTACAATCCGATCGCGCACAAGTGGCTCTCTCTAACCGGCGGAAAATTCGCCTACACTTGGCAAAGAACTCCAGTAACATTCGATTCCGACTTGAACCCCGAGGGCTTTAACCAGAAACTGTCGTGGGATCTGAAAACACCGTTCGTGAAGAACTTTACGATTCAGGGCATTGAGTTGTTGTACAACGAAGTCTCAGCGGGTCAGGATTCTTATGCCCTGGGTGGACAGGTGTCGGCCAAGCTAGTGTTCGGGCCCTGGACGGCGACGCCGTCTTTCCTCAGTATGAAGTGGAATCGCCCCGACGCCATCCTGGCAGCGAGCGCTTTCGCTGTGCAGGCAACGACCACCGGCGCGGGCGGGACCACTCCCGCCGGCCCGTTTCCGACTCCGGGAGAAGGTCCGGGTTGCACGGTCGTGATTCATCTTGAACAACCAGATCAAGACCGGAATTGAGCGTTTGCCGCTTAACGTCTTGCTTGAGTTCGAAGACAACCTGGGCGCCGCCGACCATCCGCTCAGTTCCAAAGGGGTCGTACTCACCGGCCTGGGCAAACAGAACCACGCTTACCTGGCTGATGTCAGTCTTGGCCAACAGAAAAACAAGGGCGATATTCAGCTCGGTTATGCGTGGGAACGCCAGGAACAGGAGTCTGTGATTGCCTCTTTCAATGAAAGCGATCAGCGGGCTCCGACCAACATCCTGCAGCATCGGATCTACGCCCTTTATAAGGTTCGCAGCAATACGGTGGCCAGCTTTACTCTGTGGCACGGGCGAACTTTGAACAGCGGCTTGCTGGACGCGGTAAGAGGCCCGGGAGTGGCTGCTGGTGTGACCGAGCCGTACCTCAACCGTTTCCAGTTCGACCTGATCTATTCGTTCTAGGGCCGTTCCAAGGATAGGTTTAGGGACGTTTTACGGAAAGGTTGTTCGAGTATCCAGCAAAGCCAAAGGCGCCGCTTTTCTCCGAGCGGTGTCTTTGCTTTGTGTGGGTTACATCGGTTTATTTCCATTGAACAATTCCGCCTTCCCTACAAGCCTCGAGATAATCATTCACGAGTTCGACGGGTAACGGGCCATACTCCGCCGAAACTGCGTCGCGGATCTCTCCCACGGTGCGTCTGCCATCGACAAAGTTTACGATTTCGTAGGCGTAAAGCTCCGAGAGGTCCTGTACGTTGAGCAAAGGCGTGGCGTCGCTATTCATCAGCTTGATTTTTGCCACGCGCTCGGGTGCCAGGCGCGCCTTAAGCACATTGTCGTTCTGGTAGGTGAGCGGCCCGAAGTCCGCAATGCGGACGGGAATCTTTCGTGCCGCGGGCTCTGCTGACCATGATGCCTTCGGCTCCGGACCTTGAGCCGCGCGTGCTTTGGCCTGACCGTCAATCCAGGCGTTGAACGTCGTAACCTGATCGGCGAGAATTTTATCGTTGGTACCCTCACCCGCCGTGGCCCCCGTGAATTCGGTCAGCGAATCCAAGGTCGCGACCTCGCGCCGGAGTCCCTGCCTCATCAGATTGCGTGCCTCGTACCACCCGGAGCCGGGATCCAGTTTCGGCTCCTCCACCAGCCGTTGCGCGTGTTCGAACAATTGCGCCAGGCGCATTTCAGCCTGGGCGGTGTAGAAGGGAAGCAAGGCCCGCGATCGCTCGGCATCCAAGGTGGCATAGACGTATCCCGCCGCGGCGCCCAGCAGCGCTACCCGGCGCAGCTTGGTGGCATCAATTTGTTGCAGGGTGTCATGGTCAGTGTGGATGTAGATGTCTGGCCAGTCGCGCAAATAGAGCGAGGGAACCGCAATCGTGGACGAGTCATAGTCGTCGTGATCGCTGCCCGCAGAATAAGGCGTCACGTCCGCCAGAAATTGGTTGCGCGTGCCTTGCTCCCCGGCGCGGGTCTCGACCACGGCTGCTTCGGGCGCTTCGCCACTTTCGGCATAGCTAGCTGCCCCGGAGCGGATTAGGTCTGCCAGAGCAGCGCCGACGTCGGTGACAAAACTTGGCAGTGACCATGGGGTGGCGGTCACGTGAAAAATGGATTTGTTCTTGAACGGGTCGCCGCCCACCATGTCCATGTGGATGTTGGCGCGCAGCCCCTTTCGGATTTCAGGATGCCGGCTGAGATAGGCCATCGTGCCTTCAACCTCCGGCCCCCAGACGAAGCGCAATGTGCGTTTGGGGCGCGGCAGCGCCCCGTTGGCGACCAGCCGTACGATGATTCGAGCACACTCGAGAATGGTTACGCAGCCGCTCCCGTTGTCATTCGCGCCCGGCCGTTCGTGATCGAGATGGCAGCTGTAAACGATCTCGCCGCTGGCCGCCGCGGTTTCACGCGAAATCATGAAGGCAAATCCGGCAGGTTGTCTGGCATCGAGGTGACCCCAACGGACCACGGTGCGATCCAGGCCTGACCAGGCCGTGGTTTGGTTGGGCATGTCGCTCACGATGCCAACCGCTCCATGCTGCGCCACGGCTAGTTGCTGCACTCGCGCAAGCACGCCATCGGCCAGGACAATCTTTCCCCACACGTCTTTGCCGCTGTAGTCAGCCTCACGCGATCCGTCACCGACGTCCACCAACGCGGTTTCAACATCGGCAGAGTGGCTGTAATCGGCCAGACGGATCGGGTCGGTTGCCCAATCTCCCAATAGCAGATGCTGTGGCCGCACTTCCCACAACTGGCCGGCTTCGACTTTCCAGCCAAGATGGGACCGCATCAGTCCGTATTGGGTCTTTCCGTCGATAGGAAACTGCTCGCTCTGAACCTCGCCGAGTCCGTATTCCCGGGCCCGCTCCAGCATAAACTGGGCTGCTTGATCGAATTCCTCGGTGGCGGGCACGCGATGCAGTCGTGTTAGATATCGCAGGTTTTCATAGGGAGCGGCGCCGCTGGCCTCATCTCGCAGCCTGACCCATTGCTCAGAGGGAAGAAACGGCTGCTGGGCAAGACCTAAAGTGGTTACAAACGGCAGAAGGAAGCCGGCGACAAGAAAACGAAAGGAACGGACCATGGAGGGAGAGCATACCGTCGCTTCGTGCTCTTGCGCAATGCTCGCCGGCTGGTTCCTTTGAACCGTTCCGGCCCGTCATGGCAGCCGTAGAGACGTAGCTTGCTACGTCTCGCATTGGGTTGCGGCACGACCCGGAGACGTAGCAAGCTAGGTCTCGGCGAAAAGCACCCCGGCCTTCCTATGCGCTGAGCGCAGTGCTTCCCGACTGATCCAAACCGGAGCTTGTCATGAATCTCACCTTGGTGGAACAGTGTTGCTCGTAGACCCGGTTTGCGATGCTCCAGACGCTTTCAAAGTCGTGGTTGCCCGCCACGATGGCGGTTGCGATGCCGGAAATGAATTGGTTGAAGTGTTCCAGTCGGTTTAACTGGGCTGCGAATCTCGAATCCTCGGTGGCGTGAATAGACGGCATGGGGAGGCTCCTAACGTATTTTCTAAATCTATAGATGTTTTATCGCGGGCGAGTGAGGTGCGCCATCCGCGAGATAGAAGGCAAGCTCGAGGAATTCCATCCTCCGCCTAAAGCTTTGATCAGGGAGACACTGGCGGTCATACGGCGGCGCAAAATGTCCACCGCAGCCCGCTCGTCGGCCAGCGCTGTGCTTTGCGCCGTGGTCACTTCCAGATAACTCACCACCCCCCCTTTGTAGCGGTTGGTGGAGAGATCGAGCGAATGCTTGGCCGCTGCCACTGCGGCTTGCTGGGCTTTGGCTTCGGCGTTGAGAATTCGCGATGTTGCCAGATTGTCTTCTACTTCTCGTAAGGCAGTCAGAACAGTCTGGCGATAATTGGCTTCGGACTCGTCGTAAGCCGCGCGGGCCTGCTCGGAGAGCGCACGGCGGCGTCCCACATCGAAGGCGGTCATGGCCGCGGAAGCTCCAGCAGTCAGGAATCCACTGGGGCCCTGAATCAAGGTTGCGATCGAGGTGCTTTCAAAGCCGCCCGAACCGGTCAGACTGAAGACAGGGAAATAAGCGGCTCGCGCCTCTCCGACCTGGGCGTTGGCGGCCGCCACACGCCGTTCTGCGGCGGCGATATCGGGACGGCGTTCCAGCAGATCCGACGGCAGGCCCGGGGGGATCGCGGGTGGCGGGGTGTTCCAGGCTGCTGGGGAAATGCTGAATGTGGAAGCCGGCTGTCCGGTTAGAGCTGCGATCGCATGTTCATTCTGTGCCCGCTGGATCAGCACATCGATCGCCTGGGTGCGAGTATTTTCAAGCTGAGTCTGGGCCTGGGCTACATCGACCGCCGAAGCCACTCCGCCTTTGTAACGGTTCTGCGTAAGCTCTAGGGCTCTTTCGAAAGCGGTCACGTTCGAGTTCAGCAGTTGCTCCTCCGCATCGAGCGTGCGCATCTGGAAGTAGTCGACAGCGAGTTCGGCGTGCAGGCTCAGGCTCACCGATTCCAGATCGGCCGCGCTTGCCTGGGCGCTTGAGCGTGC
>WNFP01003696.1_pt1 | contig 21250 bp, 22 predicted proteins | sample 5400201 | NCBI WGS metagenome assembly WNFP01 (sample SAMN13153355, study PRJNA577476) | soil metagenome | isolation source: 115 cm saprolite under Madrone tree | place: USA:California | collected 2016-06-14
CGGCTGCCTCCTTGGGAAACTTGCGCCGCCCCACCTCGGCCGCTAGTGTGGGATCTTCTCGCAACACCCTTTGTGTCTTTACTATGGCGCGGACGGCGGCCGCGACAGGCTCCGCCCCCCGCTCGATCTGCGCTTCCGTCGTAGCGAGCCCGGCGAAAGTAAAACGGCGGACCTCGCCGGGATCGTCGCCGCGCCGGACATCGATGAGTACTTTTCCGACGCCCCGCCGAACTGCAGTTTCGCTACCCATAGCATTGGCCCAAAAGCCATCGATCTGACCTGCCTCCAAGGCGCGCGCGGCGAACACCCCGAAGGAGACGTCGCGTGCCTTGGCGCCGGGCAGTTCCACGATTTGCAAGTCTTTATCCGGATCGATCGCCGCGTCGATCAGCATCTGGCGTAGAGCCAAGTCTGGTCCCTCCGCTGCAGTCAAGCGCAGGCCTTTCACTGCAGCCAAATCACCACGCTTCGCCGCAAGATCAGCCCGAACCACAAGCAACCAAGGGGTCCCCTGCGAGAGTGCGACGACCAGCTTGACTCCTTGCCATCGAGGAAACTCGGTTAGGACATCGTGTACCGAGCCGGCGATCATGGCGTCGACGGTTCCAGCGCGTAGCGCCTTCGTCGCCCCGAGCATAGGCACCAGTTCAATGTGCGCATCCAGCCCTTCTGCCTTATAAAAACCCAGTTCTTCCGCGGCTAGCGCGGGAAAACACGTATTACTAACCAGATCCACCGCCGCAATATGTAACTGCATGACTTCCTCCTGAGCGAAATAGAAGAGGCGCTAGGTTCGGGCTTCGAGTTTAACTCCAGACTTAAACTTGAAACTGCGAAAAAACGGTTCATCCGGTCACCCGGACAGCCTCAACAGCGGTATCTCTCGATTCGTGCGCTCCTGATAGACGGCGAAATTAGGGTACATTCTTACCAACCGCGGCCAGATACGTTTTTTCTCCTCTGGAGAGACTTCCCGTGCGAAAAGCCGGCGACACTGGCCCTTGACGATGACCTCGGCTTCCGGACAGCGCTGAAGATTGAGATACCATGCCGGATGCATGTCGTTTCCGCCAAACGAGGCTATGACAATGAGGTCGGCGCCATCTTCGAGATAGAGCACCGGCGTCGTTCGCAAGCGTCCCGTCTTCCGACCCCTCGTAGTGAGCAGCATGAAGGGCGCTCTGCCGAACGCATATCGTAGTTTTCCGCGAGTCAGTTTCCACAACCCCGCGTGCAGTCGTCCGATCAGGCGAATAGTGCTCGGCTTAAGGTGAGCCACGACTCTCCTCCTACCATTTTTCTGATACTTCCCAATGCCGACGCCGCTTCGCTTCACATTGCTACGTCAAAAGTCATCCTTTATCTCGAGCCTCCCTAAATGAGTTCCCTTGCAACTCATAGTATTCTTTCGCCGGTTATCAAGTGTTTGCGGAATTCGCTAGCCCTTCCAAAGTCTCCCAACGTCCGTAGCATACTTCGAGTTCGTTCTTTATGGCTCCCAGGCGCTCCAGTGCGGCAGTGATTTTGTCGCCCGACTGCCGATAAAAATCACCATCGCCCATGAGCCTATGCAACTCCGACTGTTCCACCTCCAAGGCTTCGATTTTTTCCGGCAGCGCTTCCAGCTCGCGCTGTTCTTTGTAAGAAAGTTTGCGATTCTTAATGTTCCGTTTCTCCGCTACGACTGCGAACGGGCGCGGGCTGGCCTGCTTCGGCCGTTCTCTCGGCGGCGTGGCCATGCGCTGTCGCTTCCAATCCTCGTATCCCCCGGCATATTCTCCAAACTTACCCTCCCCCTCAAAAACCAGCGTGCTCGTCACGACATTATCGAGAAAGGTTCGGTCGTGGCTCACCAGCAGCAGCGTCCCTTCGTAATCGGCCAGCAGGTCTTCCAATAATTCAAGCGTTTCGACATCCAAATCGTTCGTCGGCTCGTCGAGTACCAGCATGTTCGCCGACTGAGTAAAGATTTTTGCCAACAGCAAACGATTGCGCTCGCCACCCGACAAGGCTTGGACCGGCGAATCGATTCGCTGCGGCGGAAACAGGAAATCTTTCAGGTAGCCGGTGACGTGGCGGGAACGGCCTCGGACAGCGACGTAGTCGGAGCCGTCGGTCATATTCTCGCGCACCGTCTTCTCGGGATTGAGTTCTCTACGATGCTGGTCGAAGTAAGCGAGCTTCAGGCGGGTGCCCATGACGACCTCGCCGCTAGTGGGTTCGATCTCGCCCAAGATCAATTTGAGGAGAGTACTCTTGCCGCAGCCGTTGGGGCCCATGATCCCTATCCGATCGCCGCGCAGGATGATCGTCGATAGGCCACGAATAATAAAATTGTCACCATAGTGGAAACTGACTCGGCGCAAGTCAGCCACCAACTTACCCGACAATACACCGGCATCGAGCCCGAAACGGACTTTTCCATGTAATTCGAGCCGTTGGCTGCGTTCCCGCCGCATCGCCTGCAGGACTCTCACCCGGCCTTCATTTCGTGTGCGTCGCGCCTTGATGCCCTGGCGAATCCACGCTTCTTCTTCCGCCAGCTTCTTGTCGAAGTTAGCCGCTGTGCGCGCCTCGATTTCCAACAGTTCCTCTTTTCTGCTCAAGTAAGCGTCGAAGTCGCCGGGAAAAGAGGTTAACTTTCCCCGGTCGAGTTCGATAATGCGGGTCGCCAAATGTTTCAGAAACATGCGATCGTGGGTGATAAAAATCAGCGCGCCGCGGTAATCGAGTAAGAAGTCCTCCAGCCACGTTATCGCCGTGATGTCCAGATGGTTAGTCGGCTCGTCCAACAGCAACAGTTCGGGCTCGCTCACCAATGCCCGCGCCAACATAACCTGTCTTCGGATTCCGCCGGAGCAGCTAGCAAGACGCTGCCCCGCGGGCAACCCCAAACGCGTCAACACGTTGCCCACCTTCTGACGGATATTCCACCCAGCCAAGGCATCGATCCGCGCTTGCAACTCCGCCATACGCTGTAGAGAGGTGCTTTCTGCCGCAGCTGCCTCGTGCGTCACCAGGTAGTATTCCGTCAGCAGCGCGCCCAGTTCACCCAATCCTGCGGCCACCACTTCATAGATAGTCTGCTCTGTGTCCGGCGGCACCTCTTGCTCGAGATGCGCGATACGCAACGCATCCTGGCGCCAGACATCTCCAGCGTCCGGCAAAGCTTCCCCGGTTATAACACGCAACAATGTCGTCTTACCGGCACCATTGCGACCAAGGAGACAAACTCGCTCACCTGGCTCGACTTGAAAATCAACGTGGGAGAGCAATGGTACATGGCCATAGGCCAGAGATACGTTATCGAGGCGAAGTAAAGGCATGAATGACTAACGGAGGGATTATCCTATGCAATGGGCCATCTATCATAGACCATGGGAGATGCATTTTTAGTTCTTGGGTTTGCAAGACGGCTGTCCTCGGCATGAGGGCGAAAAATCTCCATTCCTGTTCGAGTCGCTGCTTTCCGGTTCAACTCGAAGGGCAAACCTCAAACTTGGAACTACTCCTACATCAGGAAACGGAACCTGCTGCGAGGGTTTCGCGGGAAGGGAAGTCGCCAGCTGATGATTCCGGCTCCAGGGCCAGCGCTAGTGCCTCGTCTACTGTTTTTAAAAACTCAAAGCGAATACTCTCGCGCGCCGCGGTCGGAATTTCCTCCATGTCTCTTCGATTCAAATCCGGGAGCAAGACGCATGAAATTCCGGCTCTCTTGGCTGCCAGCACCTTTTCCTTGATTCCTCCCACCGGCAAGACCAAGCCGCGCAGACTGATCTCACCGGTCATGGCGACATCCTTGCTGATTCGTCGTCCGGTGAGAAGTGAGACTATAGCGACGAAAAGGGTGATTCCCGCGCTAGGCCCGTCTTTGGGGATGGCGCCCGCAGGGATATGGATGTGCAGATCGTTTTTCCGGAAGATTTCGGGGTTGATGCCAAGCGATTCCGCCCGTGACTTGACAAGACTCCAGGCGGCTTGCGCGCTTTCTTTCATGACATCGCCGAGCTGGCCGGTTAACTGCAGCCTGCCGTCCCCGGGCATTTTGGTCGCTTCAACAAACAAGATGTCCCCGCCGACGGGGGTCCACGCTAGCCCGGTCGCCACACCAGGTAGGCTGGTGCGCAGCGCGATCTCGTTAAAAAACTTTTGCGGGCCCAGATAGGACTGAACCGATTCCTTGTCGATGGTGATCTTTTCCTTGAATCCTTCCGCTACCCGGGTTGCTACGCCCCGACAAATGGCTCCCAACTCACGCTCAAGTTGTCGAACCCCGGCTTCGCGTGTATAGGATCGAATGATTTCGCGAATTGCATCGTCGGTAAATATGATCTCAGCGGGATTAAGTCCATTTTCGCTAATTTGCCGGGGAATAAGATAGCTTTTCGCAATTGCCAGCTTTTCTTCCTCGATATATCCGGCTAGCGGTAAGATTTCCATGCGATCACGAAGAGGGGCCGGAATGGTGTCGAGGACGTTGGCGGTTGCAATGAATAAGACCTGGCTTAAATCAAAGGGCACAGCGAGATAATGATCCTGAAAAGTGCTGTTTTGCGAAGGGTCTAGGACCTCCAGTAGCGCCGCCGATGGATCGCCCTGGAAACTGGCGCTGAGCTTGTCGATTTCATCCAACATAAAGACCGGATTCTTCGTGCCGGCCTTTCGAATTCCTTGGATAATATTGCCGGGCAGCGCGCCCACATACGTGCGCCTATGCCCCCGGATCTCCGCTTCGTCGTGAACCCCGCCAAGACTCTGGCGCACAAACTTCCGGTTCATGGCCCGAGCGATACTTTGACCGAGGGATGTTTTTCCCACGCCGGGAGGACCGACAAAGCACAAGATCGGGCTTTTTCCGTCCGGCCTCAATTTACGCACCGCCAGGAATTCAAGAATACGTTTTTTTACTTTCTCGAGGTCGTAGTGATCAGTGTCGAGAATTTCCCGTGCTTTCGGAAGGTCAATCTGCTCCTCGCTGGAAATACTCCAGGGAAGTTCCACCATCCAATCGAGATAAGTCCTTAGGGCTGAATATTCCGCAGCAACATCAGGGATGCGCTCGAAACGAGTAAGCTCCCTGAGCACCTCCTTTTCCACTTCCGGCGGCATTTTTGCTTCGTAGATTTTCTGACGTAGCTCCTCCGCTTCCACGCGCTGGCCGTCTTCTTCACCCAACTCCTTTTGTATCGCCTTCAACTGCTCGCGAAGGAAATACTGGCGTTGAGTCCGGTCCATCGATTCCTTAGTTTGCTCGCCGATTTTTTTGCTCAGCTCCAGCAATTCGATCTGACGCGCCAGCTTTTCTGAAACCCTTTCGGCCCGCAGCTCGGGGTCAAGAATCTCTAGGATTTCCTGCTTTTCGGGAAGCGCCAGGTCCAGTGTAGAAGCGATCATGTCAATCAGCGACAAAGGATTGTCGATTCTCTCGATGGTTGATTTCAACTCGTTCATGGGCTCAGGTAACAGGCTCAGGGCTTTCACGGCTTCCTGGCGGAGATGCAAGATTCTCGCTTCAAATTGTTTGGATTGGGGTATGACCTCCTCGACCATGGTGACCCGTGCAATGAAAAACGGCTCCGTCTCAAGAAATTCGGCAATTTCAAAACGTTGCCGGCCCTGAACTATAATCTGGCGCTGACCGTCAGGCAGGCCGAACATGCGCAGGACATCCGCAGCCGTGCCGACCCGAAACAAATCTTGAGCCTGTGGAATTTCGATTGCCGGATCTCGTTGGGCGATAAATCCGACGGGCAATTGTTGACGAACCGCCTCCTCTATCGCTCGGACGCTCGCCGGACGTGCAACAACCAGCGGCATGACCGTGGCGGGGAAGAGCACCGTGTTGCGCAGAGGTAAAATGGCCAAAGCCCCGGCGGGAATACTAAGACGGGGTTTAGACTTAGGGGCTTCCTTCTCTTCTGGAGTCATGAATGCTTCCTCAATTCGATGATGAGTAATCCATCCTGAAGGGAGACTTCCCCTAGGGATAAAGAGTTTCTTCCTTCGATCAGCGTGAGGCGCCGCTCGAAACGTCCGAGGGGGATCTCCCATATCTTTAGTTCCCCCTCATTGCAGCATTTCGGCAGGGGCCGCTCCCCTGCGATCACAAGCTCGCGTCCCTCCAGGCGCACCTTCATACGATCAGCTGTGACTCCCGGTAGAGCGGAAATCACCCACAAGCTTACGTCGGTCTCGACCACGTTTACCGGTGGTTCCCAGGCGGGGCTTCTGCCGTGGGAAAGGCGATAGTGAGTACCGGCCGCAATTTGCAAAAAATTCCTGTGAATGCGCTCTACTTGTTGGAGCAAATCACTGGCTCGCTGCCACACCACAATATCCCAATTACCGGACGCCATACGAATTAACCCTCAACAATGGAAAAAATCACTCTCCTCTTAAGAGCCTAGGATTCGAACATGGCATTGTCAACAAAGCGAAACAAAGAGATGTGCATATCTTCGGCTCCGGGCCTCAGGTTCGGCTGTGACAAAAATGTCACTTGTCACCGCCGTGTCAGTAGAAGTCGCCTCGGCAACCCGTTCATTCCATAGGTTTTCCACGAGTTGCCACACTGAGTCCCAACCAATGTCGTGGCTTGATTCTTGCCATCTACTTTTAGAGTTCATAGCCATCTGCTGAATTGACTCAAACCGGACGGAAGGACGAAACCAACCCAGAAGATGATTTACCTGGCCACCTTTAATAAGAAAAGCAGGTTTCGGCAACCCCCGCACAAGCAGAGAAGCTTAATCTTCATCGAAGCCGAAGATAGGTTGGGACTCGAAAAAGTCGTAGCGCTGGTCAAAGGACTCACAGAAGGTGACTTTGAGGAATCAAGCGTCGAAATCATTGGTCAAAAGGCGTGGGACGCTGCCAAGATAAAGCATCCTCGGATCAAGTTTCACAAGCTGGATTGAAGCGGAAGATCCATACCAAAAAAAACTTGACAGGGTCTTACTAGTGGCCCATAATTTTTGACTATCATTCTCCCACCAGTGATACGAGCAAACCTAAGGGAAACCCCTTGCAACAAAAAGGCGAGTTGGCTCCAAGCCCTTATAGGTGTCAATAGAATGTCGCCGAATGTCAAGAAAAGAATTGTTCAACCCCTTATAGCCTTTTAAGGTTGCCCGTAAGTGTGCGACACGGGAGGATAAACGAGGGTATATGAACCAGATGATCGTGGAAAACCTCATAAGCTGGTTTTTGTTCGCGCTGGCCTCTACGTGCACCTTGTCCTTTGCATCTACGATCTACGACGACTTTATTAGCCGGAAGCGGCGTGGGCAAGAAACAAAAACAATAACCAAAGTCGTCGAGCTCTCAGATCCAGAGCCCAACCGACTAACGCCGGAAAGGCCCCGTGGCTACGACAGTCCCGAACTCTTCCGCGAGGACTTATGGATTAGACGGATCGAGCATAGTCGTAGAGAACATGCCGCATTGACAGCGTCAATGCCACAGGCAAGTGAGATTTATCGGAAGCGACTGTGTGCAATGCTGGCTCACCACGTAGGCAGCAGTCGCGACAATTGATTGGCTCCAGAGTAGTGACTCTTTTCTGTAACGCATTCTAGCCAGCCGCATAACGTTTTTCTCTTTTGCTAGGGACCTCCAGACCGTCTTTCTAATCGCTCCACCGCCGTCGTTTTGCTCCGATCGCAGTCGCAAGGGTAGGTTCTAGTCCGAGTAAGCCGTCCATTGCCTTTTTGCATAACTGCAGTCCGCTCTCAGGTCCCGCCCACGAATAAGCGCCTTTATATATGTGCGGTCTGACCGTTGCTGAAGGTGCGACGAGGCCGAGCATTGATGACTTGTCTTGCCGGGGCCGACGAGAAAGGTGACTTGAGCGATCTCAGCTTGTAAGACTCCACTGGTTACTCTTTTGTGATGCAGCCAACATCGTTTGCTTCGCACTACGCAAAAAATCTCTTGACACATGTCCAGCGCGTTTATTATATGCGAGTACATCAGCGATCAATCAAAAAGTTTTCCGAACAGCAGATTGATCAGACGGACGGAAGATATTCCCTCAATAGATAAGAGAACTTTTTTGTGTTCTGCTTTTTCATTGCCGTCCTAATGGGTAAACACTCAACAGATAGTTTGCTGCGGGAGATTTATCATGAGGTTTCGCATTCTCTTCGATGAAGACAAACTGAAGCAAGGTGTATATCAAGAGGAAGAGGAATTTGCCTCAAAAGGTAATGGCGTCGGCTGGCCAAAGGGCACCTGGTTCCAGAGACGTCTCCGCCAAGTCAGAGAACAACAACGAAAGAAACCGACGGAATCTGATTATGTGTATGAATGCGCGTTGGGCACCATTATCATTCGGCAATCGAATGGCGGGGAGTAAGCAACTCTGGCCCGGTATTGTCTTCTCAGAAAAAACGGATTCGAATCACCTTGCAGATTATTACTAAACATGCGCGACTAATACTTTAGGATTCGAACCAGGGTATCGGTTTTTGCCTCTCATTCCGATTCCAATGAGTTTCCACAAAAGCAGAGTCCCGCTAGTACCGTAGCAAATCAGCAATCTTTGGAAACCGCGCCACCCACGATCCTACGCAAAAGCCTTCACCAAATCTTGTTTCAGTAGTGCCTATCCGACCGGCAACAGAACGATGGCGCGATAGCCCATACAAATGGGTGTCCGATTAGCAGCAGCCTCAACGCATCACTATGAGATTCCATGAGCTCGGTTATGATCAAATCGGTGCAGGAAAAATTGGCACAAGCTGTTGTTTTTTAGCTAACGCGGCAACAGATTTAACCGGCACGACCCTTGCGTCCTTGCCGCTTTTTACGCCGAATAAAGAGGAGGACCCATGGCAAGGACCTTAACCAAGGCGCTGCTTTTCTTGTTCTTGATTGGGGGATGCGCCGCACTAAATAAAGAAGAAGGTCAAGCGCCAAAGCCTTCCGAACCGATAGCTGTTCCGCTATCATCGCCGCCTGCCGAAACCGCCCGGGATCAATCATTTCCAGTAGCGAGCAACACAAATCCAACTCCCAGCAAAGAGGAAATCCGGATGTTGCAGGCGCGACTGAAAGCAGCCGGATTTTATTTGGGACCGGTCGACGGAATATTCGGGCCAAAGACCAGATCAGGTTTGCTTCGCCTGCAAGCATCCTGCGCGAATCTCAAAGATCTTCTGGAAGCTTCCACCACGGCAACTCCGCCGGCGCAACTGGATAGTGCCGGCAACAACAGTCCGAAGAGTGATGAGATCCGTATGATCCAAGTACGCTTGAAAGACGCCGGCTTCGATCCCGGACCGCTTGATGGGGTTTCGGGTACCAAAACTAGATCGGCGCTTTTACGTTTTCAAGCCGCCTGTACGATGCTCCAAAATCTGCCGCTCATTTTAGACAAGGAGCTTCAAACTGCCGATCGACAAACATCTCCGATTTGGGAGGAGAAGCGTTATCGGACCGTCGCAAAATCGGTCGGACTTGACTCCGATATGATGAGTGGAAAGCAAATTCTCAGTAACGATAAAATCCGGCAAGATCAATTGCGGTTGAAAGACGCCGGTTTCGACCCGGGTCCGATCGATGGGATTCTAGGTCCTAAAACCAAAGCAGCCATGCAGCGATATCAAAAATCTTTCGAGCGAAAGAATTCATAAATCTGCCAACATCTACATCGTCAAACTGAGGAAGTAGGAATGATCGATGAGAACGACGATGCGGACGAGCGCATACAGCATTGCCATATATCCGCAAACAAGCCCTGCAATCGTCATCGAGACAAACAACCTGTTCATGGTAAGTCCCTCCATCTTTCTGCTTAGCTGCCGTCGTTAAACTAATGCGCAATGTGCATGCCAAGCGCAGTCACTGGCGTGGACTTAGAGCAACTAGCGGATTAGAAATGGAATTTTCGAAAAGTCGGATTGGGCGCGCTTTCGCGGGAAAGCAAGGGGAGGTAACTTTATTATACGGGTGCGTATCTGAAACGATGCAGTCAACACGAAAAGTGGCATCAACCCCGCCAGTTTATTTGGCGACCCCGGCCTTGCGCCGCCCGATCGCGGCTTCGGCTCGGGGACTAATCGCCCGCTGCACGGCAACGTTTAGTAACGCCGGTCGTCCTGAAGCCAATCCACGCTGCAGCGCGGGTTCCAGATCTTCAGCACGCTCCACAAACTCGCCATACCCGCCGAGGCCTTGAACGACCTGTTCGTACCGGGTCTGCAGCAACTCGGTGGCAACGGGGCGGCCATAAAGGCCAAGCTGAATTTGCCGGTCGATTCCCCAGGCGGAATCGTTGCCTAATATCGCAACAATGTTGAGTTTGTGACGCACTGCCGTATCAAATTCCATTCCATTGAAACCAAACGCGCCATCGCCGGTGAGCATGATCACCCGTGAATCAGGGTAGGCTACTTTGGCGGCCAGCGCGGTGGGCAGCGACGATCCCAACATCCCTAAACTAGACACGTAGAACCACCGCTTGGGCTTGCGCGCAGGTATTAAGGACCGACCGAAGTGGCAAAAGTCTCCTCCATCAAAGACGAGGCAATCATCGGGACGCAGGATAGACTCGATGGTTTTGTGCACGAACAACGCATGCATCGGCGTCTCGAGACGCGCCAGATCGTCCGCCCATGTTTTCTGGGCAGCACGGGCGCTACGCAATTCATCTAGCCACGGGAGATCCTTCCACGTGAAACTGGCGGCTTCTTTTGTCATCTGATCTAAAACGCTGCTGACATCGCCGACCATGCCCACCGTAACCCCTCGATTGCGGCCGATCTCCAAGGCCGAAGGATCCACCTGAACAACCTTGGCATCCGCTGCTAGGTGGGGCGGACGGCAAAAGCCGATGGTGAAGTCCTGTTTGCGTCCCAGGAGCAAGATTACATCCGCCTCGCGAACCTTGGCGGCAGCTCGATTCAAGCCGCGCTCGAAAAATCCGAACACGTACGGGTGATCGTCAGATATCAAGCCGCGCGATTGCTCTTCCGTCAGCACCGGCAGGCGAGTCGTTTCGATGAATCTTTGCAGAGGCTCTCCGGAGAGCGTATAACCGGCGGCGCTTCCGGCAATAACCAGAGGTTTCTCTGCCTGGCGCAGGAGCGCGATCGCCTGGCGCACACTTTTCGGGTGCGCGAGCATCGACTCCGTCGCACGGTATTCATCCGCTTGGTAGAACATTTCTTGATCTTCGTCGACGCTTCCTTCTTGCAAGTCAATGGGGATGGTCAAGTGAACCGGCCCGCGTCGGCCGCTGAAGGCTAGACGGATCGCCCGGCGGATAAATTCAGGAATCCGTCGCACATCATCGACGATAAACGAGCCTTTGGTCATGGGGGCAGCCATATGCACTTGGTCGATTTCCTGCTGGGCGCCGCGGCCTAGGTCGTGGCGATCGGCGCAGCCGGCGATGGAGATAACCGGACCTTCGCTGTGCATGGCGTTGGTGAGACCGGGAATTGCGTTGGCGAAACCCGGAGTCGTGTACATGCAAACACCCGGCTGCTCCGTGATTCGACCCCAGGCATCCGCCATATGAACCGCCGCCTGTTCGTGACGGGTATCGATGATCTGGAAGTCTTGATCCGCCATCACGTCCAACACCGGTAGAATATGATCACCGGCCAAGGTGAAGATATTCGTCACCCCTTCAAGCTTAAGCGCTTTGCAGACTAACTCTGCTCCCGTGATTCGACCCATTTTGTCTCCCTTACGATTTTCTTCTACTTGTCCGATGACACCGTAGATTGCTCCTTTTTCTGTATCATACAAGTGCGCGGATACAGTCAAGTGTTTTGGGGGTCTTGCTCAACGGTATCGTGGAACGGGTCATGTAAACCCGTACATATTACTCAGCAAGACGGAAAAATCGATGTGCAAGCATGAAGACTTAATTGGGATGACGGGCTGTCGATGCCTGCCGAGAGGCTAAGGTCCACGGTACGGCGCTTGCAACATTTACGCTGCGACCTTATTCTCCATGCTGTAAACTAACAGGAGGACAAGCTGTGAAAAGAGTCGAGCTCAAGCTTGGGGATAAAACCATCGAAGGGACACTCGTGGATTTCGAGACCGTACGGGAGGAGTATAACTCCTACAAGCTCTCTGACGGCTCGACCATCAGAATGAAGACGGTAGTGACGAATATAATACGGACCGAGGAATTTACACCCACCGGAGAGCCTGTTTACATCATCAATTCGCAGAACGTGCTCGTTGCCGACGTCCCTGACCAACTTAAGAAACAGGAGCAGATTCAATAGCACCCATGAACAGACAACGTAAACGCGGCGTTCAGTCGCGCTGAAAGTACTGATCGAAAGCCCACGAGGCCATGTGTCATAAAATCCGTCCGGTAACTGTTTTGATTGCAAAGAAACTGGCGGTGCACTGAAGCCTAAACGAGCGCCGAGGGAACCGGGGTATAATTAACTTTTTTCTGCGGCGGGATCTCCGGTGGGTTTGGCCCCGACGGCCAAGGTATCTTTCGGAGTAATCACAGGCTTTCGATGGGCTTCGTGCTCGCGCGCCCGCAACGCATTTAGCCGCTCCCGGAACCAGGTCTTCTCAGGCCAGGCCCAATTGCGATCAGCGTTGGGGTCGAACTCCGGCGGTTTCATAGCGACCTGGGGCATGATCGAGCAATCACTATGCCATATGCCCTGCTCTGAATTTCCAGCCGATTTTGCAGAAATCACTAGAATCGCTGGACGAAAATCGTTAGTTGTCGCCAAATTTTGAACGTCCATGCTAAGGACTAGACGCCGCGAGATAGGTCCTCGTGTGCGGAGAAAGAACCGCGAGTGTGATCGTGAGGGAAACCGAGATCACGGAACGTGATCGTAGCCGGAACAAGGAAAAGTCGAAGAGTGCCTTGCGCCGAATGCGTAACTCGCATATAGGCACCTAGAAGGAGGTTGTAATGAAAACAATCCGAACACGTCTGCCCGCGAGTTATGTCCTTCGCATGTATGTGGGATTGCTGATCGGGTTCGTCCTGATTATCGGAAACTTCCCATTGCTGGCTCAAGTGAGCTCGCCAGGAAGCGCTATCGCCGTTCGGGGGAAAATCACCGATGCTAGGAGTCAAGAATTGATCGTCGCTGCCAGCAGCGGTGTGATCTCGGTCAAAGTCCCGGATACGACGATCGTCCGCGGCGAGACTACGATCAAGTTTTCTGACATCACCCCCGGCATGTATTTGGGAACGACTGCTGAAAAGCAGTCCGATGGTACGTTCCTCGCGTCGGAAGTCCACGTTTTCTCTGAGGACCAACGCGGCACGGGCGAAGGGCATCGACCGTCGTCTTCCGTTGCCAACAGCACGATGACGAACGCCAACGTCGAGAAGGTGGAGGATGTCGCAGTGCAGGAAGTGAAGGGACGGCTAATCTCTCTCACATATAAGGGCGGCGCGGTTAAAGTATTCGTGCCTCCGAATATTCCTATCGTGAAGCGCGTGCTTGGAGATCGGGCAATGCTGAAACCCGGCGCCGAAGTCTCCATACAGTCGACTCGCGCCGCAGACGGTTCGCTTACGGCATCGCAGATCACCGTACGAGCAGTGGGAGACAAATAATAGTGTTGAATGAAGACTAACGAGTTTTAAAGGTAGGGGCCTAGGAGAAACTTTTCCAATTCAGGAACGACTTATCAGAATAAAGTTTGGCGACGTTTAACGGCACCGGGATGCCGCGGTTTTGCAAATAGTCGGCGATGGGTTTGAGCGGCAAGCCCACTGCAGCCAGGTAATCGCCGCGGATGGACTCGATCAAAGTCCGGCCCTCTCCTTGGATCGAATAGGCGCCCGCTTTATCGAGGGATTCGTTACTGGAGAGATACTTTTCCATCTCTTTCTTCGAATAGTCACGCATCTTTACGGAGACTTCTTCAACCATCCTCAGACCCGGCCCGCCCGAACCATCGATGACGGCCACACTGGTGAAAATCCGATGCGTTTTGCCTGAAAGCAAACAAAGGATCCGTCTCGCCTCTGATGTGCTGTCAGGTTTGCCGATCTTAAACGTGTTTATAAGAATCATGGTGTCGCTACCGATGACCAGGCTCGCAGGGTAGTGCCTGGCGACGGATAGGGCTTTTCCGGTAGCGAAGTCGAGAACCTCGTCTTCGACCGCGCGATCAGACGATGAGACTTCGTCGAACTTCGGCGCGATTATTTCGAAGGGCAAGCCGAGCAGCTCCAGAATCTCACGACGGCGGGGTGAGGTAGAGGCCAGAATGAGTCTCATGAAACCCAAGCAGCCGGGTGCGTGATTCGCGGATCGTGGGCAGCGAGAGCGGGCTCAGTAAGGTCAAACCGCGCGCCCAACAATCCCGCATACGCTCTGAGACACTGGATGACTTCTTCGATGTCGTTCACACGCACCATTCGCGCGCGCAGCTCCGCCGCTCCGGGGGAATCGCAGCAGTACCACGCCAGATGTTTGCGCATGCCGACGAAGGTTCGGATCAGGCTGTATTGTTCGAAATGACGGCTATGCTCCAGAAGAACCCGAAAGCGCTCCTCCAGCGACGCCGTCAACGCCGGTTTCATGTACGCGGCGGCAGACCCCCTCCATATCTTTTAAGTCGCCGTTGCCGAGAATCAGAGTCGCGGAATTCTTTGCGATCTCCACGGCGCGCCCGATGGCGTCCCAATCGGCGCTACCCTTGTAAGCCTGCTTAAGGGTGCGTCCATGCAACGTGATGGCCGCGAGATTCTCCTCGAGCAACGTTTCCATCCACTCCTCCACAACGACGTCGTCGTAGCCGATGCGCGTCTTCACCGACAGAGGGATGGAGCGCCTCTCCGCTGCCATCTCCTGTCCGTCCCTCAGATGATTAGCAAAGCCGTTCTTCTCGCTAAACACCGTGTCGATGCCGAGGTCAGCAAGAGTTTGTCCATCGCGCCAATCTTGGATGCCTTGCCGCGCGCTTTGGATGATCATCCGGGCCAGCTCCGGCGTGCGAATCAGAGCCGCCCCGCTGCCCTTGGCCGCAACCTTTTTCGCGGGACAACCCATGTTAATATCCAAGCCATCGAAGCCAAGCTCGCAAACCAGGTGCGCGACTTTATAGAACAGCTCCGGGGTATGGCCATAGATCTGCGCAATTACCGGCCGTTCGATCTCAGTATAGGTCAGGTCCTTAAGAAGCGTGTGCGGCGCAAAGAAAGCCGCCTCGACATTGACAAACTCGGTAAACGTGACATCCGGGCCGCCGTGCTTGGCCGTGATAAAACGAAAAGAGGCATCGGTGACCCCGTCCATGGGTGAAAGACCTATGATGGGCTTATCAATCTTTTGCCAGAAATTCATGTTTCGTGGCCGTTAAGATACCATCGGCCCGCTACGCCTTCAAATAGGATGGTGAGCGTGGTTTAAAAAGACGTGTTCCTGATCTTGAGCGCTGGCTTCTTGCCGCCCGTTCCTACAGGTATAGAATGGATTTGACAGACTCTCATGAAGATCGCGCAGATCACTAGCGTCTATATCTCTGTTCCGCCGAAGACACATGGGGGAACGGAGCGGATCGTCTACCATCTCTGCCAGCAGCTGCATCGGCACGGGCACCATGTGGAGCTTTTTGCTTCGGGAGATTCGCAAGTCGATTGCATCTTGCAAGCGGTCTTGCCCGTCGCCAGTCAGGATGATCCTCAATCGACCTTCTATCTGGAAAAGGAGTACGAAGCACGTAACACCTATAATCTCTATCGCCAGGCCGAACGGTTTGACGTAATTCATGCTCACTGGACAACCCTCGCTCCCTATTTTTCCGCGTTTACGACGACTCCCACACTGGTCACGTACGCCTACATCGAGAAGGAACTACATCAATATTATCAGAAACATTTCCCCCGCTGCCTTCCGGTATGCGTTAGCCGCGCTCAAGCTAACATGCTGGGGGATGAATCGATGCCGGTCGTTTATAACGCGGTCGATTTAGATGAGATTCCTTTTAATGATCGGCCGGAAGATTTCTTCATGATCGTCGGCCGCATGACTCCGGGAAAAGGCATTGCCGAGGCGATTCGGATTGCCAAGAAGGCCAAAGTGAAGCTTCTCATTGTCGGCCACGTCACCACCCATCTGCCTTGGAGCGAGGAATACTTTCTGAAGGAGATCAAGCCGCATATTGACGGAGAACGTATCCGTTATATCGAGCGCCTCGCCTATCACGACATCTTGCACATGATGGCCAAGGCCAAGGGGTTTCTCTTTCCCCTGCAGTGGGACGAGCCGTTCGGCATGGTGGTGATCGAAGCCATGGCCGCGGGAACTCCAGTACTGGCCTACGGCCGCGGCTCGATGCCCGAACTAATCAAAAACGGCGAGACCGGCTTTCTGGTGGAAAACGAGGAAGAGATGGTCGAGATGACCCACCGGGTACCAAGTTTGGATCGCGCCCTCTGTCGGAACTGGGTTCAGCAACATTTTTCGATAGAACAGATGGTAGACGGCTATGAGCAGCTCTATCGGAAGGCGGCGAGCGGGCACTGGAGCAGCAAGAACGAGCCCGAGCCGCGCCAATTCCGCTAACGAATGGAATCTCCAACGATTGCGGAGCGAGAGCAGCTATTGGCGCTCATGCATTCTGATCGCGGCGGCTCATCTCGATCTATTCGCCTGGATCGGCAGTCAGGAAAAAAGCTCCAAGGCTCTGGCGGCTCATTTTGGCGGCAGCGCCACCGGATGGGAGATTTTTCTCAACGCGCTCTGCGGCATGGGTCTAATGCGAAAGCGCGGCGATCATTATGCCAATGGCGCCTTCGCTGTCCGTTGCCTCGCCCGAGACGGCACCTCTTTCCTTTTATCAGGTCACGACGCATGGCAGAGCTGGGGCGGGCTCGCCTCTGCCCTTATCGCCAGCAAGCGCCCCAAGACGCAGGAACCTTTCGTATCCGACCGAAAAAAAGCTGAGCGATTGCTTCGCAGTCTGGATCTCGATGCCCGGGAGATCGCGCCCTATCTGATAAAAAAATTACCCTTAAGCCGCTCGCGAACCCTGTTGGACGTCGGCGGCGGGCTGGGAACTTTCTCCGTTGCGTTTTGTCACCGCTATCCGCTCCTGCGGGCGACCCTAGTCGAGCATCCTCGCGTTCTTCCTCTAGCGCGGCGAGCCGTGGGAAAAGCCGGTATGGCGCGGCGAGTGCAGGTAGTCGGCGCGGATTTTTCTCGCGATGCTCTGCCGCAGGGATTCGATACCGTATTCGTCTCCAATGTTCTGCACGCGCACAGTACTGCTGAAAACCAATCCCTGCTGCTTAAGCTCAAGCGCTGTTTGAACCCCGGCGGGCGATTGGTCGTGCGCGATGTGTTCATGAGTCGTCAGCGCACGGCGCCCGAGTGGGGCACCCTCTTTTCCGTGTTGCTGTTCTTGCAGACTCCCGAAGGGCGCTGTTATGGTCTAGACGAGATTCGCGCGTGGCTGCGCCAAGCCGGATTTTCACGGGTAAGTGGCCCCTTCCGCTCCAGTCCGCTTTTCTTCGATCCCGATTCGGTTTTAGTAGCAACCAGGAGTAACCAGTAAGAGTGAGGCAGCCGAGATGGGTTCCGCGGCTCATCGCTTCACTTACGTGATTACTTTGGCGATCACTCGGATGCCAGAGTTCCTCGTGTGCCCCAGTCTTCCTTGGCAATATCCTGAAACAGAATGTGGAGCGACTCGGGCTTTACGTTGACGACTTCCTCGAAGTCTTTGGTGATCCTGCGCACCAGTTCCTTTTTCTGCTCCTTGGTTCTTCCCTTGTACATATGAATGTGTACGACCGGCATGGCTCACCTCCGTGATCTAAATAATGCCTCCAGAATTACGAAAGCAGGAAACAGAAGGCAATAGCAAGATCCAAAGACGAAAGCGGAATTACGCAATCGAGTCTCTGGGGTCACTCTCCAGCGTCTCCTTCCCTAACACGGCGAGCAAGGTCGCTGACACCACCAGAAAGGGCGCGTAGACGAGGAAAGGCACGCCCGGATTGAAAGTGTTGGCGAGATAGCCACCGAACAAAGGGGCCAAGCCGCTACCCAGCTCTGCGACGGTGCGACGAGCGGCCTGCAAGCGTCCGCGCACGTGGGCTGGTAAAACGTCGTAGGTTGAAGTCGCGACCGACCCCAATGCTAGGCCCTGTGCCAGTCCGGCAAAAGCGACGAGAACGGCAAGCTGGGTGAAGTTGCTCGTCATTGGGATCAGCACGAACACCAGAGCCGGAACGCCAGTGCTTGGCACTTCCTTCCTACCCGGTCCATGACAAAGCCCGCGGGAATTATCATGGCAAAGATGATGACGCCGGAAATGGTAAAAAGCATGCCGATCTCCGTCGACGAGAGATGCAAATAAGCGCCGGCATAAAGCGGCAGCATGCTCTGCACGATGATTCGCTGGGATTGGCTGGCGAGGGTCGCCAGGCAGAGAGCGAGATAGGTTGATCGGAGTTCAGGATGGATTTCATTGAACAGCGCAACCAAGCCGCGTAAACGCTGTTGGGCCGCCGCCAATCCCCAGCCATTGGCCACGCGTGGAGACTTTTGCGAGACGGGTGCCAACGGCATATCCGGACTAGCAAAACCTAAGAATACCGAAACGGCGGAGGCAACCGCATAGCCGACAAACGCAGCCCGAAAGCTGAACAGGTCGGTTAGCCAACCGCCAAGAAATGGACCGATGGCTGCGCCGATGCTATAGGTGCCGTGCAAACTACTGATGACCCGCCCGCGCTGATCGCGTCGTGCGAGATCGATTCCGGAAATTTCGCGGGCAGTTGCCCAGAGACTGTCGGCCACGCCCATGATCAAGGCGAAGAGCAAAATCAACGATAGCCAAGGTGCTGCCGCGGCCGACAGCGATGCGATGCCGGCCCCCAACGGGCCTCCCACCAGCGCCACCCGCGTGCCCATGCGATCCAGAATCATGCCTCCAATCGCGGTTCCAACGAACTTGCCGATGGCGAAGGCGGTCACGATCTGTGCCGCGGCGCCCGCAGACACTTCGAACTGTCGGCTCAGCACCGGAATCGTGGGGATGATCATCGCCCAGGCCCCCGAAAAAAAAACGTGCTGGCGTACAGCGCGGCGAGTCCGCGAACCATCGGATTCGAACTAAGGCAACTCAGCATGGCCACGAACCGCCGGCGGCGCTTTTCTAGTTTATGGACATGCTGTACCGGGCTTGCAATTGCTGAAGGTAGACCTGCAGTTCATCTTGGTGGGCGTCATGGGGAAGTTTTTTCAAATCAGTAATCAAGGTTTGAAGATCTCCGACTTTCTCTGATAAAGCCGCAATCTCATCAAAATATCGGTAGTACGCCAGATCGTGGCTCAGCTTCGCTTCCAGCACGGTGGGCGGGTGCTGGCCCGCTGTCTGACGTTGAAACTGGCGGTCATAGACCGGATACGACGGAATAAGGTCCAAGATCTGCTCTTTGGCCTCCTCGATCGGCTTGGTCTTAAAAAGTTTTTCCGCTTCCACCACCAAAGCATTCAACTCCCGCGAATACTGTCTCTCCTCCTGCACGGATGCGAGCGCCCGCTGCAACATTTCTCGATCTCCCTTTTGCTTGAAAAATTCTACCGCGGCTAGGGAGCCAAGGGGCGTAACTATCGATTCTTCGATTTCCCACGGCAAGTCGAAATTCTTGTCACCGTGAAGGTCCTCGTGCAGAATGACTTTGACTCGTCGCACGATTCCCTCGCCTGCGAACGCCACGGTGGCAACGGATCGGGAATCGGCGAATTCATTTCCCTGCCTATAGTAAACGCTATAACCGTCCACCCTGTAGACCTGCTCCAACTTCAATTCCTCTTTAACGGCGGCAAAGCCGATGGCCATGCGAATGTCGATGGACGCGTGCAGCGCCAAAGTACCGACCCGCTGCATCCATATCCACAGCATGGACAGCGCCGGCCGCTCCTCCGTCGTACGGCTGAGCGCTTCCGTGGGCTCGACACCCAGTGTCTTGCCGAAGGCTTTGACTTCCTCGATGAGGCGCGCGTTTTCCTCCAGTCGCTCTGCCATATCGATCCGCGCGAAAGTACAGGAAGAAATACTCAGGATGAGAATAAAAAAAGCGGCGGCCTTGCCGAACTGCCGCCTGTGCCGCTCTAACCTCCTGCCTCTTTGCACCATTTTCGGCAGGACTCGGACGTCAAAACGCAAACAAAGAAGCAAGCGGCGCCTGACGCGGAATCTCTCCCACCTCGACCAACATCTCCATCTCCGCAGCCGCGAGTCGTTGCTCCGCCTCGGTGAAAGTGAACTCGATCTTCGGATAACGCGCCGAAGCCAGGAGCGCCTCCGGGTCCCCTCCGTAACGCACGATAAACTCTTTGCCGATTTCTTCTAAGTGGGCCTCACTGTATGCAAAGGATCGGCGAAAGGCCGCGAGTAGCCGGTCTTTGATCCCCGGATGGCCCTGCAACAGATCCTCGCGCGCTGCGATCATGTGCTTGATCATCTGATCGAAGCCGTGAAGCTTTCGCCAGGCTTCCCCGTCCGTGTAGAGGCAGCGCACGCCCTCGGCTACCTCACCGTGAAAGAAAAAATGATCGAGCAACACGACGGCATCGACCTTTCCGTTGCGCAGCACCTCGAGGAGTTTTTCTTGCCGGTGTGACTCCCAGCGGATCGTGTTATCGTCCACACCGTAGACACGACGCAGCAGATAACGGTGAATCGCGTGGGCGCCCTGGTGCGTAGCGATGAGACGGCCGGCGAGATCCTGCGGCCTTTGCACGGGGCCGTCGCTGCGGACGAAAACTCCATTGCCCTTCATCGTCGATTTCCACTCCGTCGACAGACCGATGATCGGCGCGCCTTGAAGTTTTCGCCGGAGAAAGTTTGGCAAGTAGATATTCGCCACCTGAACATCGCCGCGGATCAATGCCTCCTCCTGCTCATGGCTGGGTGGATCGGGCAACTCGACGACTTTCATGTCAAAGCCGTCCGGTATGACCTTCCCCACGGCCAGAGCATAGTAGGTGCGGAACATGCAGAAACGATTTCGATAGTGCGCGAAGGTTAGCTCCATAATTTTGCCTCAGGATTTGGCTACTTCTTCCTTGCGCCTATTACAGATATCCAATGCAGCCATCGCATAGACTTTCGTACAGTTGACCATATTGTCAATGCCCACGCCCCGCCGCACTCCGCTGGGGGTATCCCACTCAGCCGGCGCCCTGGTTTCCGTCGGATCCACCAGGTGAGTACCGAAGCCGGGGCCATAGGTGATGCTTGGAACGCCGTACGCGGCGATGCGTGATCCGTCGCTGGT
>WNFP01003118.1_pt1 | contig 21241 bp, 20 predicted proteins | sample 5400201 | NCBI WGS metagenome assembly WNFP01 (sample SAMN13153355, study PRJNA577476) | soil metagenome | isolation source: 115 cm saprolite under Madrone tree | place: USA:California | collected 2016-06-14
GGATGCCGCAGTTTACGCGACAATTCTCGATGCAGGTCAGACCGTCGTTCAGACAATGTCTCAGAATCGGCACGCCTGGCTTCAGGTTGCCCGCGGCACTGTCCGTTTGAATGAAGTGGAATTGAAGCACGGTGACGGGGCCGCGGTTGAGCGAGAGAGCGAACTTACGATCACTGCGCACGATCAGGCTGACGTGCTCTTGTTCGATCTCGCTTAGCTGACACTATTTGTTGGGAACGTTTAGGTCGAAAATCGCGCTCCCGAAATCACGCGCAACTGCGCCTGTGCCACCACCACAGCTGACCCAATATCATTTCGCGATTTTATTCTTTCGCGCGATTTACCGCGGCCACCGGCGTCTGGACATCGCGCAATTCACCGACGGTGTCCTTGATCCTGATGGCCAACTTTTCAATTGTTTCGACGCGCCGGCGCGGTTTATCGTCGAGTTCTTCACGCAACATTAGTTGCGCCTGTCCCAGCAGGGCGGCGAGCGGGTTGTTGATTTCGTGTCTGACGTGGGCCACCAATGCGGCTGCGTCGGTAAGCTTGGCCTCGTAGTCGGCGACCAGCGCGCGTAGACGTGCCAGTTCATTGGTTTCCGGGGGCGTTTGTGGTGCGCTCATTTGCTCCTGCGAATTGTCGGCTAGGATAAAAGCACGAACGTGAAGTAACGGCACGAGCGCGAGGGTTGCCGCCAAGCCCGCCTATTTTGCTTTTATTGAAGTGTCGAGCGCAAGAACTATTTTCGGAAATTCTTCATTCTGCATCGCCGGAAATTATCGCGGCAATCAGAACCGAGGTTGCCGGCATGCGCAGTTGACTTGCTCAGCGGACTTTCGTAAATTCGATTTCGCTGCTGGGAGGTCGTCCAATGGTAGGACTCCAGACTCTGAATCTGGCTATCGGGGTTCGAGTCCCTGCCTCCCAGCCAAAAAAATCTCCAGGTCTGAAATCAACCAGCAGCCTCGTGCGTAATGCTTCCGATTTTGGCGACCGCGGAGAAGACGTCATTGATGGTGTCGATACCTGCACCAATAATGGCATTCTGAACGATTGCCTGGTCTACTCGGTTAAATGCATCCAACAAATCATCCTTTGCTTGAGCACTCAGCGGTTGAATGTTCACGCCGGCTGCTTCAAGGTGGGCGTTGCTGATATGCAGTAAGTCAATCTGCGACGTAGTGCGGCTGATTTGTGCCTGTAGGAAAGAATTCTCCTGGGGCAGCGCCCCAATCAACAGCTTGTGGAGCTGCGCTAAAACCTGGTTCAACGCCGTAATTGCCCGGTCATTGGTAGCGATAAGATCCTGTCCGTTATCAAACATAATACTCCTCACATAGGTAGATTAAGAGATGTTAGGTGCATTTCTTCGCCGCCTTCTGTTTCGTTAAGGCATCGAGTTCGGCCTGCAGAGCTTCAAGACGTGCGAGGCGTTTTGCCTTGTCGTCAGCTTTTTCGCCAGCTAGAGGTTTCTGGGCGTCAACTTGCTTCTGAACACTACCGATCTTTGCTGTCAGGTCTTCACAGAACAGCTTGTCAAACTCTTTCTTCGTCTCTTCATAATATGAAATGATTTCTTTCACTTGCTCCGTCCTGCTCTTGCTTTTGGCGAGGGCCGCGAAGGACTTGCTAAGTGCCTCAACCTTCGCGGAATCGCTGCTCAGTTTCGCCAGCTGCCCCAGGTACTGAGCGCGGGCCTCCGACTCATCTTTCATAAGCTTTCGCGTGGTTTCAAAATCAAGTTGGGCATATTCGCGCAATTGGCGCTCAATCTCTGACAGTGTCAGCGGAGTCTGTTTGACCTCGACGGCCTCGTCGGCGATCTTGCCAGACCGTTCTATGCGCTCCTGTCCCAGCGACAGAAAGACGTCATTGCGCTGAGCATCGACATAGGTCGAAGCGAGCTTCTTATAAGCTTTCCGTTCGGCCTCATTCGTGCGATCGACCTGCGCCTGGTACGAATTGGCAACGGCTATGAGCTGGTGCGCCAAATCTTCAGCAGCCTTATCGCCGCAGGCGGACATCAACGATACAAGCAGCGTGCAGCACAAGACGACACAGAGCTTTCTGATTACTTTCATTCGGTCTCTCCTCACCTGGCTACAATTGCGATCGGTGTCGCCACATTTGCGACGTTGTAGATCAACTGCGCTAGTTGTGCCGGCTTGATGCCGCCCTTATAAAACAGTGCGAGGCGATCTGCTCCAGCACTCAGCATCAACTCGTAAGCATGTGCCTGAACGATTCGTTGCTTGATGGCGTAGCGATGCTCTTCGTGCACAAGGCGCAGGTCCGCCAAGCGGACTGATGCGGGGACCCGCGAGACGATCGTTGTGGCCGTGTAAAGAAGGAGCATGATGTCTGCGACTACATCGCGCGGGCGCATAGTCTCCGTCGGGTTCTTGGCCGTCGCGAGTGTTCCCTTTACTTCGCAATTTGGCATCTTCATGGCGAGGCTTACACTATCCGTAACTCGCTCTTCTGTGAGATCGGATTTTTTCACGGCGAAGCAGCGCCCATAGTAATCTTGTTCCAGACGCTTCTTATCGGCTTCGAAGATTTCGATCAGTTCCCTGGCGTCCGCGAGTTCGAGCGATCGTCGCGCCTCGATGGTGCCGAGAATACTCAAATGCTCTTCTTGCGCTTCAAGACCGTGAAGCGCCGCCTCCTGCAAGGATATGTAGAACTCACCGAGTTGCGTTTTGAGGGCGCTTATCTCCTTCACCCGCGCGTCGTATTTGTTGTACAGATCGGTTATTTCTTTCAGCGTGTCCCTGGTCTTATCTAACGCATTGATATTCGCGACAGCCGCTTCGCTATCGCTCTTGCCGATCAAATTTTTGGCCATTGCCAGGAGCGAATCAATTTCGCCTGCACGGGCAAACAGCATTGCCAGGCGGTCATCTCCGGCTGTGTCCGCGTTGTCCCGAACTTTCTTAATAGCATTTTTTGCGCTCGCGATCTGCTGCTCCAGGGCCGCCGTGGCTTCAGCCACAGAATGGCTCCTCGATGTGGCCCTTTCGTCCGATTGCTCCAACTCCGTCTTTGCTGCATCGACGAACGTAAACACCTTTCCCCACGTGTCGAAACTATTGATGATTGTGCGTGTATCGCGGCTTGAGTCGCTAATTACGGTTTCCACATCGAGCGCTTCAAGGGTTGTCAGGTTCTTTAACTGGGTCTCGAAAACAGGGTCGCTCTTGATCTCAGCCGCTTGTTGCTTGGCCTGTTGGGCCAGGTCATCCCGCTTCTTATCGTAGAGTCGCTGGCCTTGAGCTGTAAACGACAGGCCGGCAAAGCCCATCAGAACTGTCACGACAAGGCACGTCCGTATGCTGGTAAAGGTCATGGGTGTTCACATCTCCAATTAACTGGTTCTCATACGTCAGAATTCTCCAGCTCACGGAACGTTCCGTCTTTGAACCCAGTAAGCAAGTACTATCTGCAATTCAATTGTAATGTGCGAAATCGCAAAAACGTTTCATGGGCATTCTGTTGTTTGACCACTTAATCAAGTCAAACGCATGGGGGTGATCTGGGCCACTCGGTTATTCAGCCAGGCCGATTTGAATTAAGTTCCCTGGGACTATCTCAAGCAGCCCACAACGCCAGTCCATGCGAACGACCGACTCGGCGAAGCGAAGATAGGTGGAAGACCTGTCGGAACCAATGGGGTAATTTTCGAAATGGACAGAGCCATACTGCGCGTCACTACAAAGCGCGACGGATCGGCGGAAGCAAGGATTGCTAATGACGCGATCGGTAGGGGAGCCGAGGCTCCCCGTCCCGTCTGGAAAATGCAATCAAGGATGTTCTGTTTAGTCCTTGGGCCCTTCGATAAAGTTCCTGAGAACGCGCGCCCGCGAAGGATGGCGCAGTTTCCTGAGGGCTTTGACTTCTATTTGCCGGATGCGCTCGCGCGTAACCTGAAAGTCCTCTCCCACCTCTTCCAAAGTGCGTTCACGTCCCTCGTGATCCAATCCAAACCTCAGGCGGATGACTTTCTCCTCCCGTGGGCTCAAGGTCTGGAGTACATCGCCGGCAATGTCACGCAAGTTGGCAGTGATCACTCGCTCGGCAGGACTGACGGTTGATTTGTCCTCGATGAGATCCCCGAACTGCGAATCTCCGGCCTCGCCAATCGGCGTCTCCAGCGAGATAGGTTGTTGCGTCAGCTTCAACGCTTTATTAACCTTTTCGACGGAGGTGCCCATCCGGTGCGCGATCTCTTCGGTTGTTGGTTCGCGTCCCAGGTCCCGCACCAGGTCGCGCGAGACGGTCCTGACCTTGTTAAGCACCTCGATCATATGGACGGGAACGCGAATGGTGCGCGCCTGATCGGCGATCGCTCTCGTGATCGCCTGACGGATCCACCAGGTCGCATACGTTGAGAACTTGTAGCCGCGCCGCCAGTCAAACTTATCGACGCCCTTCATCAGGCCGAGATTTCCTTCCTGGATCAGGTCGAGGAAATTCAAGCCGCGGTTCTGGTACTTCTTGGCAATTGACACGACCAGACGCAGGTTCGCTTCAGTCAGTTCGTGCTTAGCCTGCGCAGCCTGGGCTTCACCGATCGCAATCATTCGATGCGAACGCTTGATCTCCGCGGGCGAGAGGTGGTGCTCGGCTTCTATCTCTCTGAGACGACTTCTGGCCTCGCGAAGGTGTTTGTTTAGTTCCTTCTTTTCCTGCTCCTTGATTCGTTTAGCGCCCAGCCTGTCTGTGTGTTTCTGAATCTGGAGCTCGAGTGATCGAGTCTCTTTCTGGACCGCGCCGACCGCTTCCACGAGCCGCTGTCGAGCCGGTTCTTTTAGCCCAAGCCGCCCGATCTCCCTTGCTGTTTCAAGTCGAGTTCGCGCCAGCTTGCGCTTGAGCCGCCGGAATTTCTTCACATTTTTGCCGCGGCCCAGTTTATGCTCAACTTTCAGTTGCGCGGATTCTTTGAGCGCGCGGTGATAAAGTGCACCGATACGCTGAATCAGGGTAGTAGTGCGCTGAAGATACTCAGCCGCTTTATCTTCCTGCTCATCAGTCTCCATGTCATCCGAGAAGGTAACGACCTCGCGAATGCCGATCTTATGAGCCTCGAGCTCTTTACCGATTCTCAACAGTTCAGCTACGGCTATCGGAGATCGCGTAATCGCCCGCTGCGCCCGCTTCTGTCCCCACTCAATCCGCTTGGCGATCGAGACTTCCTGTTCGCGAGTCAACAGCGTCACCAGACCCATCTCGCGCATGTAGAGTCGGACGGGGTCCGACGCTTTATCCAAAGTGCCCGCCGATAGATCCAGTTCAGCCTCTTCCGGCAGACGGTCATCATCCTCATCCGCTGAGAAAGAGACCTCTTCATTGAGCAGATCTCCGGCGCCCGCAGCCGGAGTTTCCAGTTGCTGGAGGACCTCGTTTATGTCTGCCGGAGAAATCGAATCTTCCAGCAGCCCGTCATTCAAGCTGGTAAACGCGGGCGCAACTGCGCCCATCAATCCAATCCCATTCTGTTCTTGTTCAAGCCTAATCAATTAAGAACCTCCCTTTTTTCACGCCACCCATTGAACTCTTATGAAAACGCCTGCCCGGCACGTTGTACCTTTCCTACCATTCAAATCTATTTGGCCGCTTGGCTCTGTGACTCCCTGGGTATCACCTCCAGGGTCAATTTGTCAGTGCGCCTGATTACGACTAGAGCAGACTTGCGTCCGATACGATCCTCCGTCAAAAGCTTATGCAGATCATCAATTCCGGCGATCGGTCTATCATCAATGCCCACAATGATATCACCAGTCAGCGCCCCTGCATTTTTCGCGGGGCTGTCGCCCTCAAACGAGACGACTAGGATTCCAGTTTCAACCGCAAGGTTGTAGTAGCGCACGATTCGGCGCGGCAGCGGGACGTTTTGTCCGGCCAGCCCGATGTAACTGCGACTGACTTTACCATCTCGGATAAGCCGGCTGGCGACAAACTTGGCGGTATCGATGGAAGTAGCAAAACAAATTCCCTGGGCCGGCAAGATCATCGCGGTATTCACGCCAATTACTTCTCCGCGAGAGTTGACCAGCGGTCCGCCCGAATTGCCGGGATTAAGCGCCGCGTCCGTTTGAATCACATCGTCCATCAAGCGACCCGATTGCGCGCGCAGCGAGCGCCCCAGGGCGCTGACCACTCCCGCCGTTACCGAGTACTGAAAGCCATACGGATTTCCGATGGCCACAACCAATTGCCCAACGCGGATCTTTTGCGCATCGCCCAGCTGAGCGGGCACCAGATTGGGTGCATTGATCCTTACGACTGCCAGATCGGTATCCGGATCATCTCCGATCAAGTCTGCCAGGAAATGGCGTCCGTCCGCAGCGGTCACCTCAATTGTCTTAGCCCCGTGCACAACGTGGCTATTAGTCAAGATGAAACCGTCCGGCGTAAAGATGAACCCTGAACCACTGCCCCGAGCTTCCTGCGGCATTCGCCGAGCTTTTCCGCTTTTGCTCCCGGCAGCGTGTTGGACCTCTATGAAGACAACCGATGGACTGACCTTTTCGGCGGCGGTGATGACCGCGCGCGAATACGCATCCATGACGTCGTCGCCCGGGTCCAAGTGTCCTGGCATGGCGGTCACGGTTGGTTCCATTTCAGAACCAGGAACATTATCGTTCAGCCATTCAATTTGCGATTGCATTAATCCGAAACTCCGAACTCTCTTAATACGACGGTACGCTGCGAGATGTTCTGCCGGCTGACTTGCTCTTAATCTCAGATCGCTGAACCCGTGGCTTCAGGCGCAGCACAACATCTTCAATCGTAATCTTGCCCAGCACATCCTCAATCGCTAAGTCGATCTCTCCCCTCACGTTCTTCAACACGGGTCCAATGCTTGCGCCCACAGGGCAACGGTGGCTCGGACGTTTTGGATGAAGAGAGAAAATATTGGTGCACTCGACCGCCCGGTAAACATCCAGCAGACTGATTTGTGCGGGTTTCCGCGCCAAGCGGGATCCGCCGGTTGCCCCGGTATGGGAAACCACCAATTTATCCTCAGCCAACTCACACAACATCCTCCTGATTACCACCGGATTCGTGTTTACGCTCACAGCGATCTGCTCTGACTTGAGTGGCTCGTCTTCAGACCATGCCATTAGAGTCAAAGCATGCACGGCGACCGCAAAGCGGCTACTGGTCGACATTACAGCTAAAACCTCAGGAACGTTTGTGTTTTCATTTGTAACCACTTTAGTTACAATGCAGCGTTTTGTCAAGCCGGGGCGGGTGCCTGCATTGACGGGCGGTTAGAAAACCAACTTTAGTTGGTTCTTTTTCGGCTCAGCAAACGCCCGATTAAGGTCGGAACTCTGAACGCCTGTTAGTTCACCAACACATGGCTCCCCAAGGGTTGCTTAACGTCTTCGGCTCCCGGGTCGTTCTTCCTAATGTTTTGGATTGCTTCATCTTGCCAGGACGCTGATAGAATGCTGTTTATCCTGTCGTTTGGAGGCCGGCACGCCAGTAGATCGCCAAACTCGGAGATCAAGTAAGGAACCGCTCGAATCAAAACTCGAGCGCGAAAAAAATCCCATCAAACGCTTGCTAATGGTCCTCGGGCCGGGACTCATCACCGGAGCTTCCGACGACGACCCATCCGGCATTGGCACGTACACCCAGGCCGGCGCTTCGTTCGGTTTTGCCACGCTTTGGACAGCTCTGGTGACGCTGCCGATGATGGCAGCCGTACAATTCATTTGTGCCAAGATCGGTATGGTCAGCGGCATGGGCCTCGCCGCCGTGCTGCGAAAACACTATGCACATTGGGTCGTTTACGTTTCCGTCTCGCTGCTGGTGATTGCCAACACGATTAACGCCGGGACCGACATTGGGGCGATTGCGGCGGCGATTAATCTGCTCGTGCCCATTCCAGCTATCGCCCTGGTCGTACCTATCGCTATTGGAATTGTGGGGTTTCAGATCTTCGGCTCATATGCGTTGATTTCGCGCATTTTCAAGTGGTTGACTTTGACTCTATTCGCGTATATCGCGGCGGCATTCCTCGCCAAACCGCATTGGCGCGCAGTTCTCTGGTCGACAGTGGTCCCGATGATCCACTTTGACCATCTGTACCTGATGACTCTGGTGGCAATTCTGGGCACGACTATTTCCCCCTATCTGTTTTTCTGGCAGGCAAGTCAGGAAGTTGAAGAAGAATTCAAAATGGGGCGCGAGACGTTGGCAGAAAGGAAGGGCGCGACGGATAGAGAAATTAAGATCGCAGAAATTGATGTCAACCTGGGAATGTTCTTATCGAATGCCGTGATGTACTTCATAATCCTGGCAACCGCCGCGACACTATTCAAAGCCGGCAAGACAAACATTCAAACCGCGACCGAGGCAGCTGAGGCGCTCAAGCCCTTATCGAGCGGTCTGGCGAGTATCCTCTTCGCCCTGGGTTTGATCGGCTCGGGCTTTCTGGCGGTGCCGGTATTGACCGGATCAAGCGCGTATGCGATTGGCGAAGCCTTCGGATGGAAGTGTGGTCTGGATGAGAAACTTCGCGGGGCGCCGCGCTTTTACGCGATCATTATCGTTTCCACTTTCGTGGGAATGCTCATCAATTTTCTCAAAATCGAGCCGGTGACCGCGCTGTTTTGGACGGCGGTAATCAACGGAGTCCTCGCCCCTCCCCTGCTTGTAATGGTCATGCTGGTGTCCAACAACCGAAAGGTCATGGGCGACCGGGTCAACGGCAAGCTAACAAATTTTCTGGGCTGGACTACGGCTGCGGTGATTTCGGCGGCAGCTCTGGGAATGTTTCTGACCTGGGGAAAGTAAGCGCAGCGGGAATGCCGTCCTTACTATGTATCGACCTATGTATCGAGTCCTTACCGTCGAAAATTCTGACGGCAGAGTTCGGTGACGCAACTTTGCTCGAGTTCTTTGGCTCGCTCTGGCGACGCCTTCCATGACTTGGCGCGAATCAGGGCTGTTACCATCTCCCGTTCTGCCGTACCTTGCAGGCTAGTTTGAGCCTCTGCCGCGCGGCTTCCCCAGTTCTTCCGCCATCGTTCCAGTCTGGCTTCGATCGCCTGCTGGTCGCCGGCGGGCCCATATTTCGACATCAGCCACGCGGTGGTGCTGACGGCGCGAGGGTCGTCACTTTCAAGCCGCTTTCTCAAAACACCGTCGATGCCATCTGAATAGTAGAGACGGGTAAGGTCGGGAAGAAAGTTGAAATCCTGTCCCGGCTCAATTCCGGCCAGCACCTGCTCGATCAAAGGCAGGGCTTCGTTTTCATTGTAACGAGCAAAGTAGGCGAGCAGACCAGCGCGCGATTCCAAAGGCCATTTCGCTCCACTCTGTTGATAGAGTTCCATCAGGCTTTGATAAATTCCGACCGTCGCGTAACGCGCCGCCAAAGAAGTCTTCTGCTTCAGAAAAACGACATCAAAGCTTCGGGTTGATGAACTGAGCCGGCGTATTTGATCCAAAAGGGCCGCATCAATCTCAAGCAGTGTCGCATCGGGGAGGCTTCGCAGGATTTCGAAATCGACCAGCGAAGTTGGATCGATGACTTCTGCAACTACAAAAGGTCGGGCTTCATTGGGAGCTAGTTCAATCATTCGCTGTAAAGCGGTGGCGTGGACCATCTTACTAGTCTTGTCCTTGCCGCGAAGGATTTGTTTTATCGTGGGCAGCATCGAAGGATCGTGCAATTGATCCCAGTAGACCCGTAACAAGTATTCCTGATCGAAAGGATGCAGGTCCTGGAACTGCTGAATCAACACGCGTCGTACCTCGTTCAGCGCTGCTGTCTGAGGCGTTTTGGCCAAGCGACCGAGAATGGTCATCGCGGTAGTTGTTTGGCTCTTGCCACTGCGTTTAGAAAGACCGGCTGCCAGTTCCGCCACATACGCGTCTTGAATCGCGTCGTACTGTGGATCTCCAAATGGATCCAACGTCGCGACGTTCATTGCCGGCTTTGGAGCGAGACCTTCGTTTTGCCGCAATAGCTTCAATTTGGTAACCGCTCCCAGAAGTCCGTAGCTGACCGGCTGTGCGGGATCGCGCATTGCCGCTTCCAGCAGTTGAAAAATCAGCGCGCGATTCCTGGCGATGTAGAGACCCAGACTAATGTTTTGAAAATAGTTTCCGGACCGCCCCTCAGCGTTGAGAAAGCGCCGCACCTTTTCGCGCGACGAGGTGTCTCCGGTAAGGAATGATAATTCTTGAGTCAGCTTTTCTTCGGACTCCGCATCCCGCGACAGGTCCAGCGCCGCGGACAGCCTTTGCACTTCCTTTGCCTCCTCGGTGTCACTCATGGGCTGGACGTCAAAGCTAACTTCGTTGGAGGTGAGAGTGACGGCACGAGGAGCGCGATCGTTTAGATCTTTTCGCTGAGTCACTCGACCGGTCTGGATCCTGACTGAATACCGTCCGGGTCTTTCGAAACGCACGACAGAGTTAACGATCACTTCGACCCGTGTAGGATCCGGCGAGAGTTTTTGCACCGTGAAATAGTCACGCATGAATCGGCCACCACTTAGGTACTCATCCAGCCAATGCGAGACGCCGGTGTCAGGCGTAACCAAGAGCTTGTCGCTCGGAGATTCGGTTTTATCCATCACCGTGTCGACATCGTAGCCGTCATGGTCTGCGGTGAATTCCAGAATCAGTCTGATTGAATCTCCGCTGCGATATGAGGTCTTATTATCGGCAAGCGAGAGCTTCACATGGACGTCGCCAGAGGCGTCCTGCGAAAATGCCGCCGTGGCACAGGCAAGCCAGACACTGCCAATCAGAACATAAATAAGTCTGCGTAACATTTGCGTGTTCGAATTGATTCGAGGCCGCATACCGCCTCACGGTTGCTTGTAGACTGCTCCGCCTTTCATCACGAATCGCACGCGGCGCAGCGCTGAGATATCCTGGGCCGGATCGCCTTCGACCGCGATTAGGTCGGCAAAGAGTCCGGCTTTGACTCGCCCGATCCTGTCTTCCATGTGCAGCACGCGGGCATCAACCGAAGTTGCTGATCGCAACGCGTCAATGATTGGCATTCCCCAACTGACCATCGTTTCGATCTCGCGGGCATTGTCGCCGTGGGCGAATACGCCGACGTCGCTGCCGTTTGCGATAATGATGCCGGCCGTGAGCGCTTGTTTGAAGACCACCTTCTTCTTGTCGATATTGGGTCCGCTGGCGACTGAAAGCGTCGGACAAAGAGCAGTGCCGCGCTCTTTCATCAAGCGAAAGAGTTCCGGCGTCAGGCCGTCACCATGCTCAATCGTTTCGACGCCGGCGAGAATGGCGCGGCGCGCGCCTTCGGTGCTGGTGGCGTGCGCGGACACTGGAATGCCGGCGCTCTTCGCTACCTCGACGGCAAGCTTTAACTCTTCCAGGGTAAAAGTCGCGTGCGCCAAACCACCGGCGCCCCAACGGTAATCGGCATAAACCTTCACCCAATCCGCGCCTTTTCCAATTTGTTCGCGCACGACGCGCGTGAGGCTATCGAAACCGTCGGCTTCTTCGGCGCCCTGCGGCACGGTCCATTCGGGCGCGTAACCCTTCGGTCCATAACTACCGGTTGCCACAATCGCGCGGGTCGCCACAAACATACGCGGCCCGGGTATGATGCCCTGTTGGACTGCTTGCTTCAGACCTACGTCGGCATATCCGGCTCCTTCGGTCCCGAGATCCCGAATCGTGGTGAAGCCGGCGAGGAGAGTACTGTGCAGATGATTTGTCGCCCGCGCCACGCGCAGGCTCAGCGCTTCGCGCGCCACCTGATCATTCCAGACGGTTTCGCTGTAAGGATGAAGCAAGACGTGCGAGTGCGCCTCGATCAGACCGGGCATCAAAGTCATGCCTGGAAGATCGATCACCTTCGCCTCGGCCGGAGCTTTGATTTCACTAGCGGGACCAATCGCTTCAATCTTCTCGCCGCGCACTAAAACGAACCAATCCCCGTGTGGTTGCATCGACTCACCATCAAAGATGTGGGCGGGCTTGAGCAGGTAGACGGTGTCGGGTGACTTTGGCGTCGCCGTTGGGGTTTGTGCGTAAGGAGTCATTTGGGAAATAGCAGAAACGAGGAAGACAAAGAGAAGCAAAAGGTAGCTTGGCGCAACTCGACGCATACAATCATCCTTTCGGCTTAAGATAGATATTAAATAAGGCTTCACATTTTTGTTCAGTAATTCCTCTTTGAGACCATTGAATAAACCGAAAGCCTTCATGAAATTCAAGTAAACAAGACCAAAATCGATATCCGTCTTATCCAGCTCGGTTGATAGCGTTTCCCTGATGAATCTTAAATCCGCACTCCGTTTGGTCGCTAAATTTACCGACCCAAGTGCTTCTTCCAATTCACCGACTGAATCCAAAATCGGATCTCTAGTCATTTTTATTAGCACAAGGATCGCCACTTGTATCTGGCGTCTCTCCTCTTCATCAGTCAGTGCTTAAAGATGTCCGGCAAATCCGTAGAGCGCCCTCACAAATTTGTTTGCGCCCTCTCCGATTCGGTCGATTCTCTTTTGATAAGACTCGAACAAGAGCTCACGCGCCCTCAACTCTGACTGTCCTTTAATCTCAGCTAACTTTGTTTTCAATTGAGAACGGTAGATTAGGTACGAACCCAGCGCGGTGAAAAATCCAGCGACAATCGCCGGTCCCAATGCTAGCCACAGAGTTGGCCAATTAATTGTTTGACTTTGCATAGCATCTCGCGAGGTGCGGTGAGTATAACAGCGCAGGCTTAGAGCCGCGTAGCGGCGAAATGTTTATAGAAACAGCCGACTCAAAATAGGTTCATCGCTCCATAGGAGCGAAATGTTCTGTCGCCCATAAATGGGCTCAAGACGTGAAAGTGGTATTCGTAGCTATAAATATTTCGTCCCGACGGGACTGGCGAGAAATGAACTCATTGAGTTCTGATTTAGCCATTACAGTCGCCATTATCCGAGACAGGCTGACCCTCGATGTATAAAGTCTCCGGGCTGATGTCTTGTTCGTGTGGCCACCGAACAGTCCCGAAGGCGAGATCTACCTTTCGGAAATAATTCAGGTCTTTCAATTCACGGAAGACTTCGTAATCCAGGGAGGGCTTGGTATCGAATCTCTTGAAGCTGCCGTCGTTGAAACGTAGGTCAAGTGAAAAATCATCATTCGCTTTCACTGCGGTAACTTTATTCATTTTGGGACCTCGTTACTTGAGAGGATCGATCTTGAAGACTTGCTGCCCGTTCACCGCCAGCTCCCAATCAGCCATCAGTTCGTCCTGATGAATCTCCTTCCTCATCGCTGGGCTGCACATGAATATGCGGTTGGTGATGTTTCCTGTTATCGAAGTAATACATCAAGACGATGATGCCGTAGAACATCGGAATGACTGGCATCGATAAACTTCCCTCTTAATTTAACCATTTGCCAAACTCACAACGATAATCCCTACTTCGAAGATCCTGCCGCCTCACGCGCCTTCGCATCTTCATCCGCCGCTGAAACCACAGCGGCTTCCGCGGCGGCTTTCGCTTCGGCGTCCAGCGCGGCGTGCGCCGCAGCCAAGCGCGCGACGGGAACGCGATAAGGCGAGCAACTCACGTAGTTCAATCCAATCTCGTTACAGAAAGCGATCGAACTGGGATCGCCGCCGTGTTCGCCGCAGATTCCGACCTTGAGATTCGGCTTGACGCTGCGGCCGCGCTCGGTACCGGTGCGCACCAGCTCACCGACGCCTTCGCGGTCGAGCACCTGAAAGGGATCGTCGGACAGAATCTTGCGATCGACATAGGCCGGCAGGAACCGCCCAGAGTCGTCGCGGCTCAAACCGAACGTCGTCTGCGTGAGATCGTTTGTGCCGAACGAGAAGAAGTCTGCGTATTCGGCGATCTTGCCGGCAGTCAGCGCGGCGCGCGGTAACTCGATCATGGTTCCGACTGCATACTCGATCTTCATGCCGTGTTCACCCGTGACCTCGCGGGCCACTTCGTGAATCATCTCAGACTGTTGTTTCAATTCCTCACTGATTGAAACCAGCGGCACCATGATCTCCAACATGACTTGTTTGCGCTCGCCCTTCACCTGGCAGGCGGCTTCAAAAATCGCGCGACATTGCATGCGCGTGACTTCGGGAAAGAGCAGGCCCAGGCGGCAACCGCGGAAGCCGAGCATCGGATTTGCCTCGCGGATCTTGTTGACGTGATGCAGCAACTGTCGTTTCTCGTCGATCTCGTCGAGCAGGTGATCCATATCGGCAAGCGTGCTCGCGTGTCGCAAAGCCATCTTTAACTCAGAAAGTTCGCCGAGAAGTTCGTCGACGTTGGGCAGGAATTCGTGGAGCGGCGGATCGAGCAGGCGTATGGTCACTGGGAAACCAGCCATCTCGCGAAAGATGCCGACAAAATCTCCGCGCTGCAGGGGCAGGAGTTGTTCGAGCGCTTTTTCGCGCGCGCCGGTACCGTCCGCGAGAATCATCTGACGCATCGACGCCAGACGCTTATCGCCAAAGAACATGTGTTCAGTGCGACAGAGGCCTATGCCTTCAGCTCCCATCTGTCGCGCCACGCGCGCATCGTGCGGCGTGTCGGCATTCGCGCGCACGGTAAGACTACGGAAACCATCGGCCCACTTCATCAATTCGTAAAAATCCGGACCCAGCGAAGGCTGCACCGTCGGCACTTTGCCGAGAAACACCCGCCCCGTAGATCCGTCGACGGTAATCCACTCGCCCTTGGTAATAACTTCTCCCTTCACGGTGAACTGCTGTTGGCTGTAATCAACTTCCAAATCCGATGCGCCGCTGACGCAAGTCTTGCCCATGCCGCGCGCCACTACCGCCGCGTGACTCGTCATGCCGCCGCGGGCGGTGACGATTGCCTGGGCTGCCACCATGCCATGAAAATCATCTGGGCTGGTTTCGTGACGCACCAGCACCACCTGCGCGCCTTCCTTGGCCAATTCTTCGGCTTCGTCCGGGCTGAATACGACTGTACCCTGGGCCGCGCCGGGGCTGGCCGGCAGGCCGGTGGCGAGAACGCGCGCATCTGTCTTCGGATCGACTGTCGGATGCAACAACTGATCGAGATGCTCGGGTGTAACGCGTCGCACTGCAGTCGCGCGGTCGATTAGCTTCTCGCTCGCCATGTCCACCGCGATGCGCACCGAAGCCGCGCCAGTCCGCTTGCCGGTGCGTGTCTGCAGCATCCAGAGCTTGCCGCGCTCGATCGTGAATTCGCAGTCCTGCATGTCACCATAATGCTTCTCGAGCAACTGGGTGATGGCGTTGAACTGCTCGTAAACCTTCGGCAGTTCCTTCTTGAGCTGGCTAATCGGATTTGGAGTGCGCGTTCCGGCCACGACGTCTTCGCCTTGCGCGTTCAAAAGGTATTCGCCGTAAAGCTCCTTCTTGCCGGTGGATGGATTGCGGGTGAAAGCGACGCCAGTGCCGCTGGTCTTGCCCATGTTGCCGAACACCATCGCCTGTACATTGACTGCCGTACCCAGATCATCGGGAATACGATTGATGCGGCGATAATCGATTGCCCGCCGGCCCATCCATGAATTAAACACCGCGCCAATAGCGACGCGCAGTTGCTCATAAGGATCGTCAGGGATTGTGTGTTGCTCAGCGAGGATGATTTCTTTTTCAGCAGCGATGATTCCACGCAGCTCTTCGGGCTTGAGATCGGTGTCACGTCCGCCGGTGGTTTGCGCTTTGAAGCGATCCATTACGCGCTCGAACTTTTCATGCGCGACGCCAATCACGATCTCGCCGAACAGCGAAGCGAACCGGCGATAGGCATCGAGTGCGAAGCGCAGATCACCAGTCTGTTCCGCCAGACCCGTGACTGTCTCTTCGTTAAGGCCGAGGTTTAAGACCGTGTCCATCATGCCCGGCATCGAAAACGCCGCGCCTGATCGAACTGAAACGAGCAAAGGATTTTTGGCGTCGCCAAACTTCTTGCCGACCTTCTTTTCGATCTCATGCAGAGCGGATGTGACCTGCTCCCACATGCCTTCAGGAAATTGTTTGTTGTTGGCGTAATAGGCGTTGCAGACTTCGGTGGTGACTATCAGGCCCGGCGGGACCGGCAGACCGGCCTGCGTCATCTCGCAGAGACCGGCGCCCTTGCCGCCGAACAGAGACTTGTTGTCGCCGCTGCCTTCTTCAAACAAATAGACCCACTTGTGTTGCTGGTCTACGTCTGAGGGGGTCGCGTCGTTTGCGTCGATCACTTCCAGCGTTGCTTCACTCACGTTTGGTGTTTACCTCGCCACGGGGATTATTGCGGGCCACATCATACACCGAGAGCAGGGAGTTCGCAGCTTGTGAGTGAATATTGGTCGGAGCCCCTCTCTAAACCGATCTGATAATCTCATTAGCACCTGGCTTCAGCCAGGTGATCGCCAGCCAAGGTCCCTGAACCGTTTTCAACGGTTTCAATACGAGATGCAAGAAATCTCACTTGCACAGGGTGATAAAGTTAATTGGAATGCCTGGTTCCGCGTTACCACTCGTGGTAACTTATTTGTCGAGGTATTACCGATGGTCGCTGTAGTCAATTCACTAATTGAGATCGATGAGCGGGGTGTTCCCTGGATTAGCGGCGCCAATACTAAGGTCATTGAGGTCGTGCTGGATAAGATGGCCCACGATTCAAGCCCCGAGGAAATGCACCTTCAGTACCCGCATCTTTCGCTGGCCCAGATTCATGCCGCGTTGTCGTACTACTACGAACATCAAGCGGAAATGGACGCAGACATTGAACGTTGGGATCGAGAGGTCGAAGCGCTGCGGGCTCAGCAGCCGGACTCCGCTTTGCGGCAAAGGCTAAGCGCTTTGAAGCGTGAGCGTTCGTCTCTACTTTGATGTCCATGTTCGCCGTGCGGTCGCGGACGGTTTGCGGCTACGCGGCGTCGATGTGCTCGCAGCGCAAGACGATGGAGCCGCTGAACTCGAAGATCCAGAATTGTTGGATCGTGCGAGCGAGTTAGGACGTTTGCTTTTCACTCAGGATAAGGATTTATTGCGAGAAGCAACTACACGCCAACGCGCCGGTGAAAATTTTTCCGGCATAATCTACGCCCACCAGCGTAAGGTTAGCATTGGCGAGTGCGTTACCGACCTTGAGATCATCGCGAAGAGCAGCGAGCGGGAAGAGTGGATAGCCCATGTCCAACACTTGCCGCTTTAGCTCATTGAAGAGCAGACCCTTGATTTACACAAAGGTTGGCTGGAAATGATTATCGATGCTCGCGACAGGTTGGTTCATTTTTTAGACGGTGGAGCTAGTTTCGAAGCCATGCTCGTCATCAAGATGACGAAGGACGGAAAGGAAGTTGTACATGTTCCACTTTGGGACGAAAACACTACGATGCGGGATGTAATGGAAGTGACGTTTCACAACCTTCTAAAGATGGTCGAAGACTTTACGGCAGGCTTCCTAACCCTGAGAATCAGAGAAGGGCTAAATCTAGTCCATATTCCAGTCAAGACGTTCTCCGTTGAATCTCCGTGGAAAGCGGTAACACCAGAACAGATGTCTAGAATAAAAGGTATCGAAGCCGCGGTAATGTATTAGCGCACGGTTCTCCGAGATCAGTACTTCGGCACGCTGGGATCGACGTCGTTCGACCAGGCTGTGATGCCGCCGGCGAGGTTGACCAGCTTGCCGGTGAAGCCTGAACGCTGCAGGGCGTCGATCGCCTTCGCGCTGCGGCCGCCCATCTTGCAGTGCACCACCGTTTCGCGATCCGGATCGATCTCGTTCATGCGGTTGAGCACTTGTCCCAAAGGGATCAGCTTTGAATTGGGAATCTGGCCGATCTCGTACTCGTGCGGCTCGCGCACGTCGATGATTTGAATGTCGTCGCCTTTATCAAGGCGTTGTTTCAGTTCAGTAGCAGTGATTTCTTCCATAGTTGGTTGGGTCGTCTGTGGTTGTTGAGTTATGCCGCAAAATTCTTCGTAATCGATTAGCTCCTTGATCGTCGGGTGGTCGCCGCACACGGGACAATCCGGATTCTTGCGCAGCTTCAATTCGCGAAAGCGCATCCGCCACGCGTCGAACAGCAGCAGCCGGTTAACCATGATGTCCGGCGCGCCCAGAATAATCTTGATCGTCTCAGTCGCCTGGATGGCGCCGATGATTCCGGGCAGCACGCCGAGCACTCCGCCTTCGGCACAGGATGGCACCAAACCCGGCGGTGGCGGTTCAGGATAGAGGCAACGATAGCACGGGCCGCGCTCGGCCCAAAAGACGCTGGCCTGTCCTTCGAAGCGAAAGATGGAGCCGTAGACATTGGGCTTGCCGGCGAGCACGCAGGCGTCATTCACCAGGTACCTGGTCGGGAAATTGTCAGTGCCGTCAACGATGATGTCATAGTTACCGAAGAGGCTCATCGCGTTGGCGCTGGTTAGACGGGTTTCGTGGGTTTCGATCTCGACGTGCGGATTGATGTCTTCTAGGCGATCGCGCGCCGAAGCGATCTTGGGCCGGCCGACGTCTTTAGTCCCATGAATGATTTGACGTTGTAAGTTCGAAGCGTCAACCACATCAAAGTCTACGAGACCAAGCCGCCCCACGCCGGCGGCTGCCAGGTACATTCCCAGAGGCGCACCCAAACCGCCGGTGCCGATCATAAGCACGCTCGCCGCTTTCATTTTTCGCTGACCAGTCATGCCGACTTCCGGCATGATCAAGTGGCGGCTATAGCGCGCGACTTCCTCGTTGGAAAGCATGGGGAGCGCAGGCATCCCGGATTCACCGGCATCCTTGCCGGTTACTTCATCCAAAACGGCCGAACCGCCCGCGATCGAAGGCACGATCAGAATCGTGTCGCCTTCTTTCACCGGCGTGTTAGGACCGTCCGTGTGACGAATGTCTTCGTCGTTGACGTAGACGTTGACGAAATTACGCAATGCATTCTGATCGTTAAAAAGATGCTTGCGCAATTCGGCGTGCGTCGAGGTCAATTGATCCAGGGCTTCGCCGGCGGTGGTTGCATCAACCTGGATCTCTGATTGTCCGGCCGCGAACTGACGCAACGGAGTAGGTATGGTGATTGTGACTGGCATTTCTCGTGTCCTTCTTCCAAGTGTCCGACAAACTTCAATTTGTCGTTAAATTCTTGAGAGCTTGTTTAGAGTCGGGCTACCACTCGACCGAGCAGGCGGCAGCCCGCTCCTAAACCGAAGTGATAATATTTTCTTCATTGAATTCTGATCGATCAGGTTCCATTTCCCACGATCTCAAATCGACTGCCTGTCCTTTTTCGACTGAGACCACGATATACGAATAAGTCGGCCAGGCATGGTCCAGATCGTATTTCGAAGGTATGGCGCGATCGTCCGGATGTGAATGATAAAAGCCAACTACATCCAGGCCTTTCTCTCTCGCGTATTTTTCGCCACGCATCAATTCTTCAGGCCGGATCAGGAAACGGTTGCGCTTGGCTTCCTCTTCGCGCGCGTTTGAGATCGAATAGGTCTCGACCACGATTTTGTGACCGTTGCTCTCGAATTGTCCGAGCATTAGCCCACAGCATTCAAACGGATAGTCACGCTCGCCGTGCCGGCGCATTTCGGTTAGGTGCTGCGCTTCGATGGTAATCATCATGTTAACGCTGGGAGCGCGGACGTCTCGTCCGCACAGCGTGCGTAGCACGCTCACTTCTCTTTCCTAAGACACGAACCTATTCGCGCTGCGCGCTCAATGCGGACGGGCCGTCCGCGCTCCCAGCGAAGCACAGCCGCTATGACCCGGTCGTTACCGCAACCGGTTCTGACCCTGCGGCCAAAGCCTGATCTATATCCGCGATGATATCGTTGACGCTCTCAATGCCGACTGAGATCCGAACCAGTCCATCGGTGATTCCGAGTTGTTCACGCCGCGCGGGCGATAAGTCTCTATGCGAGGCCGTCGCCGGGTGCAGCACACTCGTAAAAATATCTCCGAGACTGGTTGATCTTATGCAGAGCTTCAGCGCATCCATAAAACGAAAAGCCGCTTCGCGATTGTTGTCTTTCAATTCAATCGAAACCAGCGCGCCTGATTGCGGCAGACGGAGAATTCGGCACGCCGCCCACGAGTTTCATCACTCCAATCAAGGCCGCGCTATCTGCCTGTTCGCTGGAAACGGCAATGCCACCCATCGCATCCGCGTGTCCGCCCAGAAATTTCGTAGCGCTGTGCACGACGATGTCAGCGCCGTGTTGCAAGGGCCGGCAGAGATAGGGTGACGCAAATGTATTATCGACGATTAGGCGGGCGCCGATTGCGTGAGCGATCTCGGCACAGGTGTCGATGTCACAAACTTTCAGCAGAGGATTCGAAATTGTTTCGGCGACCAGAACCCGCGGCTTGAATTCATTCGCCTTTGCGCGCACGGCATCAAGGTCGCTGAAATCCGCCATGATGGTTTTGATCCCAAACGAACCGAAGATTGTTTGGAGCAGGTTCGTCGTCGCGCCATACAAATCCTGAGAAGCCAGAAGGACCGCACCAGGCGATAACTCGCAAGCGAACAGAGACGCATGCAAGGCGGCCATCCCGGACGAGTAAGCGCAGGCAGTCGCGCCATCTTCTGCCACGCGCATGGCTTCTGCGAAGGCGTTGACCGTGGGATTGCCGTAGCGTGTGTAGATGTAGCCAGCCTTGTCGCCCGCGAAAACCTGATCGATCTCTGTCATCGACTCATAGGTGTAAGTTGCGCTGGCGTAAATCGGCAGCGAAGTAGGCTGACCGGCGGGTGGGTCGGTGCGTTCGCCGGCATGAACCAATTGTGTGGTGATATCCAGGTTGTTTTTGTCACCTGCCATAGTCGTTAAACTGTCTGACAAACCGAAAGGAAAGTCTGATCAAGTTTGTATGAAACGTACGTGGTTTCTTCCCCTCCCTTCGGAAGGGGTTGGGGGAGGGTGCGAAGCTTGACGCACACAAGCCTTCTCCCCAACCCTCTCCCAAAAAGAGGAGCTTCATCCTCACTCAGACCAAAAGCGTTCGCTCAAATATCTTTCACCGCCATCGCACAGGATCGTTACTACGACCGATCCTGAAGGTAGTTCGCGCGCCAGCGCCAGCGCGGCGACGACGTTGGCGCCTGAGCTGACTCCGACAAAAAGACCTTCTTCTCGCGACAGACGCCGTGTCATGCCTTGCGCCTCTTCCGTTTCCACCACGACAGTTTCAGCAGCCAGGGTCGGATCAAAAATGCCCGGCATCCGCGAGGTTGGCAAATGCTTTAATCCCTCAAGTCC
>WNFP01003527.1_pt1 | contig 21223 bp, 4 predicted proteins | sample 5400201 | NCBI WGS metagenome assembly WNFP01 (sample SAMN13153355, study PRJNA577476) | soil metagenome | isolation source: 115 cm saprolite under Madrone tree | place: USA:California | collected 2016-06-14
TTAGCAGCTCGCTCTTGTAATTTGACGAGGTCGTATGTCGACGCCACTTTTCGATTCGGCTCTCGAGGCCGGCGCGTTCCTGGGAAGTCAGTCGCGTGAAGGCGCGAAAATCTTCCGAGCCCGTCTCCTCAAGAAACATCCTTGTCGAATAGGGACGCCCGTACGGTGCCAGCCCCATAGTCTTGCCCGCATCGAGATAGTCACCGAAGATCAACTTCGACGTGTGGCCGTACACTGCTCCAATTCCGCACCAGTGCCCGATGATTTTTCTGAGCACTTCACCGCCCTGATCGGTGAACCGATAAAAGCTTTCGAGCTCTCTCGAACCCTCGCCCTCGAAAGGAGAAAGATTCTGGATCAGAACTGATCCGCTGACGATCTGCTCAGGCTCAGGGCCGGTGCAATTCTTCAACATCGCGCCAAACGGTCCGCCGGCGCCGTCAACAATCAGAACTGCTACATCGCCTCTGAACGGTGAGGAGTAATAGGCGCCACACGCGTGGGCAAAATGATGCGGGATCGGCAGCAAGGGACGGGTCCCGATATCGAGTCCACCTTCCGCTGCCAACGACTGGTAGACCTCGCCGGCCGGAAGGTGATCGGTGTGACTCCAAACTATGAGGTCAACGTCGTCAATCGTCAGTCCGTTCGTTTTGAGGCAATACTGTATCGCCGGCGTAAGATCGAGGCGGCAGCCTCCCCATCTGATTCCGTCACGCTTCAGCCGCGTCACCCGTTCACGCGCGATAGCCGAAGTGAGTTTGCCATCAATCACCAGCGCGGCTGATGCCTCGTGATCGCTGAAGCTGAGTCCCAGTACGTTCATAGACGATTTCCTTTCTTCGTGCGGAATCTCGATTCGGAGATCTTGAGTGGAAATTAGAGACTCTTGCGGCGTTGTGACTGACTTGATCCCGCCCGCCACAGGTTCTGAATGAAATAGTCCGAGATTGAGGTCTTCTGATGAAGCTGTGTGTTAACCAGAAAATCGGTGAGGGAGAGAAGGCGTCACTTTCTGGAATGACGCCGTTATGGTCAGGATTCGCGCAATACCGCCGCCGGATCCGTTTGCGCTGCCCGGTGCGCCGGCAAGAAAGAGGCCAGCAGGGCGACTGACACCAGAATGGCCGAAGTGACGGTGAAAACCAGAGGATCGGTAGTGCTCACTCCAAATAACTGACTTGATATGGCTCGCGTAACGCCCCACGATCCGAGCAACCCGAAAGCGATGCCTATCGCCGCGAGCACGAAGCCTTGTTTCAAGACCGAAACCAGTAGAGTTCGTGGTTCCGCTCCGAGCGCCTGGCGAATGGCAAACTCATGCGTCCGGTTGGTGACGGCAACAGACATGACTCCGTAGGTTCCGATGGCTGCCAGCAATAGAGCTATCACACTAAACGCTGTGAGCAGAAAATTGATCAGCCGCAGAGCGCCGAGCCGCTTCAAGATGTTTTCACTCATCGTGCTAACGGCATAGACCGGCACGTCAGGGTCGAGTGCTCGGACTCTGTCGCGGAGCACTGGAGCAACGCTGCTCGGGTTGTCAGTGTTTACGACCAGAAACATTCGATTCTGATCTCGGCTCTGGCCATAAACAAAACCTACCTGATTGGGCGTAAAGTAAAGATGTGGATTTGCATCGGTCGAAAGGCTCTGCTCTTTCACCGTGGAAACGACTCCGATGATGGTGAACCATTCGGGATCACCCGTGCGAATCCGCTTGCCGATAGCGTGACCGTCCGGCCAGTAAGTGCGCGCTAGTTTTTGATCAACGATCGCAACCAGACGTCCCATGTCTGTTTTAGGATCGTTGAAAATGTCAAACTCGTTAAAGTCGCGGCCCTGCAAAAGGGTCATGCCCATGGTTTTGAAATAGCCTGGACCGACAACTTTCATTTCCGCCTGCGGCGGCTCGCCCCCCGGAGGCTCCATGCCTTCAACAATGTGAGCATCGACGGCGGACCGGCCGCTGAAGGGTATGTTCGATGAGATTGCCGCCCCGTTTACTCCCGGTAAGGAGCGCACGTCCTCAAGCAATCGCTGGTAAAATCCCAACAACTGTTCCGGCGTACCCTTCTTGTTCGAAACCGGCACGATCATCGTTAACACTCTATCTTCATCGAAACCTGGTTCAACGCGCATCAGGTTCTTAAAGCTTTTCAGAACCAGCCCCGCTCCAATCAACAATATGAGCGACAACGCGAGTTGCACGACCACCAGCGTTGAATTCATTCGGCGGCTTGCCTGCCCGGCGCTTCCCTTTTGTCCTTCGCTCATGCCGCCTCTCACGCCGAGCCAGTAAGCTCTAAACGCAGGAATCACTCCGAACAGCAGGCCGGTGGCCAGGGTTGTCACAACAGTAACAAGGAGCACGACGCCGCCAATGCTAGCCTCCTGGATTCGCGGAATTCCTTCGGCATATGTCTGCGTCAGCGCTCGCAGACATATCCATGCCAATGCGACTCCCGCAACCGCGCCAACTGATGCCAAGAGTACGCTTTCAGTGATTAGTTGTCTGATAATTCGTCCGGGCGACGCACCCAACGCGAGACGTAACGCAATTTCGGAGGTCCGCCGAGTAGCTCGGCTCAGCAGGAGGTTGGCCACGTTGGCGCACGCAATGAGTAAAACAAGTGCCACCGCGACTTGAGCGATAAGCAAGCGCTTCCTGATGCTTCCCACAATCACTTCTGTGAGAGGAGTCACAATGGTCTTCAGTCCTGCGCCGGCTGGTGGTGGACTCTTTCGGACAATGATTTTTGGATTCTCCGTTGCCGCATGCCACAGAACAGCGGTCGTATCCGAGGCTGCGGCGGAGGGCGAAAGACCTTGCTTCAGCCTGCCGACGGCAGACATGGTAAAAGGCGCGGTGGCTTGAGGATTGAGTACCAGCGGTGTCCACACCTGGGTTTCGGGCAGTGGGAATTGGAAACTCGGCGGCATCACGCCGATAACCTGAGCCGGCACGTCACTCAAAGTTACCTGTTTTCCAACAATCTGAGGATCGCCGCCGAAACGACTAAGCCACAGACCATGACCTAAGACGACCACGTTTTCCTTACCGGCAGTATCTTCATCAGGTGCAAAGGTTCGACCCAGGACGGGACTCACACCAAACACCCTGAAGAAGTCTGCCGTCACCTTGCAGGCCTGAACATACTCAGCCTTTTCCGATCCGGTCAGGATTGTTCCGGTGTTCTGATATACAGCGAAGGCGTCGAACGACTGTTGGCCATTGCGGTATGCCGTATAGGTTGCTGGTGAGAGACCCCAACTGTTCAATCCCATCTCCGGATAAGCCTGGACCATCCGGACAATGCGATCCGGCTCGTTGTATGGAAGCGGATTCAAAAGAATGCGTTCCACGAGCGTGAAAACCACCACATTCACGCCGATTCCAATAGCTATTGTTAAAACTGCCACCAGCGAGAAGAGGGGATTCTTTACCAGCGAGCGGAAGCCATATCGGATGTCCTGCGCTAGATCAGCAAGCATGATTATCTCCAAACTCCAACTTGAGGATTGAGCCGATTATCCTGTTCGGCCGTCAAGGTTATCCGATCCAGCAGTTATGAGCAAGATTCACATAACACCGTATAACACAAACAGCGTGCAGCTTTTTGCCTACATCACGGGAACCGCGGCAGTGCTGAAAACAGACTCAGGGCGGTCGACCGCCTGATCGTATTCGACCTTGCCCGATTCCAGCTTAATCAGGCGGTCAGCTAAACCGTAATACCGATCATCGTGGGAGATTACAATTACTGTTTTGCCGCGACTCTTCAGCTCCGGTACCAATTCATGGTAGAAGATTCGTTTGAACTGCGGGTCTTGATCCGCAGCCCACTCGTCAAAAACATAAATCGGACGGTCCTCAAGATAGGCGTTCAAGAGCGTCACTCGCTTTCGCTGGCCCTGAGACAGGTCGACGGTCGAAAGGTTTCCGTCTTTGATCGTCAGTTTGTGACTCAGTTGTAGCAGGTCGAGATACTTCTGACTTTGAGCGTCAATATCTTCTGCCTCAAAACCAAAGAGGCGTTCGAACAGGTAAAAATCGTAGAAGACGACGGAAAATCGCTGCCGATAATCATCCTGCTCCTTCAAAGTGATCCGCTTTTCGTCAACGCAAATCTCTCCGGATTCAGGCTCATACAAACCCATCAGCAGCTTAACGAGAGTAGTTTTGCCACTCCCGTTTCCGCCGATAAGAAAGATCAGCTCACCTGGATAAAACGTAAGGTTGATCGGTCCGAGTTCAAACTCCGTGTTTCCTCCGTCCTGGCTGTACGAGTGAGTAAGGTTGACTAGATCCAGCCGGTGCCAGGTAGTATCCGGACTTGAGCTCGGCGCGAGGGTCTCCGGTTTCGTGGCACTGAGCGAAAAGCCCAATTCCTCGATCCGCTCTGCCGCCAGATACGCTCTTTCCAAGGCCGGAATCTGGTTCAGGATCATAGTCAGCGGTGTGATCAGGAAAAGGACGGCGATCGTGTAGCCGATCAGCACCTGAGGCTCAATGGTGATCAAAGATGGCGTGACGAACAATAGCAGTCCGATGAAGATGAAGAACAGGATTTGTCCCCAATTCGAAACGGCCATCGCAATTGCGTTGCCCTTCATTCCGTAATCTCGGAGGCCGGCCGCCGCCGGCTCGAGTTGTTCCAAGAGGAACGCCTCGCGCCGAAGACGATTCAGCTTGAGTTCCTTGCTGCCCATGATCACGCCATGAAACGCCTTGTACATCGCGTCCCACTGTTCGCGCATGAGTCGAAAGTATCGAAACGCCCGCAACAAAGGTAACTGATGCGTGAGTAACCCTATCGCCATGCAACCCAGCATGATCAGCAAAAGTCTCCAGGAGAGCCAGCCGAGGTAAACGACGCAGCCCATCATCATTGCCAGTTGCGTAAGCATCTGGGGCAGAACTGTGACCAACTCGATTACGCTTCCGATATCCTGTGTGATGGTAGCGAGCAACCGAGGCGGTCCAAGTCTTTCCAGTTGCCGCAGGGGCGCCGCCAGGATCTGACGCGAGAGTTGAATGCGCAGCTCGTACGAAGCTTTGGAGGTGAGGTAGAGCAACACCATTTGTGACGCGAACCCGCAAATGGGAATCGCAAGACAGAACGCAAAAAATATCCAAACCACTTTTGGCTGTGAGGTCAAGTCACCTTTCAAGGCTCTCTTGATGAGTGCAATCAGCATGGTATAGCTGACACCCGCAACGGAACTCGTGACTACGGCGAGCACGATCATCGTCCGGGAGTGGCGAATCCCCTTCGACCACTTGCCGATGACATGTATGAGTTTGAGTAGATGTCTCATCAGTTGAACCCCTCAGGTCTATTGATTTGAACCATTGCGCCGCGCCCGAGCATCTTCAATGCACTGCCGGAGCTGCTCCCCGAGAATCTGAACATTTGGTTCCCGAAGCATGGAAAAGTGATTGCCGGGGACGTGGTGTACATCCACACCTTCTGTGGCCAGACTTCCCCAGCCCGTGGAGGGATCGAGTTTGCCATGCTCCGGTTGCTCTGTGGCCTCTTCGGGATCCTTGCTGAATACGGCCTGCTCAAAGGGGTCTGCCGGACAGAAGAATGTGATTCGACCCTGGAACTGTCCCGGCTTATAACGGCGTGTCGTGTTCGCGTGAAGCTTGAAGATGTCAAAGAGTCTGCGGAATTCGACGAGCGTCATCTCAGATGGCACAACCCCCGCACGCCTGGCTACCACCCATAGCTGGCGAAGTTCAGCCATCTGCGGAAGAGGGGTCCAATTTGGCGGCCGCTTGAGGTGCTCCTCTGTGAGTCCCAGGTCAAAGGCAAAGATCGAAAGCAGAATTGCCCAGTTGTGCTCCGATTCTTTGGCCTCCGGCACCCCGGAATCGATGAGAGCGAGCATCGCAACATCCTGTCCCTGTTGTTGCAGTTGGCTGGCTATTTCAAAAGCGATCACTCCGCCCATGGACCAACCAGCTAACCAATACGGTCCGACCGGCTGGAATCCTCGAAGCGCCTGGACATAGTCCGTGGCCATCGCCTCGACGTCGGTGTGATACACCACCAACCCGTTCTCCGGCTCGCGCGGCTGCACCCCGAAGAATGGCTGATCGTCGCCGAGATATTGGACCAGCTCCTTATAGCACCAGACATTCCCGCCGCTCGCGTGTGGGCCAAAGAAGGCCGGCTGAGTGCCTTCCGGATGCAGCGGCACGATCAGCGACTCAAACAAATTCTCTTTGCCATGACCAATCAACCCGGCCAGGTGCTCGATCGTGGGATCGTTAAACAACTCGGCCATCGCTACTCGCTTGCCCAGCCGTTCCTCGACGCGGGTCACCAGCATGATCATCTGCAACGAGTGGCCACCCAGTTCGAAGAAGTTATCCGCAATGCCAATCGGATGGATTTTGAACAGTTCTTCCCAGATATCGACCAACTGCTGTTGCAAATCGTTTTGTGGGGCCAGGTACTCTCCGCCTGCGCGGCTAAGAGAAACCTGCGGTGCAGGTAATGCGGCGCGGTCGACCTTGCCATGCGGCGTCAACGGCAAAGCTTCGAGCGGCACGTACACTGACGGAATCATGTACTCCGGTAGGCGCTCTTTCAGATAGGCTCGCAACTCGTCGCTGCCTGGACCGGTTTCAGAGTTGGCCACAAAGTACGTGACCAGGAACTTCTGACCCTGCGTTTCTTCTCTCGCCACCACCAACGCTGCCCGTAGTCCGGGATGGGTCGAGAGCACTGCTTCAATCTCGCGCGGCTCAATGCGGAAGCCACTAATCTTGATCTGATCATCGACCCGGCCGAGGAATTGTATCAGTCCATCATTCAGGTAGCGGGCTGCGTCACCGGTGCGGTAGAGCCGGCCGCCAGGTTGAGGACCGTATGGATCGGGCAGGAATCGCTCGGCTGTGAGATCGGGCCGGTTGTGATACCCGCGTCCGAGTCCGTGGCCACCGATGAATAGCTCACCTCGTTCGCCAACGCCCGCCGGTTGCCTGGCACTGATAACGTAAAGGCGTGTGTTAGAAACGGGCCGTCCGATGGGTACTGTAGTCGCTGGCCGATCCCGCTCCACGGGATAGCAGCACGCCATCACAGTGGACTCTGTTGGTCCATAGCAGTTCACGATTGAGACATTTTCGATCTGCTCGAGTCCCTTTTGAAGCAGCGTGGGAGACAACGCGTCGCCACCAGTAAGCAGTTGTTTGACTGCGCCGATGTTGCTAACGCTGGTGTCGACAAACTGGTGGAACAATCCCGTGGTGAGGAAAAGAGTCGTGACCTGGGTCCGCGTAACCAACTCTCCCAACTCACTCAGCGAGGGCAACGTAGGTGGATATACCACCAGCCGCGCGCCATTCAGCAGAGAACTCCAGATCTCAAACGTCGACGCGTCGAACGAAATTGGCGCCAGGTGCAGGAAGATTTCGTCTGCACTTAGATTGGCATAGTTGGCAGCCTTGACGAATCCCACTACGTTTCGATGTGTGATGCCGACACCTTTTGGCGTTCCTGTCGAACCGGAGGTGTACATCAGATAGGCCAGGTTGTCGGGCGTGACATCAGCTCGTACGTTCTCCTCATCTGCCGCCTGCCGATCGTCTTCTGGGTCAACGTACACCAGCGACCAATCATTTTCCGCCAGGTTCGCCGCCGCTTGCCTGGTCGTCACCAGCACCTTCACGCCTGCGTCTTCGAGAATGAACTGGACGCGCTTCGGCGGATCCACCAGATTGAGTGGTACGTAAACACCGCCCGCCTTGTCGATAGCCAGCAGCGCAACGATCAACTCTGGCGACCGCTCCACCATCACGCCGACGAAAACTTCTGCTCCAACCCCCTCACGTTGCAGTCGTCGCGCAAGATTGTTGGCACGCTGATTCAACTCGCGATAGGTGATTTGCTCCTGCAAAGATTCGATCGCGATCTTGTCCGGCCGTTGCTCAACTTCCTGTTCAAAGATCTGGTGGATACCACCGTCCGGCACAGGAGCAGCCGTGTCGTTCCACTCCTCGACGACTTGGCGATACTCTGCTTCGTCCAGGAGCGACAGTGTCGACAGCTCACTGTCAGGCTCAACCATGGCTTTCTCGAACAACCGTTGGAAGTGATAAACCATGCGGGAGATGAAAGCCGATTCGAACAATTCAGGGCTATAGACAAACGAGCCCATCACGCCGTTCGGCGTGTCACGGAGATGGACCTCCAGATCGAACTTGACGTCCGCGCTCACCGGTGCGCCGGCCGGAAGACTCACTCGGGCCATTGACAATTGCGGCACGACATTCTGAAACGCGAGGATCGCCTGAAAGATCGGGTTTCGTCCCGGTGAGCGTCTGGGCTGCAACTCCTCGACCAACTTGTCGAATGGCAGGTCCTGATGCGTGTATGCAGCCAACGAGGCGTCTCTCACCTGATTGACCAGCTCTCTAAAGGTGGGAGCCTTGCTGAAGTTTGTCCGGATCGGAATCATGTTGACGAAGAATCCGATCATCGGTTCAAGCTCAACCCGGCTGCGGCCAGCGGTTGGTGTGCCAACCAGGATGTCCTTCTGGCCCGTGTAACGCCACAAGAGAGCATGGAAACCGGCCATCAGCATCATGAAAAGCGTAGCGCCCTCCTGCCGCTGAAACTCTCTCAACCACTGAGACACTTCTTCCGAGAAGATTACCGGGTGTTGGGCGCCGCGGAGCGTGCGCATCAACGGCCGTGGATGATCCGTCTCCAACTCCAAAAGCGTTGGCGCGCCCTCGAGTTGTCGCGTCCAAAAGGCGACCTCCTCCTTCAGTATGTCACCTTGCAGCCATTCGCGTTGCCACCGCGCATAATCTGCATACTGCACCTCCAATTCAGGCAACGGTGACTCTCCTAAACGGTCAGCGATGACGCGCTGCTCGTCGTGATTCAATCCGCGCAAGTCAACCAGCGATAACTCCAGAGCCGCCGGCGGATGGATTCGCTGCACCGGTTGATTTCCGACTAGCGCAAACGTAGTGCGCAGTGCTTCGTGGCGGCGCTTCAGTTCGTTCAACGCTTGTTGAAATGCGCCAATGTTCATCTGCGCGTCGATAACCATTTCCGCCGGCAAGTTGTACGCATTGCTGCCCGGCATCAACCGATTCAAGAACCATAACCGCTGCTGCGCATACGACAATGGTATCTGGTCATCGTCGGGCAGCGGCTTGATTGCCGGCGCAGCCATGCTGGAGCCGGATCGCATTACAAACTCGATACGATGGGACAGTTCGCCCAATGTCGGAGACTCGAAGAGATTGCGAACTGGCAGCTCGACCTGAAAACTTTCGCGGATGCGCGAAATGATTCGCGTTGCCAGCAGCGAGTGGCCGCCCAACCAGAAGAAATTGTCGTCACTTTCAACCTGGTCCAGGTCCAGCACCTGTCGCCAAATCGCTGCCAGCGCTTCTTCGATTAATGTCGGCGGGGCGACGAAGCTCTGGCCCGTATCCATTCGCGTCCGTCCCGGTTCGGGCAACGCTGCGCGATCGACTTTGCCGCTGGCCGTCAACGGTATTTGATCGAGCAGGACCCAGCCGGTCGGCATCATGTAATCGGGAAGTTGTTCTCTTAAACTCTTCTGTAGCGCCGTCAGCGACAGGCTCGCTTGCTGCTCGGCAACAATGTAGCCGACCAGGCGTTTGTCTCCGCGCCGTTCTTCCCTCTCGATGACGACGGCTTCACGCACCTGGGGATCCTTTCGCAGTGCGGCTTCAACTTCTCCAAGTTCGATGCGGTGTCCACGAATCTTTACCTGATAATCCAGTCGCCCCAGGAAACCAATCTCTCCACCGGGTCGATAGCGCACGCGATCGCCAGAGCGGTACAAGCGTGCTCCTGCTTTGCCGCTGAAGGAATCCGGCAAAAATCTCTCGGCAGTCAGATCGGGTTGCGCCAGGTATCCGCGAGCGACACCAGCACCGCCGATAAACAACTCGGCGCTAACTCCGAGCGGTACTGGACGACTATGCGTACCGAGCAGGTATGTTTGCACGTTGCCAAGCGGACAGCCGATCAAGACCTCGGTCGATGTTGGCTCTATATGCCGCACCGTGGTGTCGACCGTACACTCTGTTGGACCATAAACGTTGAAAAACGTCGTTTGCTTGCTCGAGGCCAGCAGCTGCCAGGTCTCTTCGTCAATCGCTTCACCGCCCGCGAGCACCAATTGAGGAGCTGGAGAATCATCCTCGAAGAGTCCGCCGGCCAGTAGCAATCGCAACTGCGAAGGCGTGCAATCCAGCACATCGATCTCGTGAAGTCTGAGATACTTGACTAACTCATCGCCATCTCTGCGAACCTCCGCCGGAATAACGCAGAGTTCATGTCCGTAGAGCAGTTGAATCAATTGTTTGACCGACGAATCAAACATCAACGGTGCATTAACGCTGACTCGAAGCGGAGACCCATCCGCGGGATAGACTTTCTCGCGCAGTGACGTTGCCAGATTTACGACCGATCGGTGCTGGACCATAACGCCTCTGGCGCCCCCGGTCGAGCCTGAGGTGTAAATCACATAAGCCAGGTTGTCAGCGGTCGTGTTTGTGGTCGGAGTCTCGTCCGCTTCCTCCGCCACGGCGGGCCAGTCAGAGTCGAGACAGATTACTCGCGCGCGATGCTCGGGCAGCATCGTCGCCGTTCGGGCCTGGGCCAGGATTACGCGCGCTTGCGCGTCTTCCAACACGTACTGCAGGCGTCCTTTTGGGTGCGTCGTTTCAAGCGGCAGGTACGCGCCTCCGGCTTTAAGCACGCCCAGTAGAGCAACGATCATTTCCACCGACCGCTCAAGGTAGATCGCTACCGGCGACTCGGGTCCAACTCCTGCTTTCCGCAGATAGTGGGCCAGCTGATTTCCTCGGCAATTTAGCTCCGCGTATGACAACCGTTGATCTTCAAAACTCACGGCAACGGCGTCTGGGGTTTGCTCGACCTGCCTCTCGAACAGCTCATGCAGGCAGCTATTCTCAGGGAAGTCAGACCCAGTTGCGTTCCACTCCTGGAGGATCTGATGCCGCTCGTCAATGCTCAACAGCTCAACATCTCGCAGCAACTGCCCCGGATCAGCAACGATAGCTTCCAGAATTCGCTGCCAGTGGTCAGTCATGCGCCTGATCGTGCTCTCATCAAACAAGTCAGTGCTGTAGCTAAGTGAACCGACCAACCTGTTCTGCTGCTCGACGATCTGTAGTGTTAAATCGTTCTTCTCAGTTCCATGGTTCAGGTCAAAGCTGGAAAGAGCCAGGCTCTCCGGGGCCTCGAGGCTCTGGCCCTCGTTCAGAAACACGAACATCGTTTGGAACAGCGGCCCGTGGCTTAAAGTCCGCTGTGGCTGGAGTTCCTCGACGAGTTTTTCAAACGGCACATCCTGGTGTGCCTGCGCCTCCAGCGTCACTTCGCGCACACGGCGCAGCACTTCCCCAATCGTCGCGTCGCCAGACAATCTCGTGCGCATCACCAGGGTGTTGACGAAGAACCCGATCAGGTCTTCCGTTTCGACCCAGCGGCGGCCTGCGACTGGCGTTCCGACAGCGATGTCGTCCTGACCGCTGTAGCGTGCGAGCAAGATCTGGAACGAGGCCAGCAAGGTAATGAAGAGCGTGCTGTCCCCTGACTGGCTAAGCTCTTTTAATCTTCCAGTCAGCCATTCAGGCACTTTGATAACGACCGCGTTTCCTTTCATGGACAAGGCTGACGGGCGCGGGCGATCGGTCGGGAGATTCAATTCAGCTAGGCTGCCGTCCAACTGCTGACGCCAATAGGAGAGTTCCTGCTCAAGCACTTCACCCTGCAACCACTGGCGCTGCCAATACGCATAATCAGGGTACTGGATTGGCAGCTCGGGCAGATCTGAACGCACGCCCTGACAAAGTGCCTTATAAGTTCGCGGCACATCTCTGGTCAAAACCTCGATGGACCACCCATCGGAAATGATGTGATGCATCACCAGCAACAAAACATGTTCCTGTTCACCGACACGGAATAAGGTGGGGCGGATTAGTGAATCCGACGCTAGGTCAAACGGGCGTTGACTTTCTTCGAGAGCGAATCGTTGGACCAGAGACTCTCGTTCTGTTTCTGAGAATCGCTCGACGCTAATTACTCGGAGATCCTGCGTTCGGCTCGGTGCAATGACCTGAATGGGCTGTCCGTCAATATTAATGAAATTTGTTCGCAGGGATTCGTGACGTTGGACAGTCTCGTTGAGGCTCTGCTTGAGCGCGATCAAATTCAGTGGACCACTAACGCGGAAGCCGACTGGAATGTTGTAGGCATTGTTGTGCGGCATCAACTGGTCGAGGAACCAAAGCCGCTGCTGCGAGTACGAGAGAGGCAACTGTGCGTTGCTGGTGAGCCGTTGCAGTGGAGGAAGCGTCAGCGTACTACCGGAACGCATCGTCTCTTCAATGCGTTCGGCTAACTTTGCCAGAGTGGGCCACTCGAAGATGCTGCGAACCGGCAACTCCACTTCGAAGCTCTCGCGAATGCGCGAGACTATTCTTGTTGCCAACAGCGAGTATCCGCCCAGTGAGAAGAAGTTGTCGTCTCTTCCAATTCGCTCGACCCCGAGCACTCGCTCCCAGATTCCCGCCAGGATTTCTTCCGTTTGTGTTCGCGGAGCCTGGAAGGATGCCGTCGACTCCGGCCGCGCCGGTTCAGGATCGGGCAGCGCCGCGCGGTCGACCTTGCCATTGGGGGTTAACGGCAGCTCGTCTAACCGGATCCAGGCGCTGGGCACCATGAAACTCGGCAGTCGCTCCTGGAGATAACCCTTCAACTCTTCGCCGCTCGCCGCTGGTCCTCCGTTGGTGACGAAGTAGACAACCAGGCGTCTATCACCGTTCGAGCCTTCCGTCGCCAGCACCAGCGCCTGCGACACCGCCGGGTGTTCAGTCAGCACGCTTTCGATCTCGCCCGGTTCGATCCTGAACCCACTGACCTTGACCTGATTGTCGACGCGGCCCAGAAAGCGGATGAGTCCCTGGTCCAAGTAACGAGCAGCGTCACCGGTTCGGTAGAGCCGGCAGCCCGGGAGAACGGCATAAGGGTCAGGCAGGAAGCGCTCGGCCGTCAGGTCAGGCCGTTTGTGGTAACCACGACCAAGCCCCTCGCCACCGATAAATAGCTCGCCTCGTTCACCGACGCCCGCCGGTTCCATCGCGTTGAGCACATACGCAGTGGTGTTGGAAATCGGGCGGCCGATGGGAACTGAGGGGCCCGGGAAATCGGGAGCGATCGGATAACAACAGGCAAACGTCGTGGTCTCGGTGGGACCGTAGCCGTTAATCAACCGGCAACCGTTCAGTTGTTCGAGGGCTTTGCTGACGTGAACCGGAGATAGAGCTTCGCCACCCGCGAGCAATTGTTTGAGCGTGCCAAGCCTGCTGACATCTCCATCCACCAACTGGTGGAAAAGCCCGCCTGTCAGCCATAACGTTGTGACCTGCAATCTGTTGATGAAGTCGACCAACTCGGCCAGTGACGGCAAATAGGGCGGGAACACCACCAACCGCGCGCCGTTAAGCAGGCATCCCCAGATCTCAAACGTCGAGGCGTCGAACGAGACCGGAGCAAACTGCATGAAAATCTCGTCTGAACTTAAGTCAGCATACTTTGCGCCTCTTACCAGCCGCAGCACGTTTCGATGTGTAATGCCGACACCTTTTGGCGTCCCGGTTGATCCGGAGGTGTACATCAGGTAGGCGAGATTGTCAGGGGTGACATCCGTGGGCAGCTCCGACGCAAATGCCGTCTCATTGTCCGCATCTACGTCTGCGTAGACCAGCGTCAGATCATTTTCCGGCAGTGTGGCTGCGATTTGTCTCGTCGTCACCAGCACCTTCACGCCCGCGTCTTCCAGAATGAACTGGATGCGCTTCGGTGGATCGGTCAAGTTGATCGGCACATAGACTCCGCCTGCCCTGGCTATCCCCAGCAACGACACGATCAATTCCGCCGATCGCTCCATCATCACGCCGACAAACACTTCCGTGCCTACACCTTCGCGTCGCAGTCGTTGGGCCAAATGATGGGCTCGCTGGTTCAACCCTCGATAGGTAAGTTGCTCGCGCTCAAACTCGAGCGCAATCGCGTCAGGACGTTGCTTCACTTCCTGTTCGAAGACCTGATGGATGCAGGCTGGCGGCAAAGCCACGGCAGTGTTGTTCCACTCCTTGACCACCTGGAAATACTCTGCTTCATCCAGCAGTGAAAGTGCCGACAACGCTGCATCGGGATCCGTCAATACCTTTTCCATGAGCCGCTGGAAGCGTTCGACCATTCGCGCAATGAAAGCCGGCTCGAAGAGATCGGCGTTGTAGACGAACGATCCTTTAAAGCCGCCCGGCGTATCCTGCAGAGAGACTTCCAAATCGAATTTTGTTTCCGGGCTCGGTGGGATGCCGACTGGCGCGCCCACGCCCTCCATTTCCATCGTCGGTTGTGGTGTATTCTGGAGAGCAAACACCACCTGGAAGAGCGGATTGCGGCCTATTGCGCGCTCGGGCTGCAACTCTTCGACCAGCTTGTCAAAGGGCACGTCCTGATGGGCATACGCGCCTAGCGCCCCTTCTCTCACTTGCTCGAGCAACTCTCTAAAGCTCGGGTCTTCGTCGTAGTTGGTCCTGAGCACAACCATGTTGACGAAGAGTCCGATCAATGATTCGAGCTCGGCGCGGCTGCGACCGGCTATCGGTGTGCCGACCAGAATGTCCTTTTGATCTGTATAACGTCGTAGCAGAGCGTGGAAGCCGGCCATCAGCGTCATGAAGAGGGTCGATCTCTCACGGCGACTGAACTCGCGCAACGAACGAGACAAATCGTGAGAGAAGACCACCGGACAATGCGCGGCCTGGCCCCGGCGAGTCGTGACCGCTGCGTGGTCCGCCTGAAGTTCCAGCAACGTGGGGGCGCCGTCCAATTGGCGCTTCCAGTAGTTCACCTGTGCTTCAAGCACTTCTCCCTGCAACCAGTTGCGTTGCCAGTGCGCGTAGTCGGCATACTGGAGTACAAGTTCCGGTAGAGACGAAGGTGCCCCATTACAGAAACTCTGATAGAGAGTTTCCATCTCGTGCAGCAGAACTTCCATGGACCAGCCATCGCTTACGATGTGGTGCATATTGGTCAGCAGCAGATACCGCTCAGTGCTGAAGCGAACCAACATGACGCGCAGCAGTGGCCCCGTCGCCAGATTGAATGGTCTTAACGCATCCTCGTGCCTTAACCGTGTTGCTTGAATCTCCTGCTCTTCATGCGGCCAAGACCTCAGATCAACCTGAGAGAGTTTCACTGAGTCGGCAGATTCGATCAGCGGCTGCGGATCACCTCCCGCAATTGCGAAAGTGGTGCGTAGCACTTCGTGACGGCGAATCACTTCTGCCAACGACTGTTCAAGAGCGATCACATTGAGTTCGGCACTGATATGCACCGCCATCGGGAGGTTGTAAGCGTTGCTATCCGGCATCAATTGGTCCAGGAACCACAGACGTTCCTGCGCGTGAGACACAGCCAGCGGTTCGTTCGCCGGCCGGGGACCGAGCGGCGGCGACTGCAAAGCGGAACCCGATTGCGTCAATTCCTCGATGCGTGCCGCTAACTCCGCTATCGTGGGCGACTCGAAGAGCACCCGTACCGGCAACTCTATGTGGAAGGTATCGCGAATCCGAGATGTGATTCGCGTAGCCAACAGCGAATGACCACCTACCCAGAAGAAGTTGTCATCTCGTGAAACCCGTTCCAGGTTCAATACCTGCTGCCAGGTTGCAGCCAGCAATTCTTCAATTAAGGTCCGGGGAGGCGAGAAGACTGAACTCTCAAGCGAGTGCTCTCCGCCTGACTCTGGTAACGCCGCCCGGTTGATCTTCCCGCTCGGCGTCAACGGGAGTTCGTCCAATATCACCCAGTCCGATGGCGCCATGTAAGCCGGCAAGCACTCTTTAAGCCAGGTCTTGAGGTCGTTGATGTTTGGCGGTACTGCTCCGGTTCCGACTACATAGGCGACCAAACGTTTTTGGCGGCGTGTTTCTTCATGGGCCACCACTATGGCGTGCAGGACCTGAGGATGCTTTCTCAGCGTTGCTTCAATTTCACCCAACTCGATGCGAAAGCCCCGGATCTTCACTTGGGTGTCAATGCGCCCGAGAAACTCGATCGTGCCGTCGGGAAGATAGCGGGCCAAATCGCCCGTGCGATAAAGACGCCCAGGCAAGCGCTGGTCAAACGGATTTGGTACGAATCTTTCGGCGGTTAATTCCGGACGGTTCAGGTATCCGCGCGCGACATTCGCTCCGCCAATGAACAACTCTCCCGCCACTCCGATGGGCGTGAGTTGCAGACCACGATCCAGAATGTAGATTTGTGAGTTGGCAATCGGCCGGCCGATCGGCGCGAGCGTGGGCCATGCAGCCGGCGACCCGCTCAATTCGTGCTGCGTTACAACGTGAGTTTCAGTTGGTCCATACTGATTGTACAGACCGCATTGCAGGCGTTCGCACAACTGTTTGATTTGCTGAGTGCATTCCAACTGCTCTCCTGCCTCAATGATGTTGCGAAGACTCGAGGGAGAGGGACGGCCCTGCTCAAACGATTCCGCCAGATGCTGCAAATAAACAAAAGGCAGATCGACTCTTTCCACCTGCTCTGCAGCCAGGAAAGCGAGCATCCGATTCACGTCGTGCCGCTGCTCATTAGTCACCAGCACTAGAGTCCCGCCCGAGCACCAGGTCGACAAGATATCCTGGAACGAAACATCGAAGCTCAAGGAGGCGAACTGAAGTGTCCTGGCCGGTTGCGATAGCGCTGTTGTTTGCCAACAAATCAGATTACCCAGCGCTCGATGCGTCATCGCGACGCCTTTAGGTAGACCCGTCGAGCCGGAGGTATAGATGACATTGACGAGATTCTCCGGATCAATTTGCACTCGCGGAGCTGCGCTGCTCTCACGCGCTATCTCCTGCCAATCTCGATCGAGACATAAAACCGTTGCTTCAGTTTCCGGAAGACTCGTCACCAGGTTCGCCCTTGTCAGCAACACGAGGCAATGGGCATTGTCGAGCATCAGGTTCAGCCGCTCAGCCGGATATGCCGGATCCAGCGGCACGTAAGCAGCTCCTGCTTTCAGGACGCCCAACACGCCAGTCATCATCTCCAGGCTGGGTTCCAGGCAGATACCCACGCGAGTGTCGGCGCTGACTCCAAGGTGAAAAAGATGATGGGCCAGTTGATTGGCGCGCGCGTCAAGTTCGCGATAGCTCAGATGTTGGTCCGCAAGCTGGACTGCGGGCACATCCGGAGTGAGATCAACCTGATTCTGAAACAAGCTGAGGAAAGAAGCCTCAGCCCATGAGACTGCGGTGTCGTTCCATTCCGTAATGATCTCCGCCTGCTCGTCTTCATCTAACAATTCCACGTTCGACAGCAAGCGATCCGGCTCGGTCACCATTGCTTCCAGCAAACGTTGCCAGTGCCGGCCTAATCGCTCGATAGTGGATCTGTCGAATAAGTCTGTGCGATAGCTTAGTGAACAATTCAGTTCATGGAATCCTTCAGAGATTTCAAAGGTCAAGCCAAACTTCTCTGTGCCGGAGATCGTTTCGAGCAGACTGATACTTATGTCTTGCACCTCCATCAAGGTTCTCGGTTTGTTCGTAAAGACGAACATCACTTCGAACAATGGTCCGTGACTTAGGCTCCGTTCCGGATGCAGCTCCTCGACTAGTTTTTCAAACGGAAGGTCCTGGTGCGTTTGTGCTTCCAAGACTACATTCCGGACGCGATCTATCACTTCTCGAAGACGCGGGTTTCCCGCGAGCCTGGTCCGTATCAGCAAAGTGTTGACGAAGAAACCAATGAGATCCTCTGTATCTACAGAGCGTCGTCCCGCAACCGGCGTCGCGACCACAATGTCATCCTGACCCGTGTACCGGGAGAGCAGCATCTGGAAGGATGCCAGCAGGGTCATGAAAAGTGAGGTTCCGGCCGACCGCGTCAGGTTTCTAAGTTTTCCTGTCAACTCCTCCGGGACCACGATTGGCAAAGCATCTCCCTGATAGGTCATAACCGGCGGGCGAGGACGGTCGGTGGGGAGATTCATCATCAGCGGGCTATCGTCCAACTGCGTTCGCCAGTAGGAGAGTTCCTGTTCAAGCACTTCATCACGCAGCGATTGGCGATGCCAGTGAGCAAAGTCCGAGTACTGTATGGGTAACTCAGGCAATGATGACGGCTGACCCTGATCGAACGCCTCGTAGATCTTCCCGACGTCGCGAACTAGAAGCGGCCTCGACCACTCATCGAAGATGATGTGATGCAACAGCACCAGCAGAACGTGCTCGTCTTTCGCGACCCGAAATAGAGCCGGTTGGAAAAGTGGTCCCTCAGTAAGGTTAAAACGCCGCCGGCTGCCTTCATCCACCAGCCTCCCCACCACCTCTTTCCGTTGTGAGTCGGGCAGGGAGGAAAGGTCCACTATCGGGAGATCGAGATTTCGTGCGGGGTTGATATTCTGAACCGGCCTTCCGTCTACAGCTCCAAAAGTAGTCCTTAGTGACTCGTGGTCCCTTACCGCCTCGTTGATGCTTTGGTTGAGTGCTGCAAGATTGAGGCGGCCGGTTATCCGTAAAGGAAAGCAAACGTTGTAAGCGGTGCTCTCAGGCTCTAACTGATACAAGAACCATAATCTCTCTTGCGCGAAAGAGAGTGGAGCCGGTTCATCTGCCGGACGCGCAGGAATCATTCTCGCCGGCGATTCCTCAGCAACGGACCTATTGAGGAGCCGTTCGAGCTCTTGTTGCTTCAGGGCGGAAAGTGCTCCGCGGCGCGACGCGAGTTCTGATCTTCGACGTGCAAGTATGTCGTCTATTTCTGCCATGTTATTCCCAGGGTAGGGTGAGGAGGTTTACGCCCGTAATTCTTCGGCGCGCGCTTGCATCTGTTTGAATACAGATTCGAACAGGACTCCTTCCAAATACGTCCTCGTCGGCAGAATCACTTCTTCAAGTAGATCCCATTCGGTATATGGGCTGACCGGACAGTTGTCCATTCGCCCGACGGTTGTAGTGCTTGTTTTCATGATGCCTGTCCGTTTTGAAGTCTAAGCGACTTCAACCAGCGAGGACTCTGTTTGCACGACCGGTGAGGTGATTGAGACTTGTTGGCCGTCGGATGCCGCGAATGAATGAATTTCTCCGAAGACCGGGTAGAAATCAGGAAACTTTCTTTCGATCAGCTTCAGTCTCGCTTTTTCAAGCGCCTTGCCAGTTTCAAACTCAGGCATGGGCCAGCTAATCGCAATCTCATTTAAACCGTCATGCACGGCTTCGCCGGGAACGTTTATGTCCCAGGTGCTCCACTTGGAACCGATGACGATTTCGACTTGCGGTTTTCCATTCAGTCTTAACGTGATCGAAGTTTCGCGCGGCATGGATTCCGGTAAGCGGCAGGTCAAACAGAGGTGAACGGCGCAACCTGATTCACCTACGAAGATAAACCTCGACTCGGGCCAGTAAGCCCGATAGTACTCGGCGGCCGGCCGGTATCTTTCGTCGGTTCGATGCAGCCACACCAATTCTTGAGACTGGTCCGCAGCGGCGCAGTAGTAGTAATCCAGCAGGTTGGTCTGACCACCGGTTACGCTGTGTTCCTCCAGGCAGATCCGCTCCAGGCGCTCGCGAGCCTCTATTCCAACCTCCTCGAGCTCATCGATAGTCACGTTAAGGAGCAATCTATCCAGCCGCTTTCGATTCAACCGCAACAAATTGCGCATCAGCGGCGACCCTACTTTCCACATCTGCTCCTCTGCTTCACTCATGCGCACCGGGACAGAGGTTTGGGTTTGAAGCTCGAGGTAGTCGAGCATCCACTGGCCGACATGTCGCGAGTGATTGAGAGCGCGGTTACAGAAATATTGGACCAACTCATGAGGTTGCGAGCAGTGGGCATTCGTGATCGCAGCCAGAAATGATGCTTCAGCTTCCGTGTCAGGCGCGGGCGCCATCTGATCACTTATCAGCCCGTGCCGGGATCGATCCACGCCCTGCAGTGCCCGCAGCACACAGGATGCAGCAGCGCCCATCGCCACCCAAATTCCTTCAGTCGTCAGATGACAGTAGTCTAGGAACACCCGACGATCAGGTATTCCGCCCGTGAGATACTCTTTGAACAGCACCGGGAGGTCGATAACTTGAATGTTTTGTTTTCTGGTTTCCTCGCGTACAGCTTCCTGCATCGCGGAGTAGGATCGGGGTACGGTCTCCCTTGACAAGTCCCAACTGGTGGCGTCGCGAGCCAAGGTCAGATATTTTCTCTCGCCCTCAACATCGTCGGCCCGACGCCTGCACTCCGCGAGGATGTAAAAGCCGGCAACGCAGACGCCCTGGTCAATTTCAATCATTCTTTGGGCCGACAGCGTGGCTTTTTCGAAATCCTGATCGTGCAAGGCGCTCTGGGCTTCTTCCATCAACTCGAGCCACTCTTTGTTCAGTCCTTCAGGCAGATAGGGAGCGTTCGTGATTGGGTCATGCCAATCGCGGAGATTGAATTCCGGAATGATCCAGACGAGCGGAACTCCTTTACCCTCGTAGGCCGCCGAAATTTCGCGCACAACGCGCCTCGAAGTGCTCGCGATTTCCGCGTCAATAACCCGTTTTGCTCCGGCAAATCCGTCTTTGCCGATTGCTTCGTCGATTTCGGCAATCCCTGAGGGCGGCGGCTCAGATATGTACCAGTTGTTGCCGGCGAAGATGACCGCGATATTAGGCTCCATTTGGAGCGCGTTGATGGCAACCTCCAGGATTTGGAAGCCGAGATTGGTTCGCGCCAAATCGATGACTTCTACTTTGTCCTCTCCAAACTGCGACTCGAGAATCATCTGAAGCGCCATCGCCGGATTGAATACCGGATCGTAGAGATACCCTCGCGCCACCGACTCGCCGATCAACAACACGCGTGTCTTTTCGCTTTTTGCGTCAATGCGCCCGACGTCTGCCCAGTAATTCCACTCGGGCATAGCCTCCATCCGGCGCACAAAAGTGGCTTTGCCGTTGATGACTTTGCGCCCCCAGATCCCCACGTCATCGCCATAACTTGCTGCCGGCGCACCACCGAGCGCCTCGTCTAAATCCGCCACGCTCACACCGCTAGAGGTTTTGCTGGCGTCGTTTGGCTGACCTCCAAAAAAGCCTGACACGCGGAGCAGACGAACCATCTGAGCC
>WNFP01001091.1_pt1 | contig 21211 bp, 15 predicted proteins | sample 5400201 | NCBI WGS metagenome assembly WNFP01 (sample SAMN13153355, study PRJNA577476) | soil metagenome | isolation source: 115 cm saprolite under Madrone tree | place: USA:California | collected 2016-06-14
AACAGCGGATTCTACTCAGCACCAGCGACGATCAGCACCCAGCAGACGGTCATGGTGACCGCGACTAGCGTGGCCGATGGCACCAAATCGGCATCGGCGACGATCACGCTCTCTCCTCCTGTGCCGCCTGTCATCAGTACTCTCACGCCAGGCAGCGGCCAGGTGGGCATTACGATCACTATTGCTGGGCACAACTTTACTTCAACCGCCGGTACAGTGACTTTTAATGGGAAATTAGCCACGATTTCAAGCTGGACCGATACCAGCATTATGGCCAATGTGCCCAGTGGAGCGACCAGCGGAAATGTTGTTGTGACTATCGCCGGTCAGGCAAGCAACGCTTTCGCGTTTACCGTATATGCAGGATCACTGTCTGGAAGTTATGGCTCCACGCCCACAGCAGTGACTCTTACTGCCCCCATCGCCATTGATTGGGCACACTGGGGGACTTCGAGTGATGCTCCGCTGGTAAGGAGCACAGAAACTCTCCAGGATTTCACAGTGATTGGGCCAAATGCTCCGGCGCAGTTCAGTGATGGCGAGATTGAATACATCTGGACCGACGGTGACGTTCTGCCTGCGGCCAACCGCATCACCAGTGGCGTGCTGGTAACGGGGACTGGAAACGGGTTCCACCTGAGCGTACCGGCAGACACCACGCCAAAAACTTTGACTTTATATGTTGGAGCATTCGAGGCGCAGGGCCAGCTTTCGGCCTCAATGAGTGACAGCAGCGCTGCTGTTTTCACGGATTCATCAGTGGATATTGTTCCCAGCAATGGCGATCATCACGTGAATGGCGTCTACACTCTTTCGTTTCAGGCTGGCCAATCAGGGCAGACCCTGAACATTGATTACGTGCTGGCTGTGGATCATGGGGCTGCCACTGGAGTCTCAGGTAACGTGACCTTGCAGTCAGCAGTACTCACAGCGCAGCAGCCTTCCGTGACGCTGACATCCCCGTCTGATGGGCAAGTTCTCACGGCTCCGTCCGATGTTCCCTTATCACTCACTGCCACGCAAAGCGGTGCTAACATTGCCAACGTTACGTTCGTAAATGACTCATTAACGGCGTTCACCCTGACAAGCCCGCCTTACACGGCCACGTTGAGCGGGTTGGTTGCTGGTGATCACCTGCTGAGTGCAACGGCCACTGACATCAACGGCCTCAGTGCCACCTCCGCGCCAGTCTTGATTTCAGAGGTCGGTAGCGGTGGTGTTTTAGCCGCGTCAGTAGACACGCCTGTAAGCGTTGACCTGAGCGCCGGTTCTTCGGACTGGGTCCATTGGGGCAACTCCGTGCCGGACCGCAAGGCGGGAATCGCGCCGCAGATCAGTGACCTCAAAACATTGGCCAACGGGTCGTCTCATTCCTTTGACGCATCAGCGCTCAACGGTGTCAGTTACAGTTGGACTGCCGGCTCGCCCACAGTCACGCAGACAGGTACCAGCACGCAGATGCGCATGCAGGCATTCAAGAATGGGTTCTCCCTGACGGTTGCCGCCGATACGACACTCCGCACGCTGAAATTGTATGTCGCCTCCGGGTATGGCCAATCCAGTCTGCGGGCCAGCCTGAGTGATGGCAGCGCGGCTCCGTTTGTCAGCACCACGGCGCTAGCCACAGCCTTCGCCGAGAAGATCTACACCATCCAGTTCCAAGCGGCGTCCCCTGGGCAAACACTGACCATCACCGACCAGGTTACACGTGATGATGGTTTTGCCTATGTTGCTCTGGAGTCAGCCAGCGTGTCTGACCAGAGTCCGCCGCAGATTAGTTCCGTATCTCCGACCACGGCTGCTCCGGGAGCGCAGATCACCATCTCCGGAAGTAACTTCGGGTCAACGCAGGGTAGCGCACAGGTTACACTCAGCGACGCGACTATGAACGTGATCTCCTGGAGCGACAATTCCATTACCGCAACTCTACCTTTGGCCCCGAGTGGTCAGGTGGTGGTCTCGCGTGGACTGGCCAACAGCAACGGTGTCCCATTTGTAGCAATACTGCCACCTCCGCCGTCCATTGGCTTCATACGTCCTAGCGCTGGAGGTGAGGGTACTGCTGTAACTGTCTTTGGCTCGAATTTCGGCTCAGCGCAGAACAACAGCACGGTGACATTCAATGGTCTGGCGGCGAGCCCCGCGTTTTGGAGTGACGGATTAATTGTGGTACCGGCGCCCGCCGGGGTGCATTCCGGACCAGTCGTGGTTACCACCGTAAGCGGCTCCAGTAATGGCGTCGATTTCACCTTCGTGCCTGGCATCAGGTTTTCTTTGCAGTCCGTGTATGTAACACCGGATGAAGCCAATCTGCAAGTGGGAGGCTCTATAGTTTTTCACATGATAGATCCCTCTGGTGCGCCTATAAGTGATGCTGCCTGGAAGGTGGACAATTCATCGCTGGCTACTATTAGCGCTGATTCGGCAACTCCCGCCAATGGCAACCTGAAGGCGCTTGCGCCCGGTGAAGTAACCATTACCGGCACATCTTCTCTTGGGACGGCCCAGGCCAAAGCAACAATCTATGCCCCAGGAGCAGTACCAGCGGGAACTGCTCTCTGGGCCATTTATCCACAAGTGCAGGATAATTTCTTTTCCAGCACAACCAAAGCTTTTGGGAGTAGCATTTCCAATGGATCATTTTTGTACTTAACCGAGTTCACTAATGATCTGCCCAGGGTTACTGCCGTTGATGAGAGTGGCAGCCTGAATTGGCGCGTGGCGCTAAATCCGATCACACCAGCCAATACGTCAAGTTTTCCGGTTACATCAGCAGGAACAAATGATGGTGGCATTCTGGTCCAGACAAATGAATCTGATCCCAACGGCCCCGGCGAGGCAACTGGATTTTACCGCTTTGGGCCTGATGGTAAGCAGATATGGACGTACAGTGTTCCGAGCGTTGATACTTCGGGGCCAGCAGTGGCTCCGGATGGAACAGTCTATTTCTGGGGAGAAACAGCTACAAATTTCGGCTTGCTTGCTTTGGATGATACGACTGGTCAGCTGAAATTAAATATCGAGCCGCTGATTGGCGATAACATTTCCGATACGTCTTCCGAACAACCCAGTGCTATCAATCCCGATCGCACACCGGTCGATGCCCAGCATCCATGGAAGCCATGCGGCGCCTTTTTCCAGCCTGGCCAATTTAATCCTCCCAATCCGGTCAATGGAGGCAGTTTTTCATTTCAACCCATCATCGGTACCGACGGCAGCGTCTTCGTTCTGGAAACAGTTGAGTCATCCAGTTTTAACTATGACACTTGCTTATTGACTAAGATTTTTGACCCGAATCCCAATGATCCACCTGCGTACTTCATCGATACCATATCGGGTCAGTTACAATTCATGGAGATGCTGCAATTGCATCGCATCAGCCCGGGCGGGCAGATTACAACCACTCAGCTCGGAAGTGTTTCATATTCCGGGTCAGCGAAAATGAGTACTAGCGGTTTCACGGTCCAATGGACTTTCAAGGATAGCAATGATAATGCGGCGCAGCTCCCTGCTGTAGATTTTGATGAAGTCATTGCAAAAGCTGATGGCGGGGCCCTGGTGACTTGGGCACAACGCCTGTCCACGCCAGGGATTCCATTCCAGGGGTTTTTCACTAATGTTGTCAATGATGCAGCGGTACTAAATAGCCCGCTTCCATTCCAGGGAAGTACGTTTTTCTCAACTTTTGGCAACATGGCAGTGAATGACCAGGGGACGATGTTCCTGGATCACTTCGGTTTATCCGTTACGGCATTTGATGTTGCTACCGGAAATCAGAAATGGACGACTGCAGGAAGCTTGATTGCAGCCACAAATGATGGTGGCGCTTTAATCAAAGATGCCGTGCCTTCACAGCCCGGATCTGTGCACGCCTTCGATCAAAACGGAAATCTAGGAACAGACTCGCTAATGCTGGGAAATTTTGGAAGCTATATGTCGGAAGGCATGTTCCTTCAGAGTAGTACCGCCGGAAGCATGCAGATTATTCAGGATGCTGCGCCTGCGCTGAGGAACTTTTTAGCTTCTGGCTGGGCAATTCCGTCTACAGCGGATCCCTCATCCAGCGGCAGAGCAAGTTTTTATTCCAAATTAATTACAGTTATTGGGTGGATCAACCATACATCTATTATAGTTCCATCAAAAAATTCGGTTAATCCAGCGTTGGTTGACAATTTGGATGATAAGCTTCACTGCCCAACGCAGATATTAGCTTGGAGTTTGGGGAATCGAAGTACGATCATAACTGACATTGATCGCCAGTACGCCAACGCATTTTTGATTACGCATAGCGCTAACAATGAACCGCCAGCTGATCTTAACCCCAAAACACCGCTCGATCCTTCATTTTTCGCACAGGGTGATTTTCGGGCCTACAACCAAATCAGAGCTGCTCTTTATACGCATGGCGCGCAGATAACAAGTGCTGTGCCTGTAAATTCAAAGGCAACGGTCGGCGATACTCCTGACGCATGCAGGTCGTTCTTTACCAGTGTGGGCAATTTTATTGCGGGTGGAGTGCTTTTGAAACCCGAGATGCATCCTGATAACGGGCAATCGGGCATTACTCCCTCCAAGTTGCATTTTTTTCAGCTTGCCGAAGGCAGAGTAGGCATGGAAGCTCAGAAAGCCAGCATGACGTTAAATGCTTGTACAAGCACAAACATCTTTGGATTCTGTAATGCGCCAGTGCCGCCAGTAACTCCGTTTATATGGAGCTACCCTTTATTGGATGCTCAGGGACAATACACCATAAACACGCAAATATTTCCAACCTACTATATTTACGAGGAAGGAAAATTGGTGAGGACGATAACACAGGCTCCGCTTGAGACCTTCATTCAACTGAATGCGACTTCGCAGGTAAAGGCAAAGGACATTCAATGATCTTGACATTTGTCTCTTCAGGGCAGTCATGGAGCAACAGGGCAATGGTGGCAATGCTTGCCCTGCAACTCATTGCCGGAGGGGGCGCGCAGCAATCGAATGCTCCTGCCAAAACAAATGAGGAGCAGTTGCAGGAACTGCTGAATCCAACTGACCCAAAATACACGTTTGAGGATCTTTTGCATGGGAACCCAACGGCTGTTGCTGGTGCCAGGAAATTTTTTACTCTCAGCAACGATCCGGCCATGAAGCAGAGGGTGGCCAGCATCCTGCTCAGCGTTGGCGCGCGAGACAAGGTCTATCACGACTATCTGGAGCATGCAGCACGCGAAGCGTTGGCGGACGAAACACCTTGGCCATCGAAATATAATGAAAAAGGTGAACCGGAAGACTGGAATCCGGTATTCCTGGAATGGTGTAAAAAGCGCGGCTTAATGCCCTGGGCTACTCTCAAACAACAGTTCTATGAGCTTCCAGTTCCATGGTATTACGTGGCGTCGGCAGGGGATCCGGAATTTTATAATCTTCTTATCGAGGGGCTCCATTCTCACAATCTGATGATTGTTGGCATAGCGGCAAAAGGCTTGGCCAAGCTGCAGGATGTTAAAGCAATTGAGCTTCTAATTTCAACAGGGCAACACACGGTTGGTGAGGCACGCGCTGGCATCGGAGATGCTCTGCTATATTTTTCTGACCCTCGAGCCCAGGCGGCGGCGGACGAGTTTATTTCGAATAAAACACATCTGAAACTGGAGCGCCAGCAGGCAAAAGAACGTGGTGTCAAGAGTTTATTTCAGTGGTAATGATGATTAGCTGGTCGAGGTTGTATTGCGATGCCGTATGGTCAAATGATTCACGAACGGATTGAAAAGATATGGTTTATGGATGCCACGTGGAATGAAAAGTTTAAGTGTAGGTAATTTTGAGACTGTCAAAGCCTCCACTTTCAATAGAAAACAACAACTTTCCACGAACGGCTCGCAACAGGTTCAATATCAATCACTTGGAAGCAATAAATTTCAGCAAATTTCAATACGGTCTGGAATCTGGTTCGGGACCAGGGGGTCGGAGGTTCAAATCCTCTCTCCCCGACCAATGTTTTCAATAACTTACAGTCAATTTCTGGTTTGCCGCCCTCAGCGGTGTAGGCGAATTTGAGGCTGCGAAAGCCTCAGAGATCAACAAGGCGGGTTAGCGCAGACGCTCCAACAGGCACATCCGAAATTTCCCTTGCCGATAAATTCATTTATTCGCACTTAGAAGCAGGCTCTTCCGGTCTTCAAATATGGACACAGCCGCTATCATTGCCGAACTGGAAGCCAAACAGGACCGTGGTCACGACATAGAATTTTGCCAGGTGTAAAACAAGTCCTTCAAAGTACGAAATCCATGGCGTTTTCAGCCCTACACATGCGCAGTTTTTGTTGTGCTGGAAAATCTTTCATTTAACTTCTTGATTTTCCGACACGCCTTGGGTTAGGCTTTAGGTTATGGCTTCGACAAATTTACAGATCAAGCAATCATCCGCACCTTCCCCAAGCAAACCGGAACGTGCTATTGAGATTTTGCAAGAGGCACTGGAGCAACAGAGCCTCTGTGATCCAGGGCTCGATATCGGCTCGACAATCGCCTTCGCGCTGGCCAATCCAACCGAGTCAATTGTCGATTCATTTGCGGCTGTAGAGGTACTTTGTTCGCTAGACGAAATTTTCGGTTCAGCTATACCACGAGAGTTGCTAAACCATGATTCATTGACCACGCTTCAAGGTCTTCGCAACTGTGTGAAGTTACTGGAAAGCCGCTCCTCAGAAATAAGGATACGCTCGCTAGCAATTGAACCGAGGAGTTGACAAAAAGATATGAGGCATGAAAAAGAAAAGGAAATCTTAGCGAAGCGCCTAAAGGAAGCCAGGGACTATCTAGGGCTTTCGCAGGAATATGTTGCCCAGCAGACCGGCATACCCAGACCCGCAATCTCAGAAATGGAGGCTGGCAGACGCAAAGTTGACAGCTTGGAGCTAAAACGACTTTCAAAACTATATGGCATTCCAGTGCAGTCGCTGCTTGGAGAGAGTGAAGGTATAGGAGAGGAACCGCCTGATCCAGTAGAAGTGAAACTTAGGCCCATGATGCGTGATTTAAAGGGAGAAGATCGCCAAGAGATTCTACGATTCGTGGAATATCTTCGTCATCGAAAGTCTCTGAGCGAAACAGAGGATACATAAGGATGAATCGCACGCAGCTTAACGTGATGGCCATGGGTGCAGCTTACCGAGCACAAAAGGAATTCCATGTCGATCCAACTTTAAGAGTTGATGTTTTCAAGGTCCTTGAGCAGGCGGGTGCCTATGTGTTTTTTCGTCCGTTGAAGTCAATGTATGGTGCCTATCTGCCAATTAGGGATTCGGTAGGTCTGCTGATTAACTCCAACCTACCGTTGAGTGTTCAGCGGTATACGGCAGCACATGAGTTTGGGCACTATTATCTAAAACATAAAACTCTGAGTTTGGAGAAAGACCTTGATTTCGTGGCAGAAAATCGCGCCCTGGTTGATGAAGATGAAATAACAGCGGAAGCGTTTGCTGCGTTTTTTCTTATGCCGAAGCCGTTGGTTGTAAATTCAATCCGCGATCTTGATGTCGGAGCGCCAGAGATCGATTCTGAAAGTGCTTACCTCCTGGCGTTACGAATGGGGACGAGTTATCGAGCCACTATCAATCAGCTTCACACCTATAAGCTGATCAGCAAATCTCATGCACTTGATCTCAAACAGTCGGTGCCAAAAGAAGTCAAACTCAAATTAAATGACAATGAGGGAGTGGGAAGGCATGATGTTTGGCTCTTGAACGAGAATTGGCATGGGAAGCATATTTACCCAGCTCCGGCAGACACCATAAGAATTCGATTAAAGGAAATTCCAAGTTCGGGATATACATGGCTGCTGGGTGATGAGCCTCAAGGTATGAGCGTACAAGAAGAGGGATACCGAGAAGAAGAATCAGGAATCGGCGGAACGCGAATTCATCAGTTCACGGCCCGCTTAGATGATAATGCTCTTACAACCACACTAAAGCTCGAAAAGAAGCGTCCCTGGGAAGCCGGTAAATTAGAAGATTTTGCAGTAGCGGTGCATCCGCAAGAGTTCCGCAAGACGGGTCCGCTCGTGTTGCCAAAATTAGCCTAATGAATGCTCTCCGAAGAAAATTTGAAAAAGCGGTGAAAGATCAAGGTGAGAGGCCAACTTGCGTGGCCTTTGCTGTAACCGCGCTTCACGAACACTGCAATGGAACGAGCATTCAAACACAAATAGACTTGTCAGAAGAATTTCTCTATTTTCGGTGCAAACAACGAGATGGTTTGCCGGTCTCTGGTGGTACAAAATTGACCGCGGCGTCGGATGCGCTACGTTTAGATGGCCAATGCAGAGAAGAGCTTCACCCCTATCAGCGTATTGGCAAGCTTCTCGCAGTTCCGAGTGTTGCCGCTGTGCAAGATGCAAAAACTAGAATTTGGGGGCTAATGAAACCCATTGACTTGAGCCTAGAGCTGGTTAAACAATATGTTGGCCAAGAAATTCCAGTTGTTGCAGCGATTGAGATTTTCAGGACGGCTTGGTGTGCAGGACCAGATGGGTTAGTCGATATTCCATCTCTTGGAGAAAGGGCGGTCGGCACACATGCGGTTTTGATTATAGAGGTTGAGCAAAAAGGTACAGAAGAACAGGTGGTCTTCTTGAACTCGTGGGGTACCGGCTGGGGTAGCAGCGGAATTGGTAAATTTTCTGCGACTTATTTCCAACGGCACTGCGAGCATCTTTGGACGGCGGTTAAATGAAGGGACACTTATGAGTGTTTATCTCAATGCGAGCAATTCAGCGGATGCGTGGCTGAAGATCATGGACTATTTGATGAATGGGGCTAAGGAGGGAAAGTGTTTTCACCTTGTAACCACCATCTCCGATCCCGCTTATGAGGACAAGGAAATTACGAGAATAGTTGATCTCTTAGCGCGTGAAACTAACTCGAAGTCCCCGATGGAAAATGCAAACTCCATATGGCCGCACGTATTAGCCCCTCCCAGCCAAAGCCTTGAAGAGACAATGGCCAAAATGGCAAAACTCGCCGCATCTACAATGAAGGAAGCCAATCCGCGCCATAGCGATTCATACATCGAGCGATTAGTGGCGTGGCGTAGTAAAGACGGCGGGGAGCGTATTCCGCAACTTGAAAAGATAATCAATAGGATGTGTACGGAAATCACAAATGGGGCCCCAAAAAGTTCGTCTTATGAGCTATCAATTTTTTCCCCCGGCCTGGACGCTGGTTATATGAGCTTTCCTTGCTTAAGCCATTTGTCCTTCAAGCTTGATTCGGAACTAAAACAAATTCACCTAACTGCCATTTATCGCAATCATCATTTCGTCAGTCACGGATATGGCAATTTTCTAGGACTAGGACGGCTCATGAAGTTTGTTGCGCGGCAGGTTGGCTGTAACGTTGGCGAGTTAATGTCTGTCAGCACACACGCTGACGCCGAGTTGAATCGGGGCAAGACTCGAATACGCAAGCGTCTGGAAGACATAAGGTCGATACTCCATGCCAAAGGCACCCAACGTGATATTGCCAAGGAACCTGTTGTGTCTCCAGGGTAGCTGATATGCGAGGTTAATTTCCGTGTCATAGGGAATAGGGCTGCCGAAACCGGAATCGAAAGGGGAATGAATCATGAATTTTTCTGATTACCAACATTCCGCATCTGAAACAAGCCAGTTGGAACTGACTGGACCCGATAGCGCGATTGCTGCCATGCTGGGCATCGCTAGTGAAACCGGACAGATTCTTAACGTTTGGAAGAAGTATCTGCGGGATGGTGAAGATTTTCCATCGAATCGAGAGTTTCTGAAAATCGAACTTGGTGATCTTCTCTGGTATGTGTCTGCTGTAGCCACCGCAGTTCAGCTCGACATGGGTGAGATCGCGAAAGCGAACCTCGAACGGACGCACGACAGATACTTGCCTCGCCAGCACTTAAATCAGTTGAATCTAATCACACCGCTAGATGCGGCGTATCCGATTCACGAACGCTTTCCACGCCGACTCGTTGTAGAGTTTTTTGATCAAGCTGCTCTGTCGGATCAGCCGGTAGCCTCACTTAGGCTTCTCAGTGCGGAGCCCAATGCTTTTCCGAATGGCCCAATCACGGTTGAAGGCAAAAAGTGCGGTTTTAAACTAGGTGACCCCATTGGGGCCGAACTTACTGACAATTCAAGGCGGGTCGATCATTATAGGTTTCATGATGCGATTCATTTCGGATTTATGACATTCTTGGGCTGGTCTCCTACGATGCGCTCTTTGTTGAATTTGAAGCGCAGATCGAATTCCCAAACGGACAAAGTTGAAGATGGAGCGCGGGCCATCTATACGGAAGAAGGAATGTCTGCAATATTGGCAAGGCTTGCCGAACTGAGGAATGGTTTCCAGACCGAGGCCAGCGTTGATGGCGATGCAGTTGTCATGGTGAAGTCTTCGACAGTGGGTTTAGAGGTTGCAACTCAGCCGGTTTGGCTGTGGCGTAAGGCTATCAGCCAAGCATTTGTTGCCATGAGGCAACTCGCTGCTAATGGAGGTGGTTTCCTCACCGCCGACCTCGATCAGCGAAGATTGTCGTACACAAAAACCCGCCCGCAGTAGTGGGGAAGATTTTTTGAGCGAACTGGGAGGCCCAGACAAATGGAAACAGAACAGTTCTCGAAGTTATTGGAAGATGTTGAGCAGCAGATTCTTGGTGGTGCGCAATCGGTGGGCGTCCTTGGACTAACGACAGTGACGTTGCGACTTCTGTCATCTCTGCAAGCATCCGGCTTCTTATCACCGATTAACGCTATTTACACGAGGGCCGACCTCTCTTTAGCTCCTCCGTCGCTAAGTGTTCCTGTTCGTGGGTTCTCGGAGCTTACCGGATCGCATCATGACGTGCTTGTCGTGGCGAGCGATGTTGAGAAGGAAGACATCCTGCGGGAAGCTTTACCTTTTATAAACGGTTCCCCCAAAGTCGTCGTTGCTGGTTACGGACACTTCGCGTTCAGGGATAAACTTTTTCATGAGGAATTGGCGCAGCTCCTTGTTCCCTCAATAGCCAACGGATATCCCAACAGCCTTGTTCATTTATACCAATGCCTCGTCAATGCTGCTCGTCTTCGTCTGACGGGTGTTGTTGCGGAATTTGGGATGTTTAAGGGTGGAACCACAATGTTCCTCTCCCGGATAGTCGAGAGACTTGGTATGAGTTGGCAAGTAGTGGGCTTTGACACTTTTGGAGGATTTCCTCCGCGCCGTAGTCCCCTCGATATGTACGACCATCCAGACTGTGTGTTCACCGATATCGCAGCAGTAAAAAGCTATTTTGCCGGGCGAAATGTAGAGATTGTTTCTGGAGACATTGTTGACACCTGCCATCGACTCGATAGTGAGAATCTAGTGCTGAGCTTTATAGATACCGACAATTACACGTCTGCAAGAGCTGCGCTCGCAGTCGTCCAGGAGCGTACTGTCATCGGCGGTTGTATTGTCTTCGATCACTTTACTGGTGTTGATCGTTTTCGTTATACGCTTGGAGAGCGTATGGCGGGGGCTGTCCTTCTCGACGATCCGCGATATTTTCACTTACAGGACACCGGCGTTTTTTATCGTCAGCGTTGACATATTCCTAACCGCCATTACAATTAAAATTGATGAAGAGGCCACCTGTTCCCCGTCAGCAGGCATACGATTTGTATTGGTATTTTGCAGCAGAACGTCAACAGATTTTTGAGCGCAGGGTTGCAGGGCAGAATTGGCCTTGGACCGATGATCCGATTATTCAGAATTTTAAATTCTGTAGTGTCTTCCGGGCAGCGGATAGAGTTTCGCAGTTTCTTATCCGCGATGTCGCTTACGGTAACGAATTGTGTTCGGTCAATGATCGGTTGTTTCAAATCGTTGCGTTCCGGCTATTCAGTAAGGTTGAGACTTGGCGAACGGTTAAACGATTTCTTGGGGAACCGCCCCGCATTGAACATCTCCGGAGTGCGTCATTTACTGAGGCGCTGGAATGCGCCAAGCAGACAAATGGCAAACTATATACAGGGGCCTTTATACTTTGCGCGAATGATGCGTATGGACGAGCGCTCAAATATTTAAATCATGTGGAGTTGCTTCGTCACATGTTTCTGCGCAATAACCTGGGAGAACGCATGCAAGGGGCTCAATCACTGGAGGAAGTTTATGGGCTTCTCCATGAATATCCCCTCATGGGTGATTTCATGTCCTATCAAGTCGCCATCGACCTCAACTATTCTGAGGTTATCAATTTTTCAGAGAATGGATTTACTCGTCCGGGGCCGGGCGCACTCCGTGGAATTAAGAAGGTGTTCCAGGACTTAGGGGACTACACGCCAGAGCAAATTGTTCATTGGATGGTTGACCGCCAGGATCAAGAATTTAGGCGTCTGGGACTTCAATTCGGAGGGCTATGGGGGAGGCCACTTCACGCGATTGACTGCCAGGGTTTGTTTTGTGAAACGGACAAATACTGCCGTGAGGCAATTCCAGAATTAACAAGCGCCCGCAAACGCATTAAAGCTAAATTCGTTGCATCGACTGAGCCTGTTAAACTCTTTTTCCCACCGAAGTGGAACCTAAACGACAAACTTCCGAAAGAATCGGTTTTTGGCAATGGCAGGGGCCGGGACTCTGATTGTTCTACTTTTTCGGCTCCTATTCAGGCAAGTCTAAATATCGTAACTTGAACTGGATCTTACGGCCTACGCCCACGAGACGCCTCTCAGGATCCCCGCCACCGCGCACTCTGGGAGGATGGTCGGGAATTCGGAACTTAAATGGCTTTGGCTGAACATTTTGGTTCTTTGAGGATCGCGCAGCCACAAATTTACATACAAGGCAGCGTAAAAGGCGGGACGGAGTATTGAAAATAGTGCCATCCCAACGGTTTGAGCCAAGCGAGGCACACCCGACCCACTGGGCCCAAGCCAGCGGCCAAACGAGGACCACCAGATCAGCGATGCTTCTCCGTTCGCTCTGGATTAGCTAGGCTGTCGACTCTCGGAGCCAGAGAACTATTGAACCGTCGAGTTCTTTGAGGCTCTGACAGCCACAAAATCATATACATTGCACATTCGAGAGCGACCAAGATCTAGGAGAGAGTTGGAAGCAGCGAGGCAACTTCCGGTTTGCTGACGATTCTGAGGTTGATGGCGACAAGGGCGTTTATCGTTCCCGATCCGGTTTTCCTCACAGCCGGATTGACGTCCAGCTTTGGGAAGACAGCCGTAAATTATCACAGGACATTGCGTTTTCCTGTACCACTATCTGGCGATATGGTTTTCGCCGGTATCCGCACGGGGCTTCCTACGCCAACCAGATCGAGCACAAACAGGGCACACGATTTCTCTTCTCATCAGGACAACTCCAGGTAGTCTAGGCACAGCTGCGTTGTAACCTCGCCTCCCGGCATAACCAGCGAATTCGACGATTGCGGGAGTATAATGCAACATCCCGTTTCATAGGAACCACAGATGCCTTTGGATGACAAAGCTGATGACAAAGCTAAGGTTGCCTTGGCGGAGACCGCCTCCCGATGGGCCACCGTCTCCCCTGCCGTCGTGCAAGAGACCGAGGTGCTGGCCTGAGTCTCCCCGCCAAAATGTCGAAGAGATCTCACTCCGCGCCGGGTCCAAGTGCTGGTTACGGGTACCAGATCGAGCGAGCCCTCTACTGGCTCGCGCGCAGCCCTGCGGGCGCGGCAGTAGGAATCGAAACGGACGATGACGTCGCGATCAGAAACGGCACGACCTCCCTCTTGGAGCAGGACAAGCACTCCATCGCTCAAGGGGCAGAACCCTTCGGCGACCGCTCGAAAGATCTCTGGAACACCCTGAACATCTGGCTTGACGCGATCGAGGAGAGTCGCGTCGAAGTAGAGACCACGCGGTTCCTGATGGTCACGAACAAAGAACTGCCCGACGGTCTCGCGAAAGCCATCAGCGCAGCCACATCAGCAGAAGCCACTGGGGAATGCATCACGGGACTGGAACGCGCCGCAGAAGACCCTCCGGAAAAGATAGCGATGCTCGTTGGCCGAGTCTTGCGGGCAGAGTCCCGCGACACGCTCATCAAAATCATCCAGAACACCGAGCTTGTCGACGCAACGTCGGGCGCTGCTGGCCCCCAAGTGAGAACGGACACCATCGCGAGCCTACCCCTCCCGAGTTGGGCCGTGCCGACCGCCGAATCGATCCTGCACGAGTTAGCGGGTTGGGTGCATGCCAGCGCTCTCGCGGCATGGCGAGAGAACAATCCGGCATGGATTGCTCGTGACCATTTCATCAATCACCTGCACGCCGTCTTAGACCGTCGCAAGAGGAATATCGTTCGGGAACGGGCGGAGTCCCTCATTCCCGTCTCGGCCGATGCGATTGGTGGGGAGAAGGGCCGGCAGTTCGTGAGACAGCTCTTCCTCGTCACCGAAGACCCTGTGCTCGTCGACTCGTCGATCCGCGATTTCATTCGTTGCAACATCGAGAAATTGCGCCTCTCCAAAGAAGGAAATATCACCGACGAGGACTGGCGAGCGTTTCAAGTCGCATTGTGCTCGCGCTGGGAGAAGATCCGCGCACGGATCATCCGGATCAAACAGGGCCATCCTCTGGGTGACGTCGGCTTCGAAATCCTCATGGAAACGACCGAGAACTACCGGGAGCGACTGGCGGGGTCAGATACGGACGAGGTCTACCTGACCTCCGGAACGTACCATCTCCTCGCGGACTTGCTGAAACTGGGTTGGCATCCCGAGTACGCAAAGCTCATTAAAGAGGCGGAGGAAGTATGATCGACGTCCTCTTCGAACAGCGTATCATCCAGAACACCGGCCTCGCAGCCGAGGCCATCTGGCAAGCAGTGCATGAGGCATACGAACTTCGCGGGCGCACGGACGGCGTGTCCTTCCCCTTGGTCTTCCTCGTTCTTCCCCTCACTTTCCATGAGCATACGGCCTCGTCGCTGGCATCCAAGACGCAGCCAGGCGCGTTGTACAAAGCGCTCGCGGCGGATAGAGAGATCACCGTGGATCTCCAGCGGCGCATGGAAGCGTTATCTGACCGCACATTCCACGCGTTGTCGATAGCGTTCCAAACGGGGCTGCTGGCCTTCGATGCCAAGGAACGGCAAATCGTACCCGTACGAAAGAGCGCACCCGTCACGCACGTGACTGATGAGGTGAAGGTCATTATGTCGGCAGCGAAACGAATTGGACAGGCGTTCGGAGAAATGAGCGTCGTGCAGATCGTCACCGCATTGAATGTGAGGTTCTAGATGCAACTGACCATTCTCAAGATCATCATGTGGCCTAAGAACACCGATCTCCGCCCGCGCGTCATCCCGTTCGAGCCCGGCAAGATTAACGTCATCAGTGGCGAGAACGGCACAGGCAAATCCACGCTCACCTGGATCGTGGACTACTGCCTGGGAAGTGAGAAATGCTCGATCCCTGTCGGCCTCATTCGCGACCTCACAGGCTGGTTCGGCCTGCACCTGAAGCTCGCAAACACCGAAATGATCATCGCGCGCCGAAATCCCGAAGATCAACAATCCACGACGGACCTGTATTGGAACGAAGGACTCAAACTCGAAGTACCCGCCATCGTGCAGAAGAACGCCCGCGTCGATGACCTCAAGAATCGCTTTAACCAGATCGCGCACCTACCATCACTCGATTTCTCCACAGACGACGTCGCCGGCTATGCCGGGCGACCCAGCAGCCGCGACATGGCCGCATTCAATTTTCAACCACAGCACATCGTCGCCAACCCCTACACCTTCTTCTTCAAAGCCGACACGAACGAGCACCGCGAGAAGCTCAAAATCATATTTCCCCTGGTACTCGGCTCTATCGATGCAACAACGCTAGCAAAGCAACGCGAACTCAAGGACGCGGAACGGGAGTATGACAAGCTCCGCAGAGAGCTCGAAGCCAGAACCACTGCCGCGCGCGCATGGGAAGCAGAAGTCGAAAGCTACTACCTCCAGGCGAAAGGCTTAGGGCTGCTCGCAGATGCTCCCTCGCCAGGCGCGGACTGGGGATTGGACAAATACCTCCTGGAGCTCCGACACGTACCCGACTCAGTCCGGCAGATGGATTTGCCTGAGGTGCGAGAAGGAACCAATGAAGCTGCCTCAGGGGAGTTCATCCGCGTTGCGGCGGAGGAAGATCAGCTCGCCCAAGACACCGGCTCGCTCAAACGTCGGCTTGATAAAATCGAACAACTCTCAGCATCGCTGAATGACTACGGATCGAGCTTCACCAGCCAAGAAGACCGGTTAGAAGGAGTGGGTTGGCTGGAAGAGAAACTGCGCGACAACCACGAGTGTCCGGTGTGCGCGGCAGTTCATACGGACGGCAATGCCCGACTCACCGAACTACAGACACTCGCGCGGGAGATGAAGACCCTTGCGGTCTCCGTACGTCAAGCCCCCGCAAAGCTGGATCAAGAGCAGGCGAACCTGCGACAAGAACTCCGCGACAAAGAAGCCCTCTTGTCCCGAGCCCGACAGAAACGCAAGTTCTTGGAGGAACGCACCGCAGCATTCGCCGCACAACGACAGAGTGTGCGGCAAATCTACTTGTTTGTCGGAAGAGTCGAACAGGCACTGGAGAACGTTATGTCCAGCCGTAACGTCGATGACCTCCAAGACAAGGCAAAAGGACTCGCAGAACGACTCGCCCGCCTCAGGAGAGAACTCGACGGGAAATCACGGCAGGACCGACTGAATGCCGCGATCGAGAAAGTATCCGCACGCATCGCTGACTACGCCAAGAGCCTACGACTCGAACACGCAACCGAGAACGTACGGCTCAACACTCGTGAACTCACCCTCCAGTTCCGGCCACTCTCCGGCAGAACCGACTTTCTCTGGGAGGTAGGCAGCGGGCAAAACTGGGTCGGGTACCACATCGCTGGCTTACTCGCTCTCCATGAGCACTTCAACGGCCTGCCACAAAACCCAGTGCCACGATTCCTCATGATCGACCAACCGAGCCAAGTCTACTTCCCGGAAGCATGGCCAACGATGGATCAGACGCCCAGCGGCAACAAGCCATCCGAACGGTCGCCGGACATCGAAGGCGTGAGGCGCATCTTTGCAGCACTCTCCGAGTTTATGACCGTGCTCAAAGGACAGTTCCAAGTGATCGTCACCGAACATGCAGGCTCGATCACGTGGCAAGGTATCGATAACGTCCACTTGGTCGCCAACTGGCGAGAAGGACACGACGACTTCCTCATTCCAGCGGAATGGGAGGAGAATCGCAGATGAGCAAATGCGCGAGCAACTGCGGCCAAGAACCACTCGACGGCCGCGTCATCAACTGCGGACTGCGATTCAACTTCTAAACGACCCAGACGCAGGAAATTCTCCAAGTTACTTCGATCGGCATAATTAGCGTGGCGTCTATGAATCTAATAGGCCGAAACTGCACGGTCGATAGCGTATTCCGGGTAAACTCGGTCGAGAGGGATTCCGTTTTGTCCGTGTCATATAAACAGAAATTCTCGGACTCGTCGCATAAGGCGCACACTCGCTTCATTGCGACGAAAATCTATCAGGACATGGAGAAGCACCGTGCGGGCGTAGAGAGATCGCCGACGACCTCAAGGCGCTGGGTCTGGGAGTTGATTCAGAACGCCAAGGACGTGAATATCGACGGGAAAGTCCGCGTACGCATCGACGCGGACCTGGAAGACCCCGACGCGCACGTCACCTTCAGCCATAACGGAGGCGCGTTCACCACAGAGAACATCCGCTTCCTGATCGAGCAAGTCTCCTCGAAGGAACGGACGATGGACAGCACCGGACGCCCGACAACAACCGGACGGTTCGGGACAGGATTTCTCACCACCCATCTGTTATCCGAAAACGTCACGGTCAACGGCGTCGTGAAAGAAGAAGGCCTGACACCCCGGCAGTTCGAGCTATCCCTTGATCGCAGCGGCGACGAGTCCAGTATCATCGCCTCCGTGGAAGCCGCGAAACAATCGATGGACGACTTGGATGATCTCCCGACCTACAAGAAATATGTCGATGGAGCATTCAATACCTCCTTCCGTTACGATCTCACCGACAACACCGGCAAGAAGGTCGCGAGCGCGGGATTGAAAGACCTCGACGTCTGCCTGCCCTACACGCTCGCGTTCGTGGGGGAGATCGAAAGCGTCGAGTACCGTGACCATCTGTTGAGTCTGAAGGAATCTGGCGAGGAGCGGGTCGACGGCGAGGTGCAGTTCCTTTCCGTGACCACTACCGACGCTGAAGGAGATACCGAAACCTCGTCCATTGCAGTACTCAGCGACGGCCTCACGACGATCGCCATACCGATCGAGCATACAGACGACGGCGTGCGGATCCTCCCGCTCGGCCCCGAGGTGCCCCGGCTGTTCTGCGATTTTCCGCTCCTGGGAACAGAGTCATTCCCATTCCCGGTGATCATCAACAATCCGACCTTCAATCCGACGGAACCACGGGACGGCATCTTTCTCACAAAGACCGAGCGTTCCGGTGCGCAGAGCGACGCTAACCGGACCATCATCGAAGGAGCGTTCGCGCTCTATCTCGTGCTGCTCGACTATGCGTCGACGAACGAGTGGAAGAATCTCCATCTCCTTGCTGCCGCGAAGCCGATGCCGGCCTTTGAGTGGGCAGATCAGAAGTGGTACAGCACCGACATCCTTAAGCCCATGCAAGCCATCCTGCTACAAACGAAGATCGTGCGGACGGCGGCGGATACCGTTGCGTCTATCCAATCTCCTGATGGCAAGAACAATATCTTGTTTCCGAGCAACGGCAACAACGTAATCCGACGTCGCATTTGGCGCTCCTGCAACATGTGGATTCCTGACCAGCTGCCAGCAAAGCCGGATGTGGATGCCTGGTACGACATCATTTGGTCCGAGTGCAAGAGACTGACGCTCGATCAGGTTGCGGCGTTCATCGAGGAGGACGACACGATCGAGAAGCTCGATGGAGAACTCGCTGAGGGAAAGGATGTCCACGAGTGGCTCAATGAGTTCTATGCGACGTTGAAGCTCAGCGATCCCGAATTCCTTGCAGTCGTCGCGAAAAGAAGCATCTTCCCGAACCAGAACGGCACCTTCAAGAAGAAAGCCGACCTGTCCCGCGACGCTGGCGACATCGATACCGCTCTCCTCGACATCCTCAAACTTCTCGGAAACAACCTGCGCGACCACCTCCTTGATCCGGAGATCGACACAGTCTTTGATGACCTCGCTCAAAAAGACGGCAGCTTCGTCGTCAATCAAATCACGGCAGCGGTCAGTAAGCTTCTCAACGACCGGAATGCCATGAACCAGCGTCGGCTCGCCCTCTCTGCACTCCTGGTCTGGTTCCACCAGCATAAGGCAAAGGCCCAAAAGCTCTTCGCGGTGCTCTACGAGCAAAAGCACCGGCTGATTGACGACGAGCAGATGATCGAAAACGCCCAGCACGCAGATCAGCTCAAGCAGCTTTTCAGCCGCTACAACGTCAAGAACGTTGACGCGCTCAACGCCGCTATTGAAAAGCAGACCGTAGGCTCGAAGCTGCTCCCGATCACCGAAGAGATCATTGCCAGCCTAGGAATCAGGTCTATTGATGATTGGGAGAAAGCGCTCGAAGACAAAAACCTCGCTGCCTTGTTCTCCCATGAGTCCACTGCAACGGCCGAAATGTTCGTCTACGTGCAGTCGTTGATTCAGCAAACACGAGACAGCGTGATCGCCCACTTATCGACGCTTCCGGAATACGATCTCACCGATCTCGATGAGACAGCTATCACCGTCCTGGCAGGCGTGAAGAAGGACGGCCGTGACTTAACCATCGTCTTCAGACCGGCGTACGATAACACCGTGATCATCTACTACCAGTCGGAAAAAGACGTGTTGGATTACGAGGATCATGAGCTCTGGGTCGATACGGGCAAGGACGTTCGGCGGATCACCTTCGGCCACATCCTCAAGACAAACGCGATTCGACGGTTCCCGATATAACGCCATGGACATCGCTCAAGCAACACTCGCCCGCATCGGTCAGCCCAAGTCCGAGCTCCTGGAATACAAGGCGGTGCTGCCGCCCGCCGCGACCATCGCGCAACTCGTCTGTGCGTTCGCCAACACCAAGGGCGGAGCTATTGTCCTCGGCATCGTCGAGGACGGGAAAGGCATGATGGTCAATGGCCTGAGCGATGAGTTCCGCGCCGTGCAGATCGTGCGCAAAGCTATCGATCTCCTCTCGCCAACGCCTGCCGTGAGCTACGACTACGTCGTCCACGACGGCAAACGACTCTTCGTCATCGAGATTCCGCAGTCGGGCAAGGAAGTATCGCTCGGCGGGAAGGTCTACGTCCGGACCGGCGACCGAACGACGCTCAAGCAATCCGCAGTTGTCAAAGCACTCACCGACCCCGGCATCGAACGCGTGTCGAAAGCCCTCGCGGAGGATCGCGAAGCCTGCACCGAAGCACGCGCGAAGCTGCTCGACCACTACGAAAGCGTGCTCCGCATCCTTGACGACCTTGCCAAGCTCCTCTATCCCAAAGGTTCGAGCGTTCCGACCGACAATGCCGAAGGCAAGATGCTCATGCGCATCCTCTTCGCCTCCTGCGCGGACACGTTCGAGACGTTCATGTCGGACCTCCTATACCAGATCTACCTTGCGAAGCCCGAGACCCTTAAATCTGACGCACCGGTGACCGTTAAGGAAGTCCTCGACGCTTCCACCATGGAAGAGTTCATAAGCTGGTACGCCAAGGAGAAACTCAAGAAGCTCCAACGCGGGAGCGTCAAAGGCTTCATCGCGGACAACCAAGCGATCAAGTCACTCAACGTGTTCGACAAGACGCGCATCGACGAGATCGAGAAGATCCTGCAAATCCGACACCTCTACACGCACCAGAACGGCATCGTGGACGACAGGTTCCGGAAGTTGTTCCCGCTCATGAAGGTCAACGAAGAATACCCCATGACGCTCGACGAATTTCTGAAGCGCTTCGAGTACCTTGCAGAATCCATCGAAGCCGTCGACGAGGCAGCCCGCAAGGTTTTCAAGCTCGCATTATTCTCATAGAATCTACGGTCCGAGGATGGGTGTCAAGGCCGGTGGAAGATTAGTCCAGCAGGCCGGAGTAAAACTAGACCAGCCGAAGGATTGGGAAGTTGGAGAAGAAGTGGCTTTGAAGGAAGGATGGCGTCTGGAGCGGAGGCCTGCGCCGGTAGGCGCGTTTA
>WNFP01001093.1_pt1 | contig 21197 bp, 13 predicted proteins | sample 5400201 | NCBI WGS metagenome assembly WNFP01 (sample SAMN13153355, study PRJNA577476) | soil metagenome | isolation source: 115 cm saprolite under Madrone tree | place: USA:California | collected 2016-06-14
TTCCTTGATCGATGTATTCCGGGTGGTATGGCAAGCTGGTTACGACGGCTTCGCCCAATCGCTGCAGCTTATTCGGTTCCCGCAGCGGGGCCATTGCGCCCTTGAGTTTTTGGCGGATTCCAGGACGCTGCGCCTTGGGAAGATATCGCGAGTTCGCCACACGACCAAGGCCGACAGCGGAATCACTATGAATCGGCAGCATCGTTCCATCGGAAAGCACCAGTTGATCGAACGTCACGTGCGCCGTCTTAGGCGGGGTAAAGTCGCCATCTAGGAGCCTTCGCACACGCTTGCGCTTCGAAGCCGTACTAATTGCGGAAACATGTCCCTTGATCGTCGAGCCTGCGGGGATCGCGAGATCTTCTCCGGCGTAGACCGGCTCCAGCAGCCTCGCGGTAATGGGCTGCCCTGGGCCTTTGAGACGCACTCCTTTTTCGAGCGCGGCGCGGAAATCATTGCCAGGCTCTACAACTAAAGTTTTCCTTTCGGGCCTTGGCTCCTGTGCGAGCGATGGATCGGCTGCGCAGCACAAGACTGAATAGGAAAACAAAATCCATACAACGCTACGTTTCATATGTCCCTCATCTCGTATCAAATTTCGGGCGCATTCCCGGCAAGCGACCGACCCTGCGTTCGAGGAACTGAGCCAGAGGTTACTTGGACCGGATGAGGAGTGCGGCGAGGATATGTGGAGGTTATGTAAGGAATTGAATGGAACCAATCTTTGAACGAGCGAGATTACTTTCCCTGCGGGGAAATCAGGGGCGCTGGTTTACGGCACGTGCCTCTGGCAAATGGATGTGTGGAAACGCGTGTACCACGATCGAGTCGGTTTACGAAAGGGGCTGCCAGCTCGCAGCTCAGAATAGAAAAGCGGTGCCTTTCTGGATAAATCTAGGGCGCCTTCACGGCAACATCGCGCTCGGACGGAAGGCGCGACACATTCCACCCTCCTCCTAAAGCTTCAATAAGCTGCACGCTGGTGGTTAATTGCTGCGTGCGGAGAGCGATTTCGATTTGCTGATTCGATAGCAGCGTGGCCTGTGCAGTGAAGATATTCAGATAGGGATCAAGACCAGTTTTATAACGAACTGTTGCCAGGTCATAAAATCGTTGCGCACTCCTAACTGCCTCATGTTGTTGGGTGATCTGGACACCGATCAAACGCAGTCCGGCCAGCGAGTCCTCGGTCTGTTGAAACGCGGTTAAAACCACTTGTCTATAGTTGGCGACGTCGGCGTTGTAGAGAGCTGTGAATTTGGCAACCGTGGCGCGGCGGAGATTTCCGTCGAAGAGAGTTTCTGAAAAGGAAGGTCCAACGGACCAAAAGCGGCTGGGCCAGGTGAACCACTGGGAAAACGTGGGGCTTTCAAGACCAGCTCCTCCGGAGATGGTCAACGTAGGATAGAAAGCCGCAGTCTGGACTCCGATTAGGGTATTGGCTTCTGCTATCGTGCGTTCCGCAGCCGCAATGTCTGGGCGTCTCTGCAAAAGTTCCGAAGGCAGCCCGGGGGGCACGGCAGGCGCTGTTGTGGCGAGAGGTTTGACCGGAATGGAGAATGTGGAGGCCGCCTTACCAATCAGTAGGGCAATGGCGTGTTCATACTGTGCGCGAGCGATGGCTGCGTTGGTGGCAGAGGCCTCTGCGCTTTTCAAGGTGATTTCCGCCTGAGCAACCGACTCATCATTGTCGAGTCCTGTTCTGTACAAGACACGAGTTAACTCAAGTGACTGGCGATCGACTTCAACTGCCTTTTGGAAGACGTCCTCCAACGCATCCTGGCCGCGCAGTTGAAAGTAGTAGACGGCCAGGTGTGCTTGTTCGGACAGCCGCTGATTTTCAAGGTCCGCCGCGCTCACCTGCGCGGCGTAGGAATTTTGACGGACGGTATTGCGAATCCGGCCCCATAGATCCGGCTCCCAGCTGACGTTGAATGGAAGCAGAAACTGATTGCTGTTTGGGTTAACGGGCGAGGACTTTGCCTGCCCTGTGGACTGCGATGTACGGAATCTTGAGTAGGCAGGGGTGGTCGCGACTGTCGGGAAATACGCCGACCGTGCTTCTCTAACTTGCGCCCGGGAAGCCATAAACAGCTCATAAGCCTGGGCGATGTTTTGGTTGGAAAGATCCAGTTGGCTCTCCAGATCGTTCAGCTCAGGTTCCTGGAAGATCTCCCACCACTTGCCGCGCCGGGCGGCATCCTGTGGCTGCGCAGATTTCCAAAGGCTGCCGTCCGAAGCCTGTTGCGGCGCAGTCTCCTTGTAAGCGACAGGCACAGGAACGGTTGGGCGAAGATACTTGGGACCGACCGTGCACCCTTGAAGGACGCAGACGCCCAGGGCCAGAAAGCAAAAGATGGCCGCTTTGTCTCTGTTCCATCTGCTGGAGGATGGCGTACGCGCTAAGAAATCTTGCATGACCCCTCGCCTAAATAGCGGCTTCGCCATGGGTGGGTGCTCCGGCAAAAGTACGCCCGCCTTTGAAGCGCAGTCGAAGTTCGTCGAGATACAGGTAAATTACTGGAGTTGTATAGAGCGTAAGTATTTGACTGAGGACCAACCCGCCGGCGACGGCAATACCGAGCGGGCGCCGCAATTCCGATCCTATGCCGCTGCCTAAGGCCAATGGCAAAGCGCCGAACAGGGCGGCCATGGTAGTCATTAAAATCGGACGAAAACGCAGCAGGGAGGCCTCAAAGATAGCACTCGCGGAATTCTTACCTTCTTCCCTCTCCGCCAAAAGCGCGAAATCGATCATCATGATTGCGTTCTTCTTGACGATGCCGATCAGTAGGACGATGCCGATGATAGAAATTACGTCCAGTTCGCTTTTGCAGAGTATTAGGGCCAGCACTGCTCCAACGCTCGCGGGTGGCAAAGTGGAGAGAATCGTTAACGGATGTATTAGGCTCTCGTACAAGATTCCCAACACGATGTAGACCGCGAGCACTGCCATCACAATCAGTACGATTTGGTCGATAAGCGACTTCTGGAAGTCTCCGGCCGTTCCGGCAAAGCCACCGCGAACCGTCTGCGGCATCGCAAGCTTTTGCTGCAACTGCTCGATTGCAGCGGTGGCCTGGCCAAGCGAGACACCGGGAGCTAGGTTGAAGGATGCGGTTACAGACGGAAACAGTCCGGAATGGTTCACGACCAGCGGTGCGGTTGATTTTGTCGTCCGGGTGAAAGCATCGAGCGGTACGGAAGCTCCGTTCGATGGATGCACATAGATTGATTTCAAACCCAACGGGTCTTGTGCGAGCTGCGGAGCTGCCTCCATTACGACGTGATATTGGTTCAGTGAAGTATAGATCGTGGATACTTGCGCTTGTCCGAAGGCTCCGTACAGCGATTGGTCGATCAGCTGAGTTGTGATGCCAAATCGTGCAGCCGTGCGTCGGTCATAATTAATCGAAGCCTGCAATCCGCCTTCTTGCTGATCGATGCTGACATCTTTAATCTGCGGTAGTTTTCTCATTTCCTGGTAAAGGATCGGTCCCCATTTACTCAGGTCAGCCACGTTGTCAGAGGTAAGTTCATACTGATAGTTTGCGTTGCTTTTCCGTCCTTCGGAGGGAAGATCCTGAAATGGCTTGAGAAGCGTAGAAGCTCCCGAGATGGCCTCCAGCTTGGGACGCATGCGATCGAGCACTTTGGCAGCGCTCAATTTTCGTTGCTGCAACGGCTTCAGAGTGACAAAGAGAAATCCCGTATTGCTGCCGTCGCCGCTCCCCGGACCGGAGGAGCTTCCAGTAAATCCTGTGACTACATCTACTGCCGGATCGGCCTGAATCACCTGCTCGATCGCCGCCAAGGACCTTTGCATGGCGTGAAAGGAGGCATCCTCCGGCCCCAAAATGCCGCCGAGGAGCGCGCCGGTGTCCTGTAAGGGAAAGAAACCCTTGGTGACGTGGCCCAGTAGAACAAAATTAAGTGCCAGCGTCCCCAGGAAGACAAAAAGGACCGCGCCCGGATGCTTCAGCGCCCAGCCGAGGCTATCGCGATAGCTGCTCAACAGGCGCTCGAATCCAAGCTCGCTGATGCGATACAGGCGTCCATGCCTTACCCCCTTTTCAGAGCGAAGCAGGTAAGCACACATCATTGGTGTGAGCGTGAGTGACACCACCATCGAGATGGCGATCGAAACCACGAGGGTAAACGCAAATTCATGAAAGAGCCGGCCCGGGATTCCACCCATGAACAATATGGGGATGAAAACTGCGATCAGCGACAGACTCATGGACAACACCGTCGGTCCAGTCTCTTGGGAACCCTTCCGAGCTGCTGCCATCGGTGGGACACCCAATTCGATCAGGCGAGCGATGTTTTCCATGACCACGATGGCGTCGTCGACGACGAAACCCGTCGAGATGGCCAGCGCCATCAAGGAAAGATTGTCCAACGTGTAACCTGAGAGGTACATCGCCACAAATGTTCCGATCACAGAGATCGCTACTGCAATCGCGGGAATGAGTGTGGCCCGTGCGTTACGGAGGAAAACGAACACGACGAAGACCACCAAAGCAATCGAAAGGAGCAGAGTTCCTTCCACGTCCTTTACCGAAGCGCGAATCGTGGTCGTTAGATCCCCGGTGACCGAGAGCTGCTGGTGCGCAGGAATAGAAGCCCGAATCGAAGGAAGCTCACGCTTAATCTGATCAACCGTGCTGATGACATTGGCGCCGGGCGAACAGTAGATAAGGAGACTGACGGATTCTTTGCCGTTGACGTAGGCCACCGAGCGAACGTTCTCGACCGAGTCAGTGATCGTTGCCACATCGGTAAGGCGTATGACGGAATTATTCTTCGATCCCACCACGAGAGGGGCATAGTCGCGCGCCTTTGCGATTTGATCATTGGCCGCAATATCTGCGATGGTGTGCTCATCGGAGATCTGTCCCTTTGGGCGGTTTGCATTTTGCGCGCCAATCACGGTGGCAATATCTTGCACGCCGAGACCGTAATGACTTAGCTGTTGTGGATTGAGGTCAATCCGAACGGCAGGCAATGAGCCGCCCAGGATCTGCACTTGTCCCACGCCGCTGATGCGAGAGATCTTTTGCTGGATGATGGAAGATGCGGTGTCGTAGAGTGCGCCGGAGTCGGCAGTCTTCGATGTCAGGTTGAGCACAAGTACGGGAGCCCGTGCGGAATCAATCTTGCGGTAAGTTGGATTCGACGGCAGATTGGCGGGTAGATAGCTGCGGGCCGCGTTGATTGCAGCTTCTACATCGCGCGCCGCGCCATCGACATCTCTGCTCATATCAAAGGATAATTTGATCGACGTGAGGCCTAAGGTGCTCGTCGAATTCATATCCCTTATCCCGGCAATATGGCTGAACTGCTTCTCCAGCGGAGTCGCCACCGAAGCGGCCATATTTTCGGGGCTCGCGCCGGGCAACGCGGCCGATACAGTGATTGCGGAAAGATCGACCAGCGGCAACGAGGCAACCGGCAGAAGCTGGAACGCGATCATGCCTGCCAGTGCCATACCCACGGTTAGCAGTGTCGTAGCCACCGGTCTCCGTATGAACGGGGCCGAGATGTTCATAGTTGCTCCGCTGGATCTAAAGTTATCGGAGCGGTCTTTTTTTGAGCCAGCCTCTCTCCCAGACTGTCGAAGAAGATGTAGATCACAGGAGTCGTGTAGAGAGTCAGTATCTGGCTGAGGACCAGGCCGCCAACCATCGCTATGCCTAGCGGACGACGGAGTTCGGAGCCAATACCCGACCCGAAGGCCAGCGGTATTCCCGCAAAAAGCGCGGCCAGCGTTGTCATTATGATTGGGCGGAAGCGCAGGAGCGAAGCTTGGTAGATTGCCTCTGTGGAGCTGAGGCCGCGAGTCCTTTCCGCTTCCAAGGCGAAGTCCACAATCATGATGCCGTTCTTTTTTACGATGCCAATCAAAAGAATGATGCCAATGATCGCTACAATGCCGAGATCCTGCTTACAGAGCATGAGCGCAAGCAACGCTCCAACGCCAGCCGACGGAAGTGTCGACAGAATGGTGATCGGGTGAATGAAGCTTTCGTAAAGAATACCAAGCACAATGTAGACAGCCGCCAGCGCGGCTATGATCAGGAGCGCTTCATTTGTTCCAATTGCCTGATAGGCTGCTGCGGCACCTTGAAAGCTGGCCTGCACGCTGGCAGGCATGCTCAGGCGATTTTGCACCTTTTCAATTGCCGCGATCGCCTGGCTTAAGGAGGTATCCGGCGCCAGATTGAACGAAATTGTTACCACTGGGAACTGCCCCTGATGCGCGATCATCAGGGGACTCGATATCTTTTCAAAATGCGTGAAAGCAGAGAGCGGTATCGGCGCGGGCGGCGATGCCGATTTTGCTGCGGAGTTAGCAGTTCCTGCGAACGATTTCGATGTCGACGGGGCCAATGTTCCTGATAGTCCACTCGTTGAAAGCACCGGGCCGGTCGATTGCGAGGAAGCGACCAGTGCTCCCGAGGAATTAAAAGACACGGGGGAAGTGCTTCCAGAACCCGAGAAGGCCGACTGCACTGGTGGCACTCCAGAAGTGGAGGAAGGGGAGAGAGTTGACACCGACGAATTAGCCGAATTCGGCGATGTCCGGTCCGGAGAAGGAGCCGAGGGCGAATTGCTGTTTTGCGTCGACGAACTCTGGACGTAAATATCCTGCAGTTTGCCGGGGTTCTTTTGAAACTGCGGAGAGGCCTCAAGGATAACGTGATATTGATTGGACTGCGTGTAGAGTGTGCTGATCTGGCGTTGACCGAACGCGTCATATAGGGTGGAGTCAATTTGATTCGGAGTAATATTGAGCCGCGAAGCCGTGGCCCTGTCGATGACAAGCTTTTCCGCCAGTCCATGGGGCTGCTGATCCGTCGCGACATCTCTCAACTCCGGTAGCTTCCGGAGTTGAGTCGTCATTCGCCCGGTCCATTCGTCAAGTTCACTTTGGTCTGCGTCTTCCAGCGTATATTGGAACTGCGTTCGGCTGGCCCGATCGTCAACCGTGAGGTCCTGAACCGGCTGCATGTACAGATGAATGCCCGACACTTTCCCCAAACTGGACTGCAGGCGATCGATCACCGCCGTGGCCTCGATGTGGCGCTCAGAAAATGGCTTCAGGTTGATCTGGATGCGCCCACTGTTGAGCGTCGTGTTCGTGCCGTCCACTCCAATGAAAGAGGACAGGCTGGCAACCGCAGAGTCCTCCAGAATCACTTTGGCCAGTTCCTGCTGCTTGGCCGCCATCGCCGGGAAGGAGGTCGATTCAGGAGCCTGGGAGATGCCCTGAATGATTCCTACATCCTGAGTCGGGAACAGTCCCTTGGGGATAACAATGTACAGATACACGGCGAATACGAGCGTGGCGGCGGCTACCAAAAGAACCGGGAATTCGTGACGAAGTACCCACCGCAAGGTTTGGCTGTACAACGCGATAAGTCCGGCGAACATCCTCTCCGACCAGCGGTAAAAGCGTCCTTGCTGCGCTTCCCCTCTGTGGCGCAGCAGGCGAGCGCTCATCATGGGAGTTAGCGTGAGCGAAACCACGGCCGAGATAAGAATCGTCACCGCGAGAGTGATGGCGAACTCGCGGAACAGCCTGCCTGCGATATCCCCCATGAAAAGCAGGGGAATCAAGACAGCTATGAGGGAAATGGTCAGCGAGATAATGGTGAAGCCGATCTGTTCTGCGCCCTTGAGCGTCGCTTCGAGAGGAGTGAGTCCTTCTTCGAGATAGCGCGAGATGTTCTCGATCATCACGATCGCGTCGTCGACAACGAAGCCGGTCGAGATCGTCAGGGCCATCAGCGTTAGGTTGTTCAGGCTGTAGCCGAACAGAAACATTACCGCCAGTGTTCCAACCAGCGAGATAGGAATGGCGATGGCGGGAATGATGGTCGCGGAGAGATTTCGCAAAAACAAGAAGATGACCATGACGACGAGCCCTATCGTGAGGATCAACTCGAACTCCACATCCTTGACCGAAGCCTGAATGGTCGTCGTGCGGTCGGTCAGTACCGTCAGCTTCACCGACACCGGCAGGTTCGCTTGCAACTGCGGGAGGAGATCTTCAACACTCTTGACCACCGAAATCGTATTTGCCCCAGGCTGCCTCTGTATATTCAGGATCACAGCGGGTGTCTGGTTCATCCAGCCCGCGAGCCTCGTATTCTCAACACCATCGGTGACGCTGGCGATGTCAGAAAGCGTAACCGGCGCGCCGTTCTTGTAAGCCACCAAAACATTGCGGTAGTCATCGCTGGAGAGTAACTGATCGTTCCCGCTGATTTGGTAGTTCTGGGTCTCTCCGTCGAAGGTCCCTTTCGCGGCATTGGTGCTTGTACTTTGGAGTGCACTACGCACATCTTCGAGACTGATGCCATAGCCCGCCAATATTGCCGGATTTACCTGGATACGGACCGCGGGCTTCTGGCCGCCGCTGATCGTCACCAGTCCAACTCCGCTGAGCTGTGAAATTTTCGGGGCAAGCCGAGAGTCGGCCAGATCCTCCACCTTTGAGAGCGGAAGGGTTTTGGAAGTCAGGGCCAGCGTCAACACCGGAGCGTCTGCCGGATTGGACTTGCTGTATACCGGAGGAACTGGCAGATCGGTCGGAAGAAAGCTCTGCGCAGCGTTGATTGCGGCCTGCACTTCCTGCTCCGCCACATCGATGTTCAGGCTCAATGCGAACTGAAGAACAATGGAAGAACTACCATCGGAACTGTTGGAGGTCATCTGCGTCAGGCCGGGAATCTGGCCGAATTGGCGCTCGAGCGGCGCTGTAATCGCTGAGGACATAACGTCTGGGCTGGCCCCAGGATAGAAGGTTCGCACCTGAATGGTTGGGTAATCGACTTCAGGCAGCGCGGAAACTGGCAACTTGATGTACGCAGCAGCCCCAACCAGAAGGATTGCCACCATGATCAGCGCCGTCGTGACGGGTCGTAGAATGAATGGCCGAGACGGGTTCAAAATCTCGCTCCAGGGTTGCCTGCCCCCTCATTCGCGCTTGATTCGATTGTCACCTTCGTGCCGTCCTGGAGCTTGTCGAAACTGGAAAGCGCTAAACATTCTCCGGCCTGGAGCCCTTCGACCGCGGTTACGCCGCCGTCGCTGCTCAGCTCAGTGATGTTCTGGAGCGATACCTTATTCTGACGAACAACGTAAACGAAGGCCTGAGTCCCATTGCGCTGTATGGAGGTATTCGGAATGAGCACCTTATCCTGCAACGTTTTAACCAGCAATCGCACATTTACAAACTGATTCGGGAATAGGGCCAGATCTTTATTGCTGAATTCGCCCCGGAAACGCAACGTCCCGGCCGTGGTGTCGATCTGATTGTCGAGCGTCTGGAGAGTGCCGCTCGCCAGCTTGGTCGCTGCGGATCGATCGAAGGCATCAACGGTGAGGGATTGATGCTGACGCAGTTGCGCAAGAACTTCGCTAAGGTGATCTTCTGCCACATTAAATACGACAGTAATCGGCTGGAGCTTGGTAATGACGACGAGTGGGCTCGAGCTTCCGGCGAACACCGTGTTACCAGCATCGACGAGGCGAAGACCGACTCGGCCGGAAATCGGCGCGGTAAGCTGGCAGTAACTCAGTTGAGTCTGGGCGAACTGCACTTGGCCAACATCATTCCTTACCGTGCCGTTTACCTGTACCACGGCTTGTTCTTGGTCATCGAGGATCTGCTTGGCTACGGCGTGCTCTGCAAAGGCTTCCCGATACCGGTCAAGATTGGTTTTTTGCTGGGCGAGGATCCCGCGGTCGCGATCAAGCACTCCCTCGGCTTGTTGCAATTGTGCCTGGTACAGCCGCGGGTCGATATCAATCAGCGGATCTCCCTGTCGCACCAGCTGCCCTTCGCGAAAGTGGACCGCAAGGACCTGGCCGGTGATCTGACTGAATAGATTCACCGTCGCTTCCGGGACAACAGTTCCAAGTGCATCGATGTAAATTCCCAGGTCACCTTGGCGGGCGGCGGTTACATGAATGATCAACGGTTGACTGGCTTCGCTTGTCTGAGCGTGAGCCCCTCGATGCAGCATCAGGAAAACTCCCAGCGCCCCAATCAGCGCCACGGAGCCGACCGCTTTAACCATTGCGCCGGGAACGGTTGCGGTGAAGCGCACCCGCTGATCCCCCGTGGTGTTGAACGTTTCTTGTCCGACCATTTTCGATGGTTCCGTCATGAGCGGCCTCCTTGTGAAGTCTGTGCGCACCACGGACCAGAATCCTCAATGTCCAGTTACTCGCATGAGAAAGAGGACTGCCGCGCAAGTCTTATAAATCCATATTCTTATTAGCATCTGTTTCCTCGACGAACCCATTTTGGCGAACACGATAAACTTGTGCCGCCAGGAAAAGTTATTCGCGCGTTAGGTTTTGTGGGGGCCGATCCGGCTTGAGGCCAGTTCTCTACGAAAGGCGCACTACCACGATCGTGGCCGTTCGGCATGTAAAGGTGTTGTTCTTGTCTGTTAGCAGCCGGCAACGTAACTAGTCGAGCAACGATGGAGAATTATTCAGAAGGACTATTTCTTATTATGCTGTGGTAGGACGGGACGCGGGCAGCCGGACGCTAATCTCCAGCCCGGTGGGGTCGAGATTTGAAGCGACAATCGTCCCGTGGTGCAGACGAACGGCTTCGAGGGCAATCGCGAGCCCAAGCCCATTGCCTTGGCTCTGCCTTCCGGGTCCGTTGATACGGAAGAAAGGGCTAAAAATATTCTGCAAAGCATTTCTCGGCACTCCGGGGCCTTCATCGCGTACTGTCAGGAGGACTTGCGGACTAGCCGGATTATCTATCCCTAGAGCCACCTTTACTTCCGTCCCGGGCGGGGTGAAGTGAATCGCGTTGCGAACTATGTTTTCACAAGCGCTGCGCAGCGCGAGGGAATCAGCCCTTTCGAGTACAATCTGGCTTGAGGCTTCGAGGCTCACCGCCTTGCCCAGGGATTGGGCTTCGAAATTGCCGTCTGCAGCTATTTCTTGTACCAGCAAGGTGAAGTTAACGTTCTCTCTTTCTCCGGAAGACAACCCCGCCTCAAGACGGGAAAGTGTTAAAAGCTGACCCATCAGTGTGTCAATTCTCGCCACGTCGCGCTCCATGCGTTCACAAGTCTCAACGGTTTCCTCGGGCATGTGTTTACGAATCATCGCGAGACAAACATTCAAGCGGGCAAGGGGAGAGCGCAGTTCGTGCGACACAGAGTTCAGGAGGTTTTTTTGCGTTCGGATCAACGTTTCTATTCGTTCCACCATCGAGTCGAAGTCCATTGCCAGCGCTGCCAGTTCGTCGCGGCGCCGGGAAACGGCATGCGGCACTCTTGCGCTTAGGTCTCCTTCTGCAACTTTTCGTGCCGCCGACTGAATTGCATGGATGGGGGCAGCAATGTGGTACGCAAGCCAAAAGCAAAGAATGGTGACCACAAATAACAAACCGAGGAGGAAAGGCACTCCCTCGCTCAACAAGACCCCTGTCAAATTGAGGACCGGAGAGTGTTCGTAGAGCACCAAGGTGTATGGACGTCCGGAAGCAGCAACAAATTTATACGCGGCAACACGCTCGTACAGCGAACTCTGCGTTGCGACAAGCTGATCCTTGCCAGCCTCTCTCGCCAATCGGAGGGTATCCCTGGAGATCGCTCGCGATAGCACGTCCTTGTTGGACTCATCGAGCAGGAAAAGCTGGCTTTCATGACCACCAGCGAGGTTGTTGGCAAAACGAGCGAAGCCCGCAGGACCACCGGACTCATATGCGCGCGTTGCCTCCGCGGCCAGCATGGGCGCCACCGACGCGTACATAGTGGACGGGTCGATCGGCCGCAAATCCATGACGCGACGGCCGACGAAGATAATAGCGATGATGACCAAGGCCGTCACCCAGAACCAGGAGAAGATTTTCACAAATAGGTAGTGCACGGGTACGCGATCCCGAAAGCGGAATACTTTGGACTTGAAATTCATAAACGCTTTCTTCTGGCACGAGGTTCGCTATCCAATGCAGGGTTGGGGCTGTTCGCCTCAGGAACCCAGAAATGCGCCAACATCAAGATCGGGACTCTTGGCTTTGCGATCGTGAATTGAGCTGAGTCCCGGTTCCGGCAGATCGAGCGTCTGTAATTATTCGCTGGGCCATGCATAGAGATACCCAGTCCCGCGAACGCTGCGAATCCTCTCGGCTCCGTTTGGCTGCGAGCCAAGCTTGCGGCGTAGGTTGGTTATGTGAAAATCAATACTGCGATCAAAAGGAGAGAACTTTCGGCCAAGGACGCGCTCGACGAGTTTGTCACGCGTGAGCACTTGCCCCGGCGCTTCGAAAAACAGGTGCAACAGATCAAATTCTGCCGATGTCAAATTCAAGGGCTCGCCGGCTTTCGTGACCACGCGCGATCCCAAATCGAGTTCCAAATCTCCGGACCTGATTCTGGGAGGCCTGAGCCCGTTATTGTTGTCCGACTGCCAGCCGGATCTCCGGAGAATGGCGGAAATTCTCGCAACGAGTTCACGGGGACTGAACGGCTTGGTCAAATAATCATCGGCGCCAAGTTCCAAGCCCAGGACGCGGTCGAATTCGTCGCCTTTAGCAGTCAACATCAGAACCGGAGTTCTCGCCCGCTGTCGTATTTCTCGCAGAACATCAAACCCTTTCTTGTCCGGCAACATGACATCCAGCACTATCAATTCGTACGACCCTTCGATTCCGGCCTTCGATCCTTCGCACCCGGTATGTGCCGACGAAACCCTAAAATCTTCCGCCTCCAGATAGCGGGTCAATACTTCGCATAAATCAAGATCATCATCCACGATGAGGAGATGTGGCGTCGTGTTTTCTGACCCATCTTTGGGATGTTGCATGGACCTCATCCTCCGCCCTTCCGAATAGCCTCCAAGTCATGATAACGCCAAACAAATCGCAAAGACCTTCAGCAAACAAATCCTAACAATTGAATAGCCGTTCCTATCCGCAGTGCGTTGTTTCTTTGGTGAAAATGCAGTTGTTAATCGCGTTCGAACGGTGCTCGAACGTTGCCTGTGGTAGTCGCTGGAACGGGAGAGCACCACCTTGCCTACCGGCCCGGACTACCGATGGCAGCGGAAGTGCCAATTATAAAATTCGAAGGGTAAACGCAATGGAATTATCGACAACGATATCTTTGCTGGCTCGCTTCTCCCGCTTCGCCGCGCTCACGTTTGCGGCTGGCATGGTACTGCCGCCAGCGTTGCTTTCCCAAACGGCAAAGGAGTTGATCGGAGATGCTTGCAACAACGAACTGCAACAGCGCGAGAATGAGACATTGTGGTCCTATCGTGCGGAGCGCCGCATCGGCAACCGCGTATTTCTCGAGCAAGTAATCGAGACCGTCGACGGCCCGGTTCATCGTCTGCTGGCAGTCGATGGCCGTCCACCCACGCCAACGGAGAGTAAAGACCAGGATGACCGGAATCAAGAGTTGCTGAAAAATCCGTCCGGGAGGCGTGCCATCCAGAAACAGCGGGACGATGACGACAGAAAAATGGAAGCACTATTGCGCATCATCCCTGAGGCCTTTGTTTTTGAGGATCAGGGCAAGGAAGGTGAGTCCGAAAAAATAGCGTTTCATCCGAATCCCGGATTCAAGCCCAAGACTTATGAGCAGCGGATTGTGCACGCCTTGCACGGGATAGTTTTCATCGATCTTCACGACAAGCGAATAGCACGCCTTTCCGGTTCGTTAGATTCACGCGTGGAGTTTGGCTACGGTCTGATCGGCCACGTGGAGCAAGGTGGCACCACGGACATTCGGCGCGTTCGTCTATCGGCGGGGGTATGGAAAATTAGCGCGGAAAAAATCGACATGGACGGACGCTTCGTAATGCTCAAAACAATCCAGAAGCATCAAGACGAGAGCAGAACGGATTTTGAGCCGGTAGTGCCGGGCACAACTTTCGTGCAAGCGCTTAACGAGATTGCAACAAAATAAGCTTGCAGCGGCGATGGGAGGGCAAAGGATCGTTGCTCGGCAAGACCTGGCGGAGCTCTTGGATTCGCCAGCTGCCAGAGTTCCTGTTCCAATCTCCAAGTTCCCATTGGTCAACGCGTAGCCAGCGATCCAGCAAGGATCTGGCTTCGTCAAGAAATGGGAGACCCCTGGTGTCAAGCGCAACGCTAGACCAGGGAACTGGCTCTTTCACGTGCTCCTCCGTGGCTTGAGGCGAGGTCCTAAGCTCTCCGCCAATTTGTATCGAGCACGATGCATCCGCGCTTTCATGGCTGGGACCGTGATACCCAGTTGCCTCGCGGCTTCTTCGTGCGTGTATTCTTCTACCCCGCAGAGTAGGAATGCCGCAAATAGGGGGGATGATAGTTGTCCCACGTTGCTCTCAATCATTTCCCTCAACTCGGTGTGGGCGAAGAGCTGCTCAGGATTTGGATCGTCATCTGGCGCACGCTCTGACATCGGAACTTCATGTTCTGAAGGCGTGGCGTCGAGCGAGGTCATGCGCAGCCCTTTTGCATGGCGTCGCCGCATGAGTGCCGCATTGAGAACGATGCGGGTCAGCCACGTCGAAAACTTGCAGCGCCCCTCAAAGCGCGACACATTGCGATACGCCGCAAGAAGCCCATCCTGCAAAGCGTCTTCTGCGTCTTCTATGTTTCCCAAAATGCGTCGGGCAGTTCCGAGTAATTGTTTTTGGTACCGGCGGAACAGTGTCTCGATCGCCTGGTGGTTTCCGTCCTGACTCGCCCGAACGAGCGCTTCTTCCCATTCCGTATCTATTGTCATGCATCGCCTTCCTTTTTCCCGCCTCCAAAGGGTTTTTCTTCATAAGTTGGGGTTCGATCGCTGCGACCAAAAGCTGTCAAAACAAGACCAGGCTGTTTCCTCCTGACGGAAAATTGCAACCTGCCCTTTCTGAATACCGCATCACATTGTGGTCACGAGTTAGAGAGTGGTGCCGTAGGGAAATGAGATTTCTGCGTGAGGAATTGGTTGCCAACGGGTTTCCCGGCGGAGTAGGTGATGGCTAAAGTCATCGTGAAAGAGCGAGGGAGCAAGTCGGTTCGTTAGCCAGCAGGAGTCATGGAAGGTCAGAAGAAAACAGCCGAGCGTCCCGCCAGCATCTGCTGTCGTTGTTTCATACCTCCAGTTGACGCAGCGCATCCTCGGCCGGACACCAACGCTTGCTCGACGTCGCCAAAGTGCTGAAGAGCCGTATGGGCGGGGCGGCCAAGAGAGCTCCGATCCGGCAACTCCCCAACTGGCCGGTGCGCATCGCCGCGTTGCGTGATCCGGCCTGAGCCCGGCAAGAAGAAGAACGCCACCAACGAAAAGGCCAGGCGCATGCCGGCCTGGGGGCGCCGCTTTCCAAAGAGTCCATCGTGGCCACCGCCGAAAGCTTGGTGCGGCTCGGGCTTCTGAAAATGCCGAGCCAGTGATTCTTTCCAAGGGTATCAAAGCGCCTGCTTGAGCTAGAATCTGACCGAAGGAGAATGATTATGCCTACTGCTTCGACGACTGGCGCGGCCAAAGCGGCCCAGTCCACGCAGCCGCTCTCAAGCGAAGAATTGCGCAAAGTTCATGCCTACTGGCGAGCCGCAAATTACCTTTCGGTCGGACAAATTTATCTCTTTGCCAATCCTTTGTTGCACGAACCCTTGCAGTTGAAGCACATCAAGCCCCGCCTGCTTGGGCATTGGGGAACAACTCCCGGATTGAATTTCGTCTATGTGCATTTGAATCGCCTGATTAGGAAACACGACCTGGACCTGATCTATGTCGCAGGTCCGGGGCACGGCGGTCCAGGCCTGGTCGCGAACACCTACCTGGAAGGAACGTACAGCGAAGTCTATCCGCGCATCCCGCAAAACCAAGAGGGCTTGCAGCATCTTTTTAAACAGTTTTCGTTTCCCGGCGGTATTCCCAGCCACGTCGCTCCGGAAACGCCGGGATCGATTCACGAAGGCGGCGAACTTGGTTATTCCGTCGCGCATGCTTATGGCGCGGCGTTTGATAATCCTGATCTGATCGTGTGCTGCGTGGTTGGAGATGGCGAAGCCGAATCCGGGCCGCTAGCGGCGAGTTGGCACTCGAACAAATTCTTGAATCCCGCGCGCGATGGCGCCGTCCTTCCGATTCTGCATTTGAACGGCTACAAAATCGCCAATCCCACGCTGCTCGGCCGCCTGGATGACGCAACGCTCACTCAGCTATTCACAGGCTATGGCTATAAACCGTATTTCGTCGAAGGTCGCGAGCCAGAAGCGATGCATCAACTCATGGCGCACACCATGGATACCATCCTCGAAGAAATCCGCGGCATTCAACACGCCGCCCGCGATGGCAACCCCGTGGCACTGCCAAAATGGCCGATGATTATTATGCGCACGCCGAAAGGCTGGACCGGGCCGAAGGTGGTTGACGGCAAACCGGTCGAGGACACCTGGCGCGCGCATCAGGTACCGCTCACTGATTTTGCAAAAAACCCCGATCACGTAAAAATACTCGAAGACTGGATGAAAAGTTATCAGCCGGAAGAACTTTTCGACAAGACCGGTAAATTCATCCCGGAATTTGCTGAACTTGCGCCGTCGGGCAACCGCCGCATGGGCGCGAACCTTCACGCCAACGGTGGATTGCTTCTCCGCGATCTTTCCATACCGGACTTTCGCGATTATGCGTTCCCGGTGAGCAAACCGGGAACGGAATTCACCGAATCGACTCGCGTGCTCGGCCAGCTTCTGCGCGACATCATGCGGCGCAACTCCGCGAATAAAAATTTTCGCGTCTTCGGCCCCGATGAAACGGCATCCAATCGCCTGGACGCACTTTACGAGGCGACAGACAAAGTTTTCATGGAGCCGATGCTCGCAACCGACGAGCATCTTTCGCATGACGGCCGCGTCATGGAAGTTCTCAGCGAACACATGTGCCAGGGCTGGCTCGAGGGTTACTTGCTTACCGGCCGCCACGGACTCTTTTCCTGCTACGAAGCCTTCATCCACATCATCGATTCCATGTTCAATCAGCATGCCAAATGGTTGAAGGTCACCAGGAAAATTCCCTGGCGGCGCCCCATCGCTTCATTGAATTATTTGCTCACATCGCACGTCTGGCGCCAGGATCACAATGGTTTCAGCCATCAGGATCCCGGCTTCATCGATCACGTGGTGAACAAAAAGGCCGACATCGTTCGTGTTTATTTGCCTCCCGATGCCAACACGCTGCTCTCCGTTGCCGACCACTGCCTGCGCAGCCGCAATTACGTGAACGTGATCGTCTCGGGCAAACAGCCGGCGTTGCAGTTTCTCGATATGCAATCGGCAATCGAGCACTGCACGGCTGGGCTCGGCATCTGGGAGTGGGCGTCCACCGACGCGGGCGTCGAACCGGATGTGGTGATGGCCTGCGCCGGCGATATTCCGACCCTCGAAACACTGGCTGCGGTTGACCTGCTTCGTCAGAATTTTCCCGACATCAAAATCCGCGTGGTCAACGTAGTCGATTTGATGACTCTGCAAACTTCCTCCGAACATCCGCACGGACTCGCCGACAGCGAATTCGATTCCATCTTCACCATCGACAAACCGGTGATTTTCGCGTTTCACGGCTATCCCACACTCATCCATCGCCTCACCTACAAACGCACGAATCACGCGAACTTTCACGTGCACGGCTACCGCGAAGAAGGCACCACCACCACTCCGTTCGACATGACGGTGCTCAATCAACTGGATCGCTTTCATCTTGCCGGCGACGTTGTGGACCGCGTCTCCCGGTTGCGGCCCGTGGATGCGAATTTTAAACAACATCTGCGCAACAAACTCGTAGAGCACAAACAGTACGTTCGCGAATGTGGCGACGACCTGCCGGAAATCCGCGACTGGAAATGGCCCTACTAAGTGAAAATCCTGGTGCTCAATTCCGGGTCGAGCAGCCAGAAGGCATGTCTCTTTGATCTCGGCCCACCGCTCCCGGACGATCCGCCCAAACCGTTGTGGCAAGGCAAGCTTGAATGGCGCGACGATCGTGCCACGCTCGAAGCTGGCACCGCATCCGGCGCAGTCGCAAAGGAAAATGTCGAGCGAGGCGAGCGATCCGCCGCGACTTCCCGCTTGCTCAATGAACTGACCTCCGGAAAAACTCGTGTCCTCGAATCGCTCTCCGAAATCGACGTCGTCGGCCACCGCATTGTGAACGGAGGGCGTTCTTACAACCGTCCAACGGTAATCACCGCAGAGGTAAAGTCGGCAATAGAAAAGATGGCCGTCTTTGCGCCACTTCACAATCGTCTGGAACTCGATGGCATCGCGCTCATCGAAAAACTGTGCGGCGCCTTGCCGCAGGTCGCGGTCTTTGATACCGGCTTCCACAGCAGCCTGCCGGATGCCGCCGCCATTTATCCTGGCCCTTACGAATGGGTGGAACAGGGAATTCGCAAATTTGGTTTTCACGGAATCAATCATCAATATTGCGCGGGACGCGCTGCCCAAATCCTTGGCCGCAATCTTGCCGACCTGAAACTGATCACCTGCCATCTCGGCAATGGCTGCTCGCTGGCCGCAATTCGCGGCGGCAAAAGCCTCGATACCACCATGGGATTTACTCCGCTGGATGGACTGATGATGGGTACGCGTTCCGGCTCGGTCGATCCCGGCATCCTTACCTATCTAATGCGCGAAAAAAAGCTGGACGGCAAAGCGCTCGATGAGATTTTGAATTCTAAGTCAGGTCTAGTGGGAATATCCGGCATCTCAGCCGACATGCGCGGAGTTATTGCCGCCATCGAAAGCGGTAACCAGCGCGCGCAGCTCGCCTTCGATATCTTCGTGCATCGGTTGCGCGCCGGAGTCGGCGCCATGCTCGCTGCGCTAAACGGTGCCGATGCCATCGTCTTTACCGGCGGTATCGGAGAGAATTCGCCAGAAGTACGCGCCAACACCTGCAATCACTTTTCCTTCCTAAACTTGCTGCTCGATTCGACCAAAAACTCCGCGAAGCCTGTTGACACGGATATCGCATCTCCAGAATCAACCGTTCGAATTCTGGTCATTCGCGCACAAGAAGATTGGGCTATCGCCCGCGAGTGCTGGAAACTCTCCTCGCACGCGTCGGCCGCGTCCTGACCCGCTATCGCACGCTCCGAAAACGCCTGTAGCATCTGGCTAATGAAATCCTGCACACACGTCCGCGAAGCCCATGCAAACCAGCAAACAATTTGATGACTTAGCGCTCTCTGGCCTGCGCTTTTTTATGAAATTCTACCGGCGCAATCTCTTCTACCGCAGCTTCGAACGTCTTATACGGCCTGCCCGGATTTTTTCCCTTGCCGAAACCACTGTATAGGTATGCTTCGCCTCGCGCGCCCCACCCGAGAAGAATTCCGGCCCTTATTTGAACCCAAGCCCAGAAGCCGAACCGAGCAGGTTGGTTCCTTCGCCGATCGGCTGCCAGGCGTCGCCACGGTTGTTTGCAGGGGCGGAGCTTCTTGAATTCTGCGAGTCGAGTGATCCTTCGAGCAAAATCTCCGCAGCGCGATGCTGCTCGTCCAGCTACGTTCGAGTGCATCCACATACGCCGTTTCATTTTCGTAAAGCATGCGCTCCAAAATCAGCACGCGGATAAACGACGCGGTCATCAAACCATACTGCTCAATCATCAACGGCGCCCTCAGCTGCGATCGCTCCCTGATTGCGATCCCATAGATGTAACTGCACACCGACTTCGGCAAATCCCTGCAACCCGACTTTGCGATTTTGCGAAACGTCGAGCGATTCCAGATTTTGTTGCAATTCGCCTTGGACAATTAAGTCCGGTATCGGTTCGCGCTTCGCTCGGTGCAGCGAAGCTTCCGCGCGCTCCACATTGGCTTGCGCCGATCGAATCGCCGGACTTTCTGCAAGCAGCGGCGCCAGCAACCGGTCCTGGTCCGGCGTCGGCAGGTCCGCATCAATCCGTCCGGCAACGCCGCCGGCAGGCAACGATGGCACGCCGACGACGGAAGCGAGTACCGTCCACTCCCGCCGCGACATGCGTTCGGCAATCCCGACGGCAATTTCCATGCGCTGCTGTTCCGCTTCCGCCTCCAGAATTTCCGTTTCCCGCCTGGCCGACGCGGCCCAGTTGCCCGACGATGCGAACCGTACTTTGCGAAATGGCCAGAATGTTTTGCTTCAACGCCAGCCGCTCTTGCGCCGCAAGCACCCGGTAGTACGCCATGCGCACATCATTTTCTACGCGCTGGCGCTGCGCATCGGCTCCCACCTGGCGCTGTTTCTCTTCGGCCCCGCGCACTTTGCGATCCAGCGCGAGCTTTCCGCCCAGGATGATCGGTTGCTGCACAAAAAATCCTTGTTCGCCGCCGCCGTAGGATCCTCCACGAATTTCATCGCCACGGTGACCCACCGTGGGATTCGGATACAGCCCCGCCTGCAATTTCTGCGCGCCAATGGATGGCCAGCGATTCCGGCAGACGGTTCTCAAGAACAATTCGAACCCGCTCGCCTTCATACGCCTGTATCGCCGGCCCCGGCGACACTCCATTAAATCCCCAGCAATCAATCGTCTTCCACGGCGCAATCTTTCTCCGTACCGGTTCGGCTATCAGTTTGAAAACTTTTATTTCGCCGTCCATTTCATGCGCCAGAACCGGCAGGTCCGGCGTCTGCACCAGCAGCGGCGGGCTGCTGGCGGGTGCGGAATTCGCGCCCGTCTTGCCTGTTTTTTCCGCTGACTCCCCGGCGCCAGCCGGTTCTGCAGCGGAAAGAGTTCTCGCCGAAACAAAAATTCCCGCTCCTGCCAACGCTTTGCGTATGAATCCACGCCTGCTGCTCATGTGTGCCCTTTCCAAAAAATCGCAATCCGCGTCGCCATCTTCACGAGCAATTGTACCGCTACGACGTAAGGATAACGGAAGCAGACCCTCTCGCTTCGTTCGCGGATCGAATCGAATTTTCGATTCCCGGTCAGCAACATTTTTGCATTTGATTTACCTTCGACCCCTCAAAGCGTATGCTATGCGCGATGCGAAGGGAGCCGTCTCGATGAAGCTTGGGGTTTTTACGCCCGTTTTCGTGAATCGTACTCTGGATCAGGTAGTTGCAAAAATGCGTTCTCTTTCCGGTGTGAGCGCCATCGAGTTTGCCACCGGCGGCTGGCCCGGCCGGGACCACGTCGAAGTTGATTCCTTGCTGGCCAGTCCGCATAAGCTGGATGATTTTCGCT
>WNFP01004883.1_pt1 | contig 21191 bp, 18 predicted proteins | sample 5400201 | NCBI WGS metagenome assembly WNFP01 (sample SAMN13153355, study PRJNA577476) | soil metagenome | isolation source: 115 cm saprolite under Madrone tree | place: USA:California | collected 2016-06-14
GAAGTACCTGGTCGAGGGCGGGGTCGATCTGCTTCTGATCGAGACGTCACAGGACATTCTCGAGGTAAAGGCAGCCGTCGCGGGCATCGAGCGGTTGTTCACAGAAATTGGACGGCGGCTTCCGTTGCAGACGCAGGTGACGCTCGATGTGAGCGGCCGGATGCTCCTGGGAACGGACATCGCGAGTGCGATGACGACGCTCGAGTCGCTCAAAGTGGACGTGATCGGGTTGAATTGCTCGACGGGTCCCGAGCACATGCGTGAGCCGGTGAGATACCTGTCCGAGCATGCGACCCTTCCGCTGTCCGTAATTCCGAACGCGGGGCTACCGCTCAACACCGGCGTCGGAGAAGCGGTGTATCCGCTGGAGCCAGCGCCGATGGCGACGGCACTGTCCGAGTTCGTGAGCAACTTCGGCGTGCGGATCGTGGGCGGATGTTGCGGTACGACTCCGGAGCATCTTTCGGCGATCGTCGAGGCCGTTCGCGGAGCGGAGCGCGCGAAGAAGCCCGTTAATCATGCGCAGCACGTTCCGCGCGTGAGTTCCGCGATGCGCGCCATCACGCTGCATCAGGACCCGCCGCCGCTGTTGGTAGGCGAGCGCGTCAACGCACAGGGCTCTCGAAAGGTGAAGAGGCTGCTCCTCGCCGACGATTACGAAGGAATCCTCGAGGTTGCGCGCGAGCAGGTGGATTCGGGCGCGCACGTGCTCGACGTCTGCGTCGCTCTCACCGAGCGCGGAGATGAAGCGGAGCAGATGTCCAAAGTCGTGAAGCTGCTCTCGATGAGCGTCGAGACGCCACTGGTCATCGATTCCACCGAGTCGAACGTCATCGAGGCAGCGCTCGAGCACATCCCCGGTCGCGGGATCGTCAACTCCATCAACATGGAGAACGGCCGCAAGCGCATCGACTCTGTCGTGCCTCTCGTGAAGAAGCACGGAGCGGCTGTGATCGCGCTCACGATCGACGAGATCGGCATGGCGAAGACGCGCGAGCGGAAGCTCGAGGTCGCGAAGAAGATCTACGACATCGTGGTCGGGGAGTACGGACTGGCGCCGGAAGATCTCATCTACGACGCGCTCACGTTCACGCTCGCGACTGGCGATGCGGAGTGGATCGATTCCGGCAAGGAGACCGTCGAAGGGATCCGCCTCATCAAGCGCGAGCTTCCGGGCGTCTCGACCATACTTGGCGTTTCAAACGTCAGCTTCGGACTCACGCCCGACGCGCGCGGAGTTCTCAACTCTGTGTTCCTCCACCACTGTGTGCAGGCGGGCCTCGATGCCGCCATCGTGAATCCGGCGCACATCCGGCCCTACGCGGAGATTTCAGCGGGCGAGCGTGAGCTGGCCGACGATCTCGTATTTAACAAGCGCCCGGATGCTTTGCAGCGCTTCATCGAGTATTTCGCAGCCGCTGGTGGTGGTGGAGCAGCGGCGCAGGTGGAGAAAGAAGATCCGACTGCGGGCATGACGGCGGAGCAGAAGATCCACTGGATGATTCTGCACCGAAAGAAAGATGGCATCGAAGATCAGCTGGACGCCGCCGGAGTCCGGAAGAATCCGGTGCGGGTGCTGAACGAGGTGCTGCTGCCGGCGATGAAAGAGGTCGGCGACAAGTTCGGCGCCGGCGAGCTCATACTTCCGTTCGTGCTCCAGTCCGCGGAAGTGATGAAGAAGGCCGTCAAGCACCTCGAGCTCTTCCTCGAGAAGGCGGAGGGATACACCAAAGGGAAAGTCGTGTTGGCAACCGTGTACGGCGATGTGCACGACATCGGAAAATCCCTCGTCAACACCATCCTCTCCAACAACGGCTACACTGTCTTCGATCTTGGCAAGCAGGTGCCGGTCAACACGATTCTCGACAAGGCGATCGAGGTCGGCGCTGATGCGATCGGCCTGAGCGCGCTGCTCGTCTCGACGTCGAAGCAGATGCCGCTCTGCGTCCAGGAATTGGACAAGCGCGGAATGCAGATCCCTGTTCTGATCGGCGGCGCGGCAATCAACCGTCGCTTCGGCCGGCGCGCGCTTTTCGTCCAGGGCGAGCGTGCCTACGACTCCGGCGTGTTCTACTGCAAGGATGCCTTCGAGGGACTCGAGACGATGGACGTGCTCCAGGATCCGAAGAAGCGCGGGCTGTTCGTCGTCAAGAACCTCGACGACGCGCGCAACGATGTGTTCCTGCGCACGACCGTAGGCAAGGACATCGCCGTCGGCGACGCCGGGGGCGAACGCAGTGATGTCGCGGCCAACAATCCGCTCCCGTCGCCGCCCTTCTGGGGCACGCGCGTGATTCGCGACGTCCCGATCGACGAAGTCTTCGATCTTCTCGATCTCGACGAGCTCTATCGGCTGCAGTGGGGAGCGCGCGGCTCGGGCGATCAGTACAAGTCGACCATTAAGAACGAATTCGAGCCGGCGCTCGAGCGACTGAAGAAGGACGCGAAGAAGAACGGCTGGATCAACCCCCAGGTGGTGTACGGCTACTTCCCCGCGCAGTCGCAGGGCAACGACGTGATCATCTACGATCCCGCCGCCTACTCGAGCGACGGCGGCTCACTGCGTGAGATCGCGCGCTTCCACTTTCCGCGCATGGTCGGCCGCGAGCGACTTTGTCTCGCCGATTACATCCGCAATGTCGATTCGGGCGATGTCGATGTCCTTCCATTGCAGATAGTCACCGTGGGCAAGGAAGCAACGAAGAGATTCGACGAGCTTCAGGGAAGGAACGAGTACACCGAGGCCTTCTACTCACATGGCCTCTCCGTCGAGTCCGCGGAAGCTGTTGCCGAGTGGGCTCACCGGCGCATCAGGAAGGAGCTGGGCGTGCCCAGCGGCAAGCGGTACTCGTGGGGTTACGGCGCCTGCCCCGATCTCGACGATCACGCGACAGTTTTCAAGCTGCTTCCCGCGAAGGAAGCGCTCGGCATGGATCTCACTGAATCGTTTCAGCTTCTCCCCGAGCAGTCTACGGCAGCGGTGATCATCCATCATCCTGAAGCCAAGTACTACGCGGTGCGCGGCACCGGCGCAGGCGCTTCGAGTGAACCGGAGGCAGCCGTTGCCTGAGAACCCGCTGATCGCCCGACTCCTCGACCCGCAACAGGTCATCGTCTTCGACGGTGCGATGGGCACGATGCTTTACAACAAGGGCGTGTTCATCAACCAGTGCTACGACGAGCTGAACATCCGCGCCCCAGACCTCGTGCGCGATGTTCACAAGGCGTACAAAAAGGCCGGGGCGGAAGTGCTGGAGACAAATACCTTCGGTGCCAACCGGATCAAGCTGGCGCAGTATGGGCTCGAGGCACAGGTCGCCGAGATCAACCGAGCCGCGGCGAAACTTGCGCGCGACGTCGCGGAAGATGACATCCTCGTCGCCGGCGCCGTTGGTCCGCTCGGAATTCGTCTCGAGCCATTCGGCCCCACCAGTCTCGACGAAGCGCGCGCCGTGTTCCGTGAACAGCTCCAGGCGCTCAAGGACGGCGGTTGTGATCTGTTCATCCTCGAGACGTTCGCGGATGTGCACGAGATCGAGCAGGGGATTCTTGCCGCTCACGAAGTGGATGCGACGATCCCCGTCATCGCGCAGATGACTATCGGGTCTGATTGTCATACGCCGTACGGCGTTTCAGTCGAAGATCTCGTCCAATCGCTGGATGCTTTCGGCGCCGATGTGATCGGTCTCAACTGCTCGGTTGGCCCGCAGATCATCCTCGACGCGATCGAAAAGATGGTGCCGGTCAGCAGGCGCAAGCTGAGCGCGCAGCCGAACGCGGGAATGCCACGAGACGTGAGCGGACGCAGCATGTACATGGCGAGTCCTGAGTACATGGCGACCTACGCGCATCATCTCGTCCAGGCGGGTGCGAAAATCGTTGGCGGCTGTTGCGGAACGACGCCCGAGCACATCGCAGCCGTGGTCGAGGGTGTGCGGCCCTTGTCACCCCGCCAGCCGCGCGTTCCGGCGAGGGAGCGACGCCAGGCGCAGCCCGATCTTCCTCCTGAAGATCCGGGCGTTGAACCGGTCCCGCTGGCTGAGAGATCCAAGTGGGGCGGCAAGATCGCGCGGGGGGAATTCGTCACGTCGGTGGAGATCGTTCCGCCACGCGGCGTGGATGCGACGAAGATGTTGCGCGATGTTGCTGCGCTGCGCGCTGCCGGGGTGGATGCCGTGAACGTGCCCGATGGGCCGCGCGCGCAGAGCAGAATGGGCGCGTTGCTCACCAGTGTTCTGATCGAGCAACAGGTCGGGATCGAGACGGTCATCCATTACTGCTGCCGCGATCGCAACCTGCTCGGCATGTTGAGCGACCTGTTGGGCGCGGCGGCGGTTGGCCTGCGCAATTTGCTGCTCATCACCGGCGATCCGCCCAAGATGGGGCCGTATCCAAACGCGACGGCCGTGTTCGACATCGACGCGATCGGTTTGACCAACCTCGTGAGCCAGCTCAATCACGGCCTTGATCCCGGCGGCAACGCCATTGGCCCGCCGACGAAATTCACGATTGGCGTCGGCGTGAACCCGGCCGCACTCGATCCTTCACAGGAGCTCAAGCGCTTCGAGTGGAAGGTCGAAGCCGGTGCTGAGTACGCGATTACGCAACCGGTGTTCGATGTGAACCAGCTCGAGAAATTTCTCGGCACGATCGAGCACACGCGGATTCCCATCGTCGCGGGGATCTGGCCGCTGGTTTCGCTGCGCAACGCCGAGTTTCTAGCGAACGAAGTGCCGGGCGTGGTCGTGCCGGCGAGTATCATCGAGCGGATGCGATCCGCGAGCGCCAAGTCCAAGGAGCACGGTGTGGCGGAGGGAATCGCAATCGCGCGCGAGATGCTGGAGCGTGTGAGGCCCCACGTGCAGGGCGTGCAGGTGTCGGCGCCATTCGGAAAGGTCGAGCTCGCATTGGAGGTATTCCGCGACACTCTGGCCGCAGCCGTGGCCAGGACGGCGTAGTGTCGGCCGCGGAGATCTTCCTTTCGCGCTCGCGCTATTGGCTCACGAAGGAATATCCGATCAAGCTCCGGCACTGCGTCAACGCCCTGCCGCGGGGCGCCGTGTGGGCGCGGCCAAATCACGCTTCCAACAGCGTCGGCAATCTCCTCGTTCACCTCACCGGGAACGTCACAGAGTGGATTCTCGGGGGCATCGGCGGGCGTGAGATCACCCGCAATCGCGCTGGCGAGTTCGCGCGGAAAGCAGGCGACGAGGGATCGGTGCTGCTCGACAATCTCGAAGCCGTACTGCGTGAAGCCGACGCCGTGCTGGCGGGCTTGTCAGAGATGGATCTGGAGCGATCGATCGTAATCCAGGGCCGTGAGACGACGGTCCTGGCCGCGGTCTATCACGTGGTCGAGCACTTCGCCATGCACACGGGACAGATAATCTTCCTCACCAAGACCTACGCCCCGAACAAGATCCACTTCTACGAGGATGCCGAGGGCCTGGCGCGACCCACCTGGCACGAGGGTTCGACGCTGGACGAAGCCGCGCACTAGTCGGCCAGCGCGCCTCGCACCATTTTGCACAGATGAAGGGAATTCTGATCGTCGATCACGGCTCGCGGAAAGATGAAGCGAACGAAATGCTTCCGCACATGGCTGAGCTCATTCAAAGCCTTGCTGGCGAGGATGTTGTAGTCCGGCACGCCCATATGGAGCTTGCCGATCCCGACATCAGCGAAGGGTTCGCCGACTGCGTTCGTGCGGGAGCGACCGAGGTGATCGTCTTCCCCTACATGCTCTCACCCGGCCGGCATTCGACTTCGGACATTCCACGCATGGTCGGCAAAGTTGCACAAGAGTTCCCGGGCGTGGGGTTCAGTGTGACTCCAGCGTTTGGATTGCATGAAAAGCTGGCTGCGGTCGTCCTTGAGCGAGCCGGCGTTGGAGTCAATGCCGACTGAAACGACAGCCTCGCCGTCCGCGCTGACGCTCCTCTCCGACGAGGAGACGATGTTCCGCGACGCGGTGGCGGCGTTCGCGCAGGAAGAGGTCCGGCCGCGGGTCGCAGATATGGAGAAGGCGGGAAGAATCGATCCCGCACTGCTGCCAAAATATTTCCAGCTCGGACTCATGGGCATCGAGGTGCCGGATCAGTACGGCGGCGCCGGCGGCACGCTCTTCATGGTTACGCTCGCGGTCGAAGAGATCAGCAAGGTGGATGCTGCGTCGGCAATCGTCTGCGATGTGCAGAACACCCTGGTCAATTACCCGATCGCCCGGTACGGCACCGACGCGCAGAAAGCGAAGTATCTGCCGCAGCTCGCATCCGAGATGATCGGCGCGTACGCGCTGTCAGAATCGGGTTCTGGCTCGGATGCATTCGGGCTGGCGGCTCGCGCCGAGAAGCGCGGCGACAAGTGGCTGTTGAATGGACAGAAGTTGTGGATCACCAACGGCGCGGAAGCGGGCGTGTTCGTGGTGTTCGCGAACGCGGATCCGTCCGCCGGTTACCGCGGCATCACCGCATTCATCATAGAGCGCAGCTTCAATGGATTCAAAGTCGGAAAAAAGGAGGACAAGCTCGGGATTCGCGCCTCGAGCACGGTCGAGCTGTTGCTCGACAATTGCGAGGTTCCCGAGGAGAATGTGCTCGGGCCCGTCGGTCAGGGTTACAAGATCGCGATCAACACTCTGAACGGAGGGCGCGTCGGCATCGGCGCGCAGATGATCGGCATCGCGCAGGGCGCGCTCGACGCCACCATCAAGTACCTCAACGAGCGCAAGCAGTTCGGGAAGTCGCTCGCCGAATTTCAGGGAGTTCAGTTCCAGGTCGCGCAGGCGGCGACGGAAATCGAGGCCGCGCGGCTGATGGTGTACAACGCGGCCCGCCTCAAGGATGCGGGAAAGGACATTGCGCGCGAGGGAGCGATGGCGAAGCTCTTCTCCTCACAGGTGTGCGAACGCGTCACCTCGCTCTGTGTCGAGCTGTTCGGGGGCTACGGCTACACGAAGGACTACCCCGTGGAGAAATTCTATCGCGACGCCAAGATCGGCACGATCTACGAGGGGACGTCCAACATGCAGCTGCAGACCATCGCAAAAGCTGTCCTCAAGAATTGAACTGCAACTTATGACTATCGGCCGGGGGCCTAACTGCAACTTATGACTACCGGCCCGGGGCTGTCGGCGGTCTGGCTGATGGCCGCGAGCGCGCACAGTCAGGGCTGAGTTGTTCCGCGCAGCAAGCCCTCCCTTACTCTGCGCGCCTTGGTCGATGCGCGTGGGTCCTCGACCAAGCGCGACCCGACACGCGTCACGAAGCGGAGGCGGGCCGTCAGAGTTTGCTCCGCGCCATTTCGTCGAACCACTACCGGGACCTCCACGCCTTCGGGTTGGCGGGCGTAGCGCGAGCGAAATTTGTCCGTCCAGTTTGGATCGTCGGCGTTGAATCCGCCGACGGAAATGAGCTGATCTCCGGGTTGGACGCCGGCCGCCGCGGCGGAACTTTCCGGAATCACTTCGGTCACGTGCAAGCCAGTCGAGTCCTGAAGACTCGCGATTCCCAGCTGGGGTACGCGCGTTGTGTCGCGCGCGAGGCGAAGTCCCGCCAGCGGGAGAACCTTGTCGTAGGGGAATGGCTCGCGGCCATCGATGTAGCGAGAGTAGAAATCACCGAAGGATTTTCCTTTCGCGGCCTTGCTCACCGTGGCCCACCATTCGTCGGACGTGAAGCCACGATCACTCTTGTATGCAGTGTTGAAAAGGGTGCGCATCACATCGTCCAGCGAGCTGTGGTTGTCGCTCGCGTCGCGGATCATGATGTCGAGCAGCAATCCGGCCAGCGATCCCTTCGGATAGTAGATGTACTCGGTTCCATCGCGTGGATGAATCCACGTCGACAGCGATGCATCCTCGAGCGCGGTTGGAGGGAGCTCGTCGACCTGCGACATCTTGTCGCTGGTCAGCATGTAAAAGCCGTTCGCATCCACGAGCCCGCCGCGGACCTCCGCCAGATCGGCGTAGTAGTCGGTGATTCCCTCGCTGATCCACAGCAAGGGCGTGGGCTGCTCCTCATCATACCTGTACGGCCACAAATCGGCAGGCCGCAGGCGCTTTACGTTCCAGGCGTGAAAGATCTCGTGCGCGTAGAGTGACGGAAGCACCGGTGTGCCGAGCATTCCTGGACTCAGCACATCGACGTGGGAATTCTGGTGCTCTAGACCCGAGCCGCCACCGTAGGATGGATCGGTGATCTGCAGCACGCTATACGTGTTCCACGGTACTTCATTGAACACCTTGACCTCGACCGGAATGACTCGTTTGAGCGCGTCCCAGACGGCGACGCGGGCCGGGCCCGTGACACTTCCCGAGGGATACGTGGCAAAGCGGACCCAGGTGCCCGATATCTGCGCGCTGTCAAGGTCGAATTGCCCAACGAAGAAGGGCATGTCCACCAGATCGTGATAGTTCGACGCGGCGTAGCGGTGTGCGCCGGCCGGCGACATGCCGGTCACGATCTTCCATCCGGCTTCCGTGTTCACCGTCACCGACGACGGAAAGTCGAATCCCCTGCCCTCAGGATACAGAAAGAGATTCGTCCCATTGAAGAGAAGAAAATCCGGGCGCGACCACGTGTTCGCGTTGTCGAGGCTGTCGGCCAGATAGTCGAATCGCACGGTGACCTCGCCTACTCCACGGGGACGAATACGCCAGGTGTCGGGATCGATCTTGTCCCAGGCCAGCGAGTTCCCCGATTGCTCCGCCGAGAAGTTGGAGACATCACGGGCAAAGTTGTCGATCTCGTAGGCTCCGGGCGTCCACTTGGGAAGCGAGAGCAGAACAGCATCCGTCCCCCCGACAGTGAACGTCATTGTGGATGTCACCCGCCGGTGCACGCCGTTGGCGCGAGTGAACGTCACCTCGTAGCGGATGTTGGTGAGGGGCGCGGACGTCGCTGCGCCCTGTGCGAAGGCACCGGACGGCGAGACGATCGCGCCGAGCACGACTGGGAGCAGGAGACTGAATTTTCTCATCATGGAAATTGTGAGTTGGACACTGGCAAGCGATGACTAATAGAGAAGACCAACTGCGAGGAGAGCTAGGTGGTGGGTGCGAGGTGCTAGGTATGAGGCTGGAGGTAGAAGCGTCATGTGGTGCGCGTTACCTCCTACCTCGCACCCAGTACCTCGCACCTTCAACCTTGCTTTTCTCGCCGTTGGTTTTCCATTCCGGTCGCGCCGCGCCGACGCCTGCGTTGCAAGAGTCGTTCGCGCGCGTGAGTTAGGAGCGGCCTCCGCGCGATGCTATATTCGACCCTCCCGAGTACACCCGCCCCTGATGATCGCCACTGAATCCCTAAGCTTTTTAAAGAAACTCCTCGATACGCCGGGTCCTTCCGGCTTCGAGGCCGCGCCAGCGAAGCTGTGGCGCGACTACGCAAAGAAATTTGCGAAGGTAAGTGGCGACGTCGCCGGCAACAGCCTGGCAGAGGTGAATGGCGGCGGCAAGCCGATAATCATGCTGGCCGGCCACATCGATGAGATCGGCGTCATCGTCAATTACATCGACGACCAGGGCTACGCCTACATCCAGCCGATTGGCGGCTGGGATCCGCAGGTGTTGATCGGGCAGCGTCTGCGCTTCATCGGCCGCAAAGGTGAGGTGTTTGGCGTCGTGGGTAAAAAGCCGATCCATCTCATCAAGCAGGAAGAGCGCGAAAAGGCAGCGAAGTTCACCGACATCTGGGTGGACTTCGGCGCCAAGACAAAAAAAGAGGCGGAGGAGATGGTTCTCGTGGGCGACCCGGGCGTGATCGACTCGCGCACCATGGAGTTTCCGAATGGGAGACTCGTTTCGCGCTCGATTGACGACCGGATCGGCGCGTTCGTCGTGCTCGAGGCGCTACGCCGGTACGCGGCCAAGCCCGGTTCGGCGAAGGTCGTCGGCGTCGCCACGACACAGGAAGAGATCGGCTATCGGGGCGGCGGGGCGGGTGTGTGCGCGACCGGCATCGGCCCGCAGATGGCAATCGTCGTCGATGTGACGTTCGCGATCGATCATCCCGGTGTCGAGAAGAAGGAATACGGTGAAGCCACCATCGAAGGCGGCCCGGTGCTGACGCGCGGCTCAATCATCTCTCCGGTGGTATTCGAGCTGCTGCGGAAGACGGCGGAAACCCGGAAGATTCCCTTTTCGCTGCATGCGGCGGGACGGGAGACGAGCACCGATGCCGACGCAATTCACATCGCGCGCGAGGGAGTCGCGACGGGCCTCGTCTCCGTCCCCAATCGCTACATGCACTCGCCGAACGAGCTGGTGAGCATCCAGGATCTGGATCACGCCGCCGAGCTGATCGCCGAGACCTGCCGGGCGGTGACGAGCAAAACCGACTTTACCGCGCGTTAGTCGAGGGTCGTCGCCGCCTTCGTGAGCTCGCCGAGCTAGCCGTCCATGCCCAAGCCTATCCCCGCGCCTCGGGAAGAAGGATTCACGACGACAACTGGCTCACCCCTTTACTGGGCGAAGTACGGTCGGCCGGGTGCCGCGAAGCTGTTGGTTCTTCATGGCGGACCGGGTGCCGACCACCGGTATCTGCTGCCGCAGATGCTGCACCTCGGCGAGACGCACGATCTGCTCTTTTACGACCAGCGTGGAGGCGGGCGCTCCCGGGCCGATGCGCGGATTCCGATCACGTGGAAGACCCATGTCGAAGATCTGGGAGCGATAGTCGAGGAGTTCGGGCTCGTGCCCTTGTCGATCGTCGGTTACTCGTGGGGCGCGATGCTCGGGCTGCTTTACGCGATCGAACAGAGGGTGAATCCGCGTCAGTTCGAGGCGGAATTCGCCCGCCGGCAGCAAAGTCCCGAGCTACAAAGGATGCGCGTCGAGCTGGCGGCGTCAGGGTTGCGAGAGAAAGACCCGGAGGCACACCGGCAGCGTGCCTTCGAGCTGGGAGTCGCAGGTTATTTTTCAGATCCGCGCAGGGCGACGGACCTCACGCCCTTCAGGGTAGTCGGCCGCGTACAGGAATCCGTATGGGAAAGTCTGGGGGATTTTGACCTCATCAGCGACCTGAAAGGGATCAAAATCCCCTCGATAATCGTTTCTGGCCGTGACGATCCGATTCCACTCGCGTCTTCCAGTGAAGCCGCTAGTGCGCTCGGAACGAACCTCGTGGTTCTGGACGAGTGCGGCCATGTGCCGTACGTTGAACAGCCGCAAGGGCTATTCAGGGCACTCGACCCATTCCTAGATGAATCCACTCCGTCCGTACGAAGCTGAAACTCGGCCATGACATCAGACTCCGGCGTCACACAGCACGCGATCAGCTCGATCATGGTCGACGGCAAGGAATACAAGGTCGCGCTCCGTCTCGCGTACGATGGCGTGGAATACATTGGCAGGCTCTGGTTCAGCGATCCGTCCAGCGATCAAATGGGTATTCCGGATCACGGCGCCGTTCCGGGCCGCACGATCGCTGAAGCGGTCGAAGTAGCCAGAAAACTCACTCCCCAGGACCTCGAGAGGCGCTGCCACCGCGCTCTCGCCGACAAGAGACGCTACATCCGCCTTCGACGCGCGACCGAAGAGATCATTACCAAAATCAAGTACATGAACCGCGTAGCCGTCACGATGCGCCACGGGATGCTCGACAGCGAGGGCGCGAGCCAGGAGCTGGAGCTGATTCAGAAGCAGATCGAAGAGATCGTGAAGACGCTGCCCTTCCACGCCGGAATCGAAGAGACGGCCTAGTTCTCCGCCCTCATATATTGGGGGCATGGATTCCCGCTCGGCCGCGCACGTTCTCTCCCAGATCGGCGCCCTCCTCCAGGTAAAAGGCGAACAGAAATTCAAGGCGCGCGCATACGCCGGCGCGGCCCGTTCGCTCATCGCGCTCGACACCGATGATCTCGCTCCCCTGCTGCGCTCTGGCGAGCTGGCGGACACGCCCGGAATAGGACCCGCGACCCTGTCGGTCGTCCGTGAGCTGGTCGAGACGGGCGAGTCGTCATATCTCAACCAGCTGCGCGAAGGAATGCCCGAAGGATTGTTGGAGCTCTTTCGCGTTCCGGGACTCAACGCCGCCAGAATTCAGGTGATCCACGACGCGCTCGGCGTTCAGTCGTTGGAAGACCTGGAGCGTGTGGCGCAGAACGGTCAACTGGCCGGGTTGCCGAAGTTCGGCAAGAAGACAGCCGAGAAGATCCTGCGAGGGATCGAGATCCTCCGGCGCGACGCGCATCTCAAGCGCTTCCCGGCAGCCGCGATCGAGGCGCATCTCCTGCTCGCCAACATCGTCAAGCATCCCGACATTGCTAAGGCCGAGGTGGCGGGGTCTATCCGCCGACACAACGAAGTCGTCGGCGACATCGACATTGTGGCCGAGTGTTCGGCGGACCCTGCGAAGGTGGCGGCATCGTTTGCGCGGTCACCCGGAGTGGCCGAGAGCAAGATTCGCGAGGACCCGGGGTCAGTGCACATTCGATTCGTCGATGGGACGCACCTCGACATGCACTGCGTCACCAAGGGTGATTACCCGGTAACGTTGTGGCGTGCGACGGGAAGCACGGCGCACGTCGAGGAGATGAACGTGTTCGCCCGCAACAAAGGGGTCGAGATCGCCGGCAATTCGCTGATCGGGCGGGGCGGAAGGAGAGTCAGCCTGAAGGATGAAGACGCGTTTTTCACGGCGCTGGATCTGGAGCCGATTCCTCCCGAAATGCGGGAGGGAATGGGTGAGATCGAAGCAGCGTCTCGGGGGGAGCTGCCGAACCTGGTGACTTTCGACGATCTCCGAGGCGTTCTGCATTGTCATTCTGATTATTCCGACGGAACCGCGACGATCGAGGCAATGGCGAACGCGGCAAGGGAACGCGGCTGGGATTACATCGGAATCTCCGATCATTCTGAGTCAGCGTTCTATGCGGGCGGCCTCAAGCGAGACAAGCTCCTGCGGCAGCAGGAGGAAATCGACCGCCTGAATTCAGAGATGAAAGGTTTCCGCATCCTCAAGGGAATCGAAGCGGACATCCTGGCCGATGGCCGACTCGACTACGACGCGGAAATTCTGGACGGTTTCGACTACGTAGTGGGATCGATCCATTCGCGCTTCAGCATGGATGGAGACGCGATGACGAAGCGCGTGCTCGCGGCTTTCGACGACCCACACCTCACGATTCTGGCACATCCAACCGGCAGACTGCTTCTCACGCGCGAGCCGTACCCGATCAACATTGCAGCGGTGCTCGAGAAAGCCGCGCGGGTTGGAGTGGCGGTGGAGCTCAACGCCGATCCACACCGACTCGATCTCGACTGGCGTTATTGCCGTCAGGCGAAGGAGCTGGGCGTGACGATCGAGATCGGACCCGACGCCCATTCGACAGCGGCGCTCGACAACGTGCATTTTGGAATTGGAATGGCGAGAAAAGCGTGGCTCGAGGCGGGCGAGATTCTCAACACGCGGGGCGCGGACGACGTGCTCGCGTTTGCGCGGAAGAGGCGGAGCAAGTGAAGCGAAAGGCCGCCAAAGTAAAAGTGGGAAGTGGGAAGGGGGAAGCGGTGGCAAAACCCCGCGCGGCTCCGGTGCGAAAGGCGCGCCGAATTGCGAAGAATGCAATCGGTCCTTACGCGCTCGAGGTTTTTTCGCGTCTCAGGCGCGAGTATCCCGATGCGCACACCGAGCTCGACTACGAGACGCCGCTCCAATTGGCGATCGCCACCATCCTGAGCGCCCAGTGCACCGACAAACGCGTGAACATGGTGACTCCGTTGCTCTTTCGGACTTTTCCGACGGCCACGTCACTCGCCGATGCGCCGCCGGAAAAACTGGAGGAGATCATCAAGAGCACCGGGTTTTTCCGCAACAAGACGAAGAGCCTGATCGGCCTCGGCAAGGCTCTGGTCGAGCGGCACAACGGAGAGATCCCGGATTCGATGGAGGAGCTCGTCAAGCTCCCCGGAATCGGACGCAAGACCGCGAACGTCATCCTCGGCAACGCGTTCAAGAAAAACGAAGGCATCGTCGTTGATACTCATGTCGCACGAGTGAGCCACAGGCTCGGCCTCACCAGAGAGACGGATCCGATCAAGATCGAGCAGGATCTGATGCCGTTATTCCCGCGCGAAGACTGGGCGCTGCTCTCACACCTCCTCATCTTTCACGGCCGTAGAGTCTGCGAGGCGAGAAGGCCCAAGTGCGAAATCTGCGTGCTCAACGACATCTGCCCGTCGAGCACGGTCTAGTGTTATCATACAGGCCGAAGCCGGCAATGAAAAGGAACTGCCAACTGAACGGGTGCGAGCTGTCAGAAGCGTTGTTGCCAGTGATCAGTTCAGAACGTCGGGACGTCTCGATGGGCGTAAGAAACACGGTTGGCTTGTGGTGGATGGCCGCCGGTAACGTCCGGACGTAGTGAACTAGCAACTGACCGCTATGCTTCTAACCACTGGCACCCGTTCAGTTGCAGGCACTGCATCCGCTCAGTTGCGGGTCCGAACTCTGACGACCAATCCTAGATGACAAAATTCGCAACGATAGAAACCAACAAAGGGACGATGAAGGCCGAGCTGTACGAGAAGGATGCGCCTAAAACCGTCGCCAATTTCGAGAAGCTAGCGAACTCCGGTTTTTACGACGGAACGAAATTCCACCGCGTCATCAAGGATTTCATGGTTCAGGGCGGCGATCCCTACTCGAAGGGTGGTGAGCACGCGAAGGGTCCGGTCGGAACAGGCGGCCCTGGCTACAAGATCGACTGCGAGACGCAGGGGAATCCCCACAAGCACGATGTCGGGGCGCTGTCGATGGCGCACGCCGGGAAGAACACCGGCGGCAGCCAGTTCTTCATCGTGCTGAGTGAGCAGAACACCAAGCACCTGAACGGAGTGCACACGGTTTTTGGAAAGGTCATCCAGGGAATCGACGTGGTTCCCAAGATCAGCCAGAACGATACCGTGACGAAGGCCAGGGTCTCGAGCGAGCCGGGAGCGAAGTGATGGCGACAAAAAAAAAGACCGACCTGAGTGCGGCGCTGACCGGCTTGATCCTCGGCGCGGTAACGCTATTCCTGCTGCTCACCACGATCGTGATGATGACGAACGCGCGCTATCGCGGGAAAGAAGCCGCGGAGACCACCACCCGCCAGTAAGGATCAAGGCAAGAAGTAATTGACGTCCTTACTGGTCAGTAGTATATTACTGACTGGTCAGTAACTATTTGTTTCGCAATGCCGAAAACGAAGACAGCATCACCAAAATGGCGTAGACAACCCGAGCACCGGCCCCAGCAGATCATTGAGGCCGCCCTCGAGGTTTTCGGCGAATGCGGACTCGCCAACGCCAGACTCCAGGACATCGCCGACCGCGCCGGAGTCTCCAAGGGCACTATCTACCTCTACTTCCCCAATAAAGAAGAGCTCTTCCGCGAGATGATCCGGCAGACCGCCGTCGCCGCAATCGAATGGGCCGAGAAGATGACGGGGCAAGGATCGCCAACAGAACAGCTATGCTCCGCGATGCGGAGCTATTGGAAGTTCGTCCGCTCGCCGGTCTTCAGCACGATTTACCGTCTCGTCCTCGGTGAGCTCCACCAGTTCCCCGATCTCGCCAAGTTCTACGCGGATGAAGTCGTGGCCCGCGGGCTCAAGCTGCTGAGTGGAATCATTCGCAAGGGAGTCGACACGGGGGATTTCCGCGAGATCGATCCGATGATCGCGGCCCGCATGCTTGTCGCGCTCACCATCATGAACGCCATCTGGCGCGATGAGCACACTGGAGTGCCACTCCTCTGCCACAAGAAGGATGAGGAGGTTTTCCAGGAGCTGGCCCAATTCTACCTCCACTCGATCGCGCCGTTTGCAGGCTCATACGCGCAAGCCGATGGGGCTCCCTCGGACGCAGTTTCGTTCATTCCATTCAACAATGACTAAGATTTTTCCCAGCAATACCCGCCGCCTGTTCTCGGCCCTCGCAGCGATTACACTCGGCTCTTCTGGCGCGCTCGCGCAGACGTCCGTCGCCGCGCCGGCTCCGGCAGTCGCGCGACCTGCATCCGCGACTCCGCTCACCCTCGGTGATGCGGCTCGACTCGCCGCGCGCCAGAGCGCTCTTGCCCAGGGTGCCCGACTCCGCGCCGACGAGGCGGGGGCTCGCGTCCGCGAGCGCAGAGCCGACCTTCTCCCGACCGTCAGCAGCTACGTCCAGGAAGCCGGCCGAACTTTCAACACCTCGACGCTTGGCATCGATTTCCCCGCGACGCCTGGCAACCCACCGCTGTTCGATCCGCAGGGTCAGGTCGAGGGACCTATCAACACTCTCGACATTCGTGGGCGCGTTCAGCAGAACCTTCTCGATTTCGGCGCCATCGGACGCGTGCGCTCGGCTCAGGCCCAGGCTCGTTCCTCGAACGCGGACGCTGATGCCACCGCCGAGCAGGCCGCGAGCATCGCGACCAGCGCTTACGTAAGGGCGATGCGCGCTGACGCCGATCTGCGTGCACGTCAGGCCGACACACGCCTCGCCACCGAATTACTCAGCATCGCACAGTCCCAGCTTCAGGCTGGAACGGGTGTCGGCCTCGATGTCACGCGCGCCAAGGCGCAGCTCGCGGCGACGCGCGCGGCGCTCATAACGTCGCGCAACGCCCGCGACCACGCGCATCTCGATCTCCTGCGCTCCCTCGCACTGCCCCTCGGAACCGACGTCTTGCTGGCGGATTCGCTCTCCACCGCAACCGATGCGGGCCCGCTTCCGGACGAAGCTGCTCTGATCGCGCAGGCGATGCGGAATCGACCCGACCTCCTCGCCGAGGAGGAGCGTATCCGCTCGGCGAAACAGGGTCTCTCGGCAATCAAGGCAGAGCGTCTTCCCACCCTGGGACTCGTCGCCGACGATGGTGTAATCGGAAAGAACGGCGCGAAGCTGCTCGGCACCTACACCTGGGGCCTGCAGGTAACGCTGCCGATTTTCGACGGCTTCAAGCGGGAGGCGCGGGTTCAGGAACAGCAGTCTGTGGTGAAGGAAGCGGAGATCCGCCGGCGCGATCTCGAGCAACAGGCTCAAGCCGACGTGCGTGGCGCGCTCATAGACCTGTCTGGCGCCAGAGAGCAGCTCGATGCGGCAACCGAGAGGCTCAGCCTGGCCGAGCAAGAGGTGGCACAGGCCCGTGACCGCTTCAACGCAGGGGTCGCGGGAAACGCCGACGTAGTGAACGCGTCACTCGCGCTCACCGCCTCGCGTACGCTGGTGAACGACGCCGAGACGGCGTACCAATTGGCGCGCGTGGCGCTCGCGCGTGCCACGGGAAGCGTTACGACACTGAGATAATGATCACGAAGGCTTACTTGCAGAACTCCAATTAGACTATCAGGAACACAGGAAAGGTTATGGCAACCGCAACCGCAATCGAAAGCGAAGCTCCCGGAACTCCAGCATCACGCAACGGGAGATCCGCCGCGTCCGAGCCTGGAACACCGTCGTCGAAAAAGAAATTCGTGCTGCCCATCGTTGGGGTCGTCGCGCTGATTCTTCTCTTCTGGGCGTTCCAGAAATGGAGCTACGGCCGTTCACACCAGTCGACGGACAACGCGCAGGTCGATGGTCACATCGTGCCGGTGCTGGCCAAAGTCGGCGGCTACGTGAAGACGGTGAACGTGAACGAAAACGATCACGTTAACGCCGGACAGCTGCTCGTGCAGCTCGACGACGAGGACTATCGAGTCCGCCTTCAACAGGCGCAGGCTGATCTTGCGGCAGCCGAGGCGACGGCGGGTGGCGGCGGATTCTCCGGACAGGCGCAGGCGCAGGTCCAGAGCGCCACTGGCCAGCGTGCCGCGCTCGACGCTCAGATCGGTGCCGCCCAGGCCAATGCCAACAAGGCTGACGCCGATCTTGCCCGCGCCAAGGAACTGGCTGGCAAGCAGATCATCTCCAAGCAGCAGCTTGACGCCGCGCAGGCAACCGCTGATGTCGCGCACGCGAACCTCATCGCTGCACAGCGTCAGGCGGCAGCCGGTGGCGGCGTAGTGAACACCGCGGAAGCCGGCGTGCGTGTCGCCAACGCGCGCTCCCTCGCTGCTCGTGCGGCGGCAGAGAACGCTCAGTTACAGCTCGATTACACCCGCATCACCGCGCCAGCATCTGGCGAGGTTTCGAGAAAGCAGGTGGAAGTAGGACAGCTCGTCGCCCCGGGCCAGCCTCTTCTCAGCATCGTCGCTGACACGGGTATCTGGGTGACGGCGAACTTCAAGGAGACCCAGCTCGCCAAGATTCGTCCCGGACAGCCGGTCGAGTTCGAGATCGACGCTTACAACAATTGCGTCGGCCAGGGAAGGGTCGCGAGCGTGAGCGGCGCGACTGGAGCAAAGTTCGCGCTTCTACCGCCTGACAACGCAACCGGAAACTTCACCAAAGTCGTGCAGCGTGTACCCGTGCGCATCGCGGTGACGAAGCCATGTCCGGGTTACACCTTGCGACCAGGGCTCTCGGCGAACGTTCACGTCGACACATCCAACCGGTGAGCACGGCAGTACTGCGTTCGTCGGGGATATCGACATCCTCCGAGGACCGCTACTCGCACAAGTACATCATCGCCGCCACCGTCACGATGGCGGCGATGCTCGAGCTGATCGACACCTCGATCGTCAACGTCGCCATCCCGCACATGATGGGGAATCTTGGCGCGACGCTCGACGAGATCGCATGGGTTTCCACCGCGTACATCATCGCCAACGTCATCGTCATCCCGATGTCGGGTTGGTTGTCGGCTTTTTTCGGCAGAAGGCGCTACTTCACCGGCTCGATACTTCTCTTCACCGTCGCGTCCTTCTTTTGCGGCGCGTCGCATTCACTGCTCACGCTCATTTTCTGGCGCGTGATTCAGGGAATTGGCGGCGGAGCGTTGCTCTCCACTGCTCAAGCCACGTTGTACGAGTCATTCCCGCCCGAGGAAGCTGGAACCGGCATGGCGATCTTCGGCGTCGGCGTCATGGTAGGACCGACGCTCGGCCCCACACTCGGCGGCTGGATCACGGACAACTACAACTGGCCGTGGATCTTCTACATCAACGTTCCGCTCGGCATCATCGCGGCAATCCTGACGGTGACTTACGTTGCCGACGCCGAGCACCAGGAGCGGGCCGACAGGATCGACTACCTCGGAATAGTCCTGCTGACGCTTTGCGTCGGCTCGTTACAATGGATGCTCGAGCGTGGCGAACGCTACGACTGGTGGGATTCGCGACTCGTCACAATGCTGGGGATTACGGCGCTCCTCTCGGGAATCGCGCTCATCTGGCACGAGCTGACGACAGACGAGCCGGTAATCAATTTCCGGATTCTCAAGAGCCGGCAGTTGACCGCCGGCGTGAGTCTGGGATTGCTGCTTGGGTTTGCCCTCTACGGCTCGGTCTTCATTCTGCCCGTTTTTCTGCAGCAGCTGCTCCAGATGACAGCGTGGCAGACCGGAAAGATCATTCTGCCCGGTGCGATCGCATCAGCAGTGACAATGGCCGTGGTCGGGAGAAACGCCATGCGATTGGACGCCAGATACACGGTAGTAGCAGGGGCGTTTCTCTTCTTTCTGTCGATGCTGAAGCTGTCGCACCTCACGTCCGCGAGCGGCTCACAGGATCTGTTCTGGCCACTGATCCTTCGCGGTATGGGGCTCGGGCTCATCTTCGTTCCTTTGACGAACGCGACGATGGCCGACCTCAAGGTAAAGGATCTGGCGCAGGGAACCGGCATGTTCAATCTCATGCGCCAGCTCGGCGGCTCGCTTGGAATCGCGGTAATGGCAACGCTTCTCGCGCGGTTCATGTCGGCTGAGAAGGCGGTGCTGGTCGAGCACGTCGGAGCAAACGATCCGGAGACATTGAGTCGTCTCTCGCTGCTGGCGCGCGGACTCATTGCGCGGGGAATCAATCCGATGATCGCGCAACAGCAGGCACTCGCGATCCTCGACCGGCAGGTGACGGTGCAATCGAGCATGCTCGCGTTTTCCAGGATTTATCTCTACAGCGGGCTGGTGCTGATATTCGGGCTGCCGCTGCTGTTCCTGTTCAGGACGGGTCGCGCGCGCGGCTCTATGGGACCAGTTCACTAGGCAGGGATCGCATTGTCGATCAGAAACGTCGGTGACGCCGGTAAGGGTGTTCCGGCCGTATCTTACGGCCAGACCACAGAGCTACCCCTATTGTCAGCCCCTCAACAGTTGAACGCAGCCATACGTATTTCTGATGAGGAGCGAGAGCTCGTAAGTCTGGCCAAGCGAGGTGACGAGCGGGGTTTTGCCGGGCTCGTACGTCTTCATCAACGTCGCGCGTACATAGTGGCACGCTCGATCGTCTTGACGCACGAGGACGCGGAAGATGCGGTGCAGGAAGGATTCCTGCGCGCGCATCAGGCGCTTGACCGGTTCGACTCGACGCAGGTTTTCGGCGCGTGGCTCAATCGAATCGTCGCCAATGCGGCGCTCGATTTGGCCCGCCGCCGGAAGGTAAGGAATGCGGAGGAGATCTCCGACTCGATTCCGGCCACTTTCCGCGATCCGGCGGAAAGCGGTGAGCTGCGAGAGCGGCTCGATGCGGCGCTGGCGCAGCTTCCGGATCGAGCGCGGGCAGTAATAGTCCTGCATGATATCGAGGGCTTTACGCACGCGGAGATTGGCGAGATGTTGAGTATACCGGGCGGAACGGCTCGCTCGGATTTGCACCACGCGCGGCAAAAACTGCGCGTGTTGCTCGGAAACCTGAGGGATTAGAGATGGAAGATCGTACCGATCTGCGACTCGAAGACGAAGGCGACGCGAAGATCACGGAAATGCTCCGTGAGGTTTACGCACCGCCCGCCGGAGGCGCGTATTGGGATGCCCTCGAGTCCCGTATCATGTCGTATATCAAGGCACATCAGGAGGCGGTCCCGATTCCCGTCAACTGGTGGTCGGATCTCGCGAGCTGGGCGGGACCCGGCCTCGCGGCTGCGGCTCTATTGTTCGTTGCTGCCGGCCTGATGTGGTCGCGCCAGAACAACGAAGAAATGGGCACGACTTACGAGGCAGTCACTGAGTCACTCGCTTCGGACGTATTGCCTGGCGCCGTCCAGGTTGTGACGGCTCCGCGCGATGGCTCGTCGCAGCGCGAAGCGACGTTCCGCTACGTTTTGTCACACTGAGGATGGCGATGGAACGCTCCAAGGGTTACGCAGTGATGTTCCTGCTCGGCGCTTTCGTCGCGGGCGGCGCGCTCGGTTT
>WNFP01001944.1_pt1 | contig 21188 bp, 19 predicted proteins | sample 5400201 | NCBI WGS metagenome assembly WNFP01 (sample SAMN13153355, study PRJNA577476) | soil metagenome | isolation source: 115 cm saprolite under Madrone tree | place: USA:California | collected 2016-06-14
AGGGCAGATTACCCACGTGTTACGCACCCGTGCGCCGTGCGCCATCTGTATTGCTACAGACGCGCACTCGACTTGCATGTGTTAAGCACGCCGCCAGCGTTCGCTCTGAGCCAGGATCAAACTCTCGTTTGAAACTGGTAGCTTGGCGAAAAAAAATGCCCTCTGATTTGCATCAGAGAGCCAGCCTGCCAAGCGAATTATTGTCGCTCGATTTACTCAGACCATTCGTGCTCGAAAAGGACGAATGGTTTCGAACGGATTCTGGCACATCGTATCGGTTGTCAAAGAGCAAAGCCCCCCTGTCTTGCAGAAAGGCACGTCTACAGCCCAAGAAGTATACGAAGCGCGTTCCTAAATGTCAACACGATATTAATGATTTCCACAGGAATCCACAGGAGCGACCTAAGGGCATGTTTGTCTAGATCTAGAGGCCTCAGCTACCCGATGGGGGGCTCGACGGAGGTTGGCATGCTCCAAAGTCTTTCGCAAGTTTTTGAACTTCGAAGACGAGTTTGCCGGCGGAACCCTTCGTCTTCTTGCCGCTCAACGCGACTCGCTGCCCGGATCTGAGCGTCCCTGTATCACCCACCAGCTTGTATGTTTTCTTGTCTTTTTCGTTCCCTAGACTCAATGCATTCTGCTCCGAAGTGACGCAGCCTTGGATCGATGCGTGCTTGTGTGTGCCGCGGTAGATCAGGTACACGGCCACGCCGATCCCCGCAGAAGCGCCAACGATGATGCCAACAACCTCGCCCTTGCTTGGCCCAATGTTGCCAAAGCCGCCCGTCTGCGGACAAGCCTGAAGAGCAAGAACTAAGCAAAGGGCTGTAGCCGTAAATGTCCGAAGCACTGCGCGCCACGCCATCTCTCACCTCTCATTCAGTCGTGAAGCATTTTTCCCTCTGTCTGTCTCTTTCTTTCACACACCGCGTGACTTGAGGCTTCCCTTTTGACTGCGAAAAAAACTGCCGCGTGTCGACAGGCCGGTTTTCAATTCTTGCTTTCATCGACTTCTTTGTTCTTGCGCACGCCTCAATGCAGCACGCTGTTCTTTGTCATCGAGAACTCCGCGGGAAGAAAACCGTCGGCCGCGCAGGGCGACGTGAAAGGGATGAACGAGAGGACTGGCGCGCTTCCCGCAGCCTCAGAACTCGCCACGAAACGCTGCCGCGGCCGGTCCCAACGCAAGGACAGCACGATTTGCTGACCTTCAGCGACGGTTCCGAGAGAAGTTTTCCCAATGGATTGCCCGTCCGCCTGAAGTAGAACCGACACCCCGTAATCCTTCGAGCCCGCGACTCTCTCGAAGATCAGGAAGGCTTGCACTTCCACGCCATGACTTGTTCCGCTCTGTTTCAACGAGAACTCCTCTCTAGGGCTTCTGGATAGGATTAGGGGTGGCTAAAAAGCCGTGCTGTCCTGCCAAATTGTAAATGCCCACAATCTGCCCCGCCTCGTTCACCCGAACGGCCTCGGTGAGGAACGCTCCAGGGAAGTCCAATGTGCTGAAAGTGCCAGCAATCAGCGTGAAGCCATGGAAGACCCCATTGTTGTCGTCGTAGAAGCCGACGATTTCCCCATTTGCATTCATGTCGAACAACTGAGTCGTGTCAAGGGCGCCGGGGAAGTCAATACTCGTGAAATTGCCCGCGCTCAACAGGAAGCCGTGGGCGTTCCCGGCCGGATCGCCGTAGGTGCCGACGATTTGTCCGCGATCGTTGATCCCTCCGGCTATCGTGCCCGTCGCCGCGCCGGGAAAGTCAATGCTAGTGAAATTGCCAGCGCTCAGGAGGAAGCCGTGTTGATTTCCCGCAGGGTCGTTGTAGGTGCCAACGACTTGGCCCAGATCATTCATGCCCTGAAGGGCCGTCAACGTGGCGCCGGGAAAGTTAAGAATCGTGAAGGCTCCGTGGTCTAGCAGGTAGCTGTGCCGCACGCCCGCGCTGTCCAGAAAGGTCCCGCCGATGACGCCGAGGTTGTTGATGGCGAGGCCGCGGGTCTCGATCGACCCCGGCACATCAAAGCTTGTAAGATTTCCCTGATGCAGTAGATACGCGTGGCGCACACCGGCGGAGTCGAGATAGTCTCCCACGATGTCTCCATGATCGTTGAGCCCCAGGGTGCGAGTCCGACGCGCGCCAGGGAAATTGATGGTGGTAAAACTGAAAGATGCGCTTGCCACCGCGGTGGACGTCGCACCCGAGGTGTTCGTGGATGTTTGGGCCAGGGCTATTGCTACAGAAAGGACAACTAAAGCCAAGACTGCTGGAATTCTGTATTTCAAGGTTTCTTCTCCTTCTGACTGAATTTCGTACCCACTGGGCGGCTGCGACAATTTCCATTCCGCTGCAGAACGCAGATGCGCTTCATTGTAGGCCTCCTGATGAATTCAGATTCGAATGTGAACCCTGAGTGCAGCCTACGGGGCACGCCCAAACACGGCAAGCGACAAGGCACGACATTTGGGGAACGACGCAGATTGCCGTGCTACGCCTTGAGGAGAATATGCGTTGCAAATGGGGATAATGCAGACTAGAATTCCGCTAATTCTGGCTAATTCCTTCTGACAAAGGCGCTTACGGAGTGTCGCACAGCGATATCCCTTCACCCAAGCATCTCGACGAAGCACGGCCAGATAACCTTCTGGACTCGTGGAAAGAGATTGCCGCTTATCTTGACAGGGACGTGCGCACTGTCCAGAGGTGGGAAAAGAAGGAAGGCCTCCCTGTACACCGGCAAATCCACGAAAAACTGGGCACGGTATATGCCTATAGATCCGAGATTGACGCGTGGTGGACAGACCGTAGCGCGAAACTTACCACCAAGGCCGAGAACGGTGAATTGTCTGGAGGGCCACGCATTGTCTCATGGCCCGTCAGCACGCCGGAGATACCGGTCGAGGAGATCGCTGACGCATCCAAAACGCACAAAGTCCCACGATTGGCAGTCTATGCAGCAGCGGCTGCGGGTCTCGTAGCTATCGTTCTCGGTCTGTATGGAATCGCGCATGTGTACGATTGGCGATTCCTAAGGAGGCCGCCACTTGAAGGGATGCGCATCGCCCGGCTCACGTTTACTGGCCAGCTGAAAGACGCGGCGATCTCTCCGGACGGCAAATACGTCGCTTTTGTGAACCTTGATTCTGGCGGACGCAGTATCTGGGTCTATCAGACCGCAACAGGGAGCACTGCGCAGGTGGTTCCGCAGGACATCGGGCAGTGGCCGTGGGGAGCAAGGCTGACGTTCTCTCCAGACGGCAACTATATCTATTATGAGAATCTCGATTCCGCTGAGGGCACTGGATTGTACGGTCTCTATCGAGTGCCCATGGTCGGTGGAGCACCAAGAAAGCTGATTACGGACGTGGATTCGGCTGTTACATTTTCACCCGACGGCAAACGGCTTGCGTTCATGCGCAACTCCAACGAACGCGCCGAGGTCGTGCTGATGATTGCGAACTCCGATGGGAGCGAGCAACGGACGGTTTCGGTGCGCAACCGAGACAATGGTTTCACGTTCGAGGCACCGGCTTGGTCGCCGGACGGCAAGCAAATAGCCGCTGCTATCGGACACGGGGGCTTGTACGGCCAACAGCGCATTGAGGTAGTCGCAGTGGGCACTGGACGTGAAACCTCCGTAGGGACTCAGACTTGGTGGTTTCTGGGCCGAATGGGCTGGTTGCCGGATGGCCGCGGTTTAGTTTTCGTCGCCAAAGAAAATACGTCCTCCACGAACGCGCAGATTTGGCAGGCGGATTTTCCCAGCGGGAGCGTACGCAGGGTCACGAATGACTTAGCCAATTATTTTTGCCTGACAGGATCCGCGGACGGGGTCTATTGGGTCGCACTGCAAGAAAAAGTTGCTTCTAGCCTCTGGGCCTCGCCTAAAGGCGCTTGGGCCGAGTCTAAACGGATTACTCCTGGTGTGGACAGCGTGGACGGCAGTTCCGGGTTCACGTGGACTATGGATGGAAGGATCCTTTACACCTCTCTCCATGCAGGCGGAGAGTCAATGCGCACGGTGACTCCCGATGGACGCAGCGTGAAGGATTTCCCGCTGGGCCCTGGAATGAATCGCAGGCCCTCGGCTTGCCCCGATGGCCGCTACGTCCTATACACCTCTCAGACCGATACCGGCCGGAATGTCTGGCGCAGCGATTCTGCGGGAAACGAAGTGAAGCAACTCACTTTTGGCAACGACGATGGATATGCGCAATGCTCGAGCGACAGCAAATGGTTCATCTACGGCGCAAGGAATAAAGGTCACTCGACACTATTCAAGATGTCGATAGAGGGTGGGCAACCGATTCCCATCAGCGACAAATACCGAGGCGTGGCCCGACTTTCGCCGGACGGCAAGTTGATTGTTGCAGCTTTCGAGGACGCTCCCAAGCATACAGAGATAGCCGTTGTTTCTGTGGACGGCGGAGAGCTACGCTGGCCTTTTGAGGTTCCGGAAAATCTCGATTGGAATGGCTACCTCGCATGGACCCCGGATGGTCGCGGCGTGATTTATTCGGTCATCCGCGGTGGCGTCTCGAACCTTTGGGTGCGACCACTTTCAGGAGGACCCACTACCCCGCTGACTGATTTCAAAGAGGGGCGCATTTTCTCCTTCAATTGGTCCCCGGGCGGGACCCAACTGGTCCTGGCTCGAGGTTCGATCACAGATGACGCTGTTCTGTTTGCAAGCCGCAAGTAGCGCATGGTCAGAATCGCCAGGGAGAATAGCGAAAGCCCACAGCACCGTACAGAGTCCCCATGGCCGACAGTTTAATCACGAATTCGCCGCAATGCGCCTTTAGTTGCTCGCCTCACCCGCCAGCGTTTCCAACAAACACATAAATCGGAAAGCAAACCAGCTAGCTATGCGAATCAATGCTGGACTTATAGTCACAAAGATTCTAGCCTTGCGGCCTTCACAAAGGGGAAAACGTTGATGCCGGACAAAAAGGTGAGTAAGGAGCGGTTGCTCTGGAGTGGATTGATTTTGTGCACGGCCGCGTTTATTTCAAACCCGCATGCTCGTGCACAAGGCGCAAATGCGCCCGAGCAAACGGGGCCGTACCCGTCGCTGGAAATTCGCGACGTTACTGTGATTGATGGATCGGGAGCGCCGGCCTTTGGGCCAGTAAATGTTTTCATCAAGGGGAATCGGATAGAGCGCATCGCGCCCGTGGATGCGATTTCGCGGAACAGGTCGGAAGGCGAGAAAAGCGGCACCAAGGAACAGCAGCAGCCGGATCGTGTGATCGAAGGCAAAGGCATGTACGTGATTCCGGGCTTGATCGATGTGCATATTCACATCAACGAAAGCAAAGATGTCCCGGCCGAATACATTTACAAGCTGCTGTTGGGGCATGGAGTGACGACGATTCGAACGTTTAATGTGGGCCGCGAAGATCCGAAGGGGATGGTGGCGGAAAAGAAAAAGATTGCGGCCAACCAGATTATCGCGCCGCGGATGTATGTGTATCCGTTTTGGGGGCGCGGCGACGATCCGCGCTATTCGAACCGGGACGGGGCGCGGCAGATTGTGGACGAATGGCATGCGTTGGGGGTGGACGGAGTCAAGATTATCGGCAAGCCAGGGCTTTGGCCGGATGTGTTTCACGCGATTGCGGATCAGGCGCGGAAGAATGGGATGGGCGTGGCGGTGCACATCGGGCAGGATGGCGTTTATCCGATGAATGCCGTGCAGGTGGCGAGCGAAGGGGCTTCGACGATTGAGCATCATTACGGTTATCCGGAGTCTTCGTACACGACGAAGACGATTCAGGATTTGCCGCCTGGCTACAACTATTCGAGCGAGCCGGATCGATTTTTGGAGACGGGGCGGTCTTGGCTGCAGGCGGACGAGGACAAACTTCACGGGGAGGTGATCCAATCGCTTCTGGCGACGATGCACAAGACAGGTTTCATCATGGTGCCGACGTTCAGCATTTATGAAGCGAATCGCGATGTGACGCGCGCGGCGAATCTGCCGTGGCACTCGACGTACACACTGCCGGTCGTGATGGATTCGTTCCTGCCGAATCCGGCGCATCACGCGTCTTATTTTTATGAGTGGACGTCGAACAAGGAAGCCGACTGGGCGCGCGCTTACCGGCGCTGGCTGGATTTTGTGAACGATTATAAGAATCAAGGCGGGGTTGTGGCGGTCGGGTCGGACACGGGATTCTTGTTTGCGCTGTGGGGATTTGGAACGATTCGCGAATTGGAGATGCTGGAGGAAGCGGGGTTTTCGCCGCTGGAGACGCTTCATGCGGCAACTGAGAATGGGGCAAAGGTGGTGAAGAATCCGGAACTGGGATTGATCCGGCCCGGTTATTTGGCGGACCTGGTTGTGCTCTCGGAAAATCCGCTAGCGGATGTGAAAGTGTTCTATGGAGCTGGAGTGACGCGCGTGAGCGCCGACCGCAAGGAAGTGCACGAGCAGTGCGTAAAATATACGATTCGGGATGGAGTGATCTTCGATTCGCAGGCGCTGCTGGCCGACGTGCGCGACATGGTAGCGAAGGCCAAGCAGGCGCGGCCGACACAAGCCAAGCCATAGTAAGCCCGCCTCAGATGACTTAACAGGCAAGCCCGTTCACAACAGCAGAGAGCGACGAAGCATCTCAAGGTACAAGTGTCCCGCGGAGGACTGCTATGAAAAAACTTGTTCTAGCTCTGTTCGTACTGTGTTTGTGCGTAGGCTGGACGCACAGAATCCCGACGTGAAGTCCATTGCCGACACGCTTGTGGTACAAGCTGACGGCAAATATGAAGCTGATCCCGATCTCGCCACGCTGGCGTTTTCCGTTTTCGCACAAGACAAGAACCTCAAGCAGACCTATGACCAAGCGTCGCAATCCATGCAGAAGATTGCCGGCGTCGCCGAGAAGGCGTGCTGCGATTCGCTAATCTGGAGGTGAAACAACTCGTTGGCGTAACCAGCATGGACCTTTACTCCGTGAGCGCGTTAAGTACGATTCAGACCTCAACGGCCTCCACAGGCTGGGGCATGGCGCACAAGGCCCCAGCGGCCCCACCACCACCGCCGCCGGAAAAAATCACCGTCAGCGCGACGGTACAGTGCGCGTTCCAAATCTTATAGGCAGGCGAGCATTAAGGCTCACTCTGCTCTTTCGCGCGCGCGGCTGATACCATACGCCATCATGGCGAGGAGTTTTGTCCGCCGCGTGCTTGAAACAATGCGAAGGCTGGGCTTGCTGCGCCCGGGAGAGCGCGTGGGCGTGGGTGTGTCTGGCGGGGCGGATTCGGTGGCTCTATTTTTATTGCTGCTTGAGCTTCGCGAGAAGCTGGGAATTGTGGTGAGCGTGGCGCACTTGAACCACAAGTTGCGCGGTGCGGCTTCGGACGGGGACGAAAAGTTTGTGGCGAACTTGGCGGCGAAGCATGGGTTGGAGTTTCACGGCGGGAGTGTGGACGTGACTGCGCGCGCTAAGCGGGAAAAGTCGAATCTCGAGGACGCGGGTCGACGAACACGATATGAGTTTTTTGCGAAGCTGGTTGCGGAAGGAAAAGTGGACAGCGTAGCAGTGGCGCATACCGCCGATGACCAGGCGGAGACAGTTTTGGCGCATATCTTGCGCGGGACGGGGTTGGCCGGTTTGGGCGGGATTCATCCTCGGACGGAAAGTGTTGTGCGGCCCTTGCTCGGCGTACGGCGCGCTGAGTTGCGGGCGTATTTGCGGTCGAAGAAACAGAAATGGCGCGAGGACGCGACGAATCAAGATATGGCGCGAATGCGGGCGCGTATTCGAAAGAAGTTGTTGCCGCTTTTGGAAGAACAATTTCAGAGTGCCGTGGTCGAGCATCTTGCTTCACTTGCGGAATTCGCGCGCGAGGATGAGGATTTTCTAGAATCGCTTGCGCACGAGTGTTGTGAAGCCCTGACTCGAAAAACTGGGGATGAAACGCGGATTTCTGTGGGGGATCTGCTGCGTCCGTTGAAAAGAAGAAGCATTTACACAGAGGACGCGGAGGACACAGAGGACGCGGAGGACACAGAGAACAAAGAGGAGAAGAACAAAGTAGAAGAAACGGAGACCTTCTCGGCGCTGACTAAGCGGATGCTGCGTCGTCTGATTGAACAAAGAAAACGCGAAGGGGATCAGGCGACTGGTCAAATCTCAGCGCAGCATATCACGTCGGTGTTGGATTTGGCTCTGCATGGGCAGAGCGGCAAGGCGGTCCAGTTGCCGGGCGGCGTGGATGTTCGGCGCGAACGCGACGAGTTAGTTTTCTGCGGAAATTCGCTGCGCATGGCGCGCGCAAACGCCGGGAAACGCGGGGCGGGCAGGCTTGGCGGAACGGAGAGAGATGCCGCCCTAGAATACGAGCACAAAATCGATTTTGAAAACGGCGAAGTGACTCTGCGCTTGCCGCCCGCGGGGTGCGTTTTCCGCCTCAGGGTGATTGACTGGCTCGCAAAGAGGGGGGACACTAGTAAATCAGGGGCGGTCTTGGACCGCGACCGTCTGCTTTTTCCGCTGGTGCTGCGCAACTGGCGTTTTGGGGACAAGCTGCAACCTACCGGGCACCGGAAAGCGCACAAGCTGAAGCGGCTTCTGAACGAGAAGCGCATCAGCCGATGGGAGCGGGACGGCTGGCCGGTTTTGACAAGCGGCGGCGTTCTCGTTTGGGCACGCGGCTTTCCAGTTGCCGCCGGGTTTGCGGCAAATGAAGGGACCCGAACAGGGATTTTGATCGCCGAGGAAAAATCTTGATGCGTGACCGCCCAGCGGTCAAGTCGAGTGCGCCAAGCCGTGCGGCTTATTCCGCCGCGCGAATCGGCGCGAGGGTCGCGGCGCTTGGTAAAGAAATCACGCGGGCGTACAAGGGACGGCGCGTGGATGTGGTTGTAACGCTGGACCGCGGTTTCGTTTTTGCCGCCGATCTGATTCGCGAGATTAACACCGCGGTGGTTTGCCACTTCGTGCGCGAGGATGTGCGCGACGTGAATGACGGCGGTAACGAGCGGCGCGAAGTTTATTTCGGTGCGCGGCCGGAACTGAAGGGCCGCGATGTACTGCTGCTCGATGCAGTGCTGGAGAGCGGCGTAACACAAGAGTTTCTTCTGCGGCGGCTCGGCGAAAGCCAGCCCAGGTCGCTGCGATTGGCAGTACTACTGGACAAGACTGCGCGGCGGCGCGTGGGCCTGGAGCCCGATTACTTTGGGTTCCGGACGGCATCTAATGAGGTATGGGTCGGGTACGGCCTGGCTGCGGCCAATGGCACGGGGCGGAATCATCGGGCTCTCTCCAACGGACCAGCGCAGGTGAAGCGACGGCAAGGACGTACGAAATAAGATCGAAAGATTCGCGCGTCGCTTCCTCGCGGGAAGAATTTCCGCGAGGCTAGGACAAAGGTGAGGACAACGTGAATTCCAGTTCTACGGCAAAAACAATTCTCTTCTGGATCTCCATCGTCTTTCTCGGCGTAATGCTGTGGAAGCTGGTGTCCGCGAATGGAAGCCAAGCGCGGGAGCAGCAGCCCAGCTACAGCGAGTTCATGGCCAAGGTGGAAGAGGGAGACATCAAAGAAGTGACGCTGTACCTCTCGCCAAACAGCTATGAGGTCCAGGGAGAATACCGCAACCCGCCCAACACGAAATTTGTGGTGACGGTTTTCAAGGAAGCGGCTCCGGATCTGGTGAAGCAACTTAAAGACAAGGGAGCGATGATCAAGGGGATGAAGGAGGTGCGCAGCGGAGATTGGATTTTGATTTTGCTGAACGCAGCGCCTTTGATTTTGCTTGTGGGTTTTTGTCTATTCCTAATGCGGCAGATGCAGGCCGGCGGAAACAAGGCACTGAGCTTCGGCAAGTCGCGAGCTAGGCTGCTATCGGCGCAGCAGAAAAAAGCTACCTTTAAGGATGTTGCGGGAACGGACGAAGCAAAAGAAGAGTTACAGGAAATTATCGAGTTTTTGAAAGATCCGCAGAAATTCCAAAAGCTTGGCGGGCGCATTCCCAAGGGCGTGCTGCTGGTGGGACCTCCTGGGACGGGCAAGACTTTGCTGGCGAGAGCGATCGCGGGCGAAGCCAACGTTCCGTTCTTTTCGATTTCGGGTTCGGATTTCGTGGAAATGTTTGTCGGCGTTGGCGCGAGCCGCGTTCGTGATTTGTTTGAGCAGGGGAAGAAGAACGCTCCTTGTATCATCTTCATAGATGAGATCGATGCAGTTGGACGCCACCGCGGCGCGGGTCTCGGCGGTGGACATGACGAGCGCGAACAGACTTTGAATGCGCTGCTCGTCGAGATGGACGGATTCGAATCCAACGAAGGGGTGATTTTGATTGCAGCGACGAACCGGCCCGATGTGCTCGATCCTGCGCTGCTGCGTCCTGGCCGATTCGACAGGCGTGTGGTCGTCGCGCGACCGGACGTGAAAGGCCGCGAGGAAATTCTTCGCGTGCACACGCGCAAAGTGCCGCTGTCCGATGACGTCGAGCTGTCCATCATTGCGCGTGGCACGCCGGGCTTTTCGGGCGCCGACCTTGCGAACCTGGTGAACGAAGCGGCGCTGTGGGCCGCGCGGCAGAACCGCAAGTTCGTGATGATGGTCGATTTCGAGATGTCCAAAGACAAGGTGTTGATGGGCGTCGAGAGGAAGTCGATGATTCTTTCGGATGAAGAGAAGAAGAACACGGCGTATCACGAAGCGGGGCACGCGCTGGTCGCGGCGATGACGCCGGGAGCCGATCCGGTTCACAAGGTGACGATCATTCCTCGAGGGATGGCGCTCGGTCTAACGATGCAGCTGCCTGAAGACGACAAACACACCTACACGCGGGAATACCTCGAAGCGATGCTTGCCGTGCTCATGGGCGGACGCTCCGCGGAAGAAATTTTCCTGGGACACATCACCACCGGCGCGGGGAACGACATCGAACGAGCGACCGAAATCGCCCGTAACATGGTTTGCGAATGGGGCATGAGCGAGCTCGGACCGCTGGCGTACGGCAAAAAAGATGAAGCGATCTTCCTGGGCCGCGAGATTGCGCAGCATCGCGACTACTCGGAAGATACAGCGATCCAGATCGACAAGGAAGTGAAGCGGATCGTCAACGGCGGGTATGAGAATGCCAAAAGACTTCTTTCCAAGAATCGTGAGACGCTCGAGCGAATCGCGCAGGCCTTGCTCGAACGCGAAGTGATTGACGCCAACGAAGTGAAGATGCTAATGGAAGGCAAGCCGCTGCCGGAAAAGCCGCGGACGCCGCCGCCGGCGCAGGCCGCGCCGAGCACGGATCCTAAGGTTGTGCGGCCGGAGTTGCGGCCGGCGCCGGGATTTACGCGCGGGGAGAATCCAGCAAAGGCGTAAGAACAAATTGGCCGAGCTTTGCGCAGGGGCACGATGCGTCGTGCCCTCTTCTTTTCTACGGGCGCATTGCTAACTGATGTTCGCGCCGTGTGGATGACCGACACGGGTAAAAGGGCGTAGAATGCGGGTATGGGAAAGAGAGAATCTGACAATTTGCATGTGACGTGTCCGTGCTGCCAGGCGAAGCTCGTGGTGGACGCCGTGTTTGGCGCCGTGCTTTCGCACGAGGCGCCGGTGAAGGCGGGGCCAAACGTCGACCTGGAAAACGCGCAGGGTATTTTGGCCGAACAACGGCGCCAGCGCGAGGACAAGTTTGCTGACTCGTTTTTTCAAGAAACGCACAAGGAAGATATTCTCGCAAAGAAGTTTGAAGAGGCCATGAAGAAGGCCAAAGACACTCCCGCTGGCAAACCGATTCGCGATTTTGATTTGGATTAGATTGTGAGACCGGCATTCCTGCCTGTCTCTTTCTTTTTTGCAGGCCAGAAAAAGTGACAGACAAGAATGTCTGTCCCACTGAGTTAAACTCCTATTTCATCCATCTTATGGGGCTGCGCAAAACATTCCGGCTGAAGTTACGTTCGCGGACGCTCACGCTTGGAGAGCGCACGCTCGTGATGGGCGTGCTGAATGTTACGCCAGATAGTTTTTCTGATGGCGGCAAATACGATCAACCTGAGATCGCTATTGAACATGCGCTTGCGTTGGAGATGGCCGGGGCCGATTTGCTCGACATCGGGGGCGAATCCACGCGGCCGGGTTCACAAGAGACTTCGGCTTCTCAGGAGTTGGATCGCATTCTTCCCGTTCTGGAAGGGTTGCGAGGCCGCCTGAAAATTCCCGTATCGGTGGATACTCGCCGAGCCTCCGTTGCCGAGCTCGCTCTCCGCGCCGATGCAGAGATCATTAACGATGTTTCAGGTTTGCGAAACGACGCGCGTATTGCGGAACTGGCGGCGAAATTTGGCGTGCCGCTCATTTTGATGCACATGCGCGGCGAGCCTCGCACGATGCAGCGCGGGCCGTTCGCGCGAGACGTGATGAAGGACGTGTTGCGAGGCCTCCGAGATTCTCTTGCAAAGGCACGTAAGGCTGGCGTTGCAAAATCACAGATTATTTTGGATCCAGGGATTGGATTTGGGAAGAGTTACTCGCAGAACTACGAATTGCTTCAAAAGTTGCCTCAGCTCGCTGCGCTCGATTGTCCGCTGCTTGCGGGCACTTCACGCAAAGGATTTCTTGGGGTCACGCTCGCGCGCGGCGGGAAACCTGTTCAACCGGAGGAGCGGATATGGGGAACCGCGGCAACAGTCACGGCGAGCATCCTGGGCGGTGCTCACATCGTTCGCGTGCACGATGTTGCGGAAATGGTGCAGGTAGCGCAGGTTGCCGATTGCGTGGCGCACCCCGAGTTGCGCATTCGTTAGTTCGCGGACCGCGCTCCGCTATTCTCGTCCTACGGTTTGAGTTCCAGCACGTCCGTCGTTTCGCGGTCGACGGACTGTCTCGTATAGCGTAGCGGGAAATATTGACCATGGGACCAGAGCTGTAGCAGATCGTCGTAATGCAGGCTGCCAGGTTGGCCACTTTGTCCTGGGACATTGATGCTGACGGCGTTGTCCCAGTCGCTCAAATCGAAAATCTCGCGATAGCTTGCGCCGGCCAATTGGTCGAACGAACCTCCGCCAAAATAGGTCGCGTTCACCGTGGAGCCATCGCCGGGGCGAGCGATGGGCCCGCGATCGAAAATGGTCTTGGCCGAAGGTGTGACGCCACCGAGCGGATGGACAAACCAAACGCGATGCAATTCTCCCCAGGCCCAGTTCTTGGGATCAGGGCCAAGCTTGGCCGAGAGTCTCTGCTCAGCAGCTTGGAGCGTCTTCAGCAACAGAGCGTCGCGGGCGGCTCCGGGGTTTTGGCCGAAGACTGCGGGGCGAGGACCCGAGAGTTCCTTGATGCTTTTCGGCAGTGATAGTCTTCCTGCGATCTTTTGTGCTTCCGCGGGAATGAATAATTTGCTGACCGCGTCGTGAAGCTCGGCAACCCAGAATTCGTAAAGTGTCGCGGCAGTCGAATCCCTAGTGACCGCACAATCCCAATCGAGCAAGAGCTTGACGCCGGCACTCGGCGCGCTTCCCACGGCTTGCTTCAGCAAGCCCTGCAGCTCCCGCGCAGGTAGCGACACAACGTCATTCTGCAAGTTTTCCATGTCATCGAGAGTGAGGTTGTGCGCGCTCTTCGCGGCGCCGCTGAGGACTTCCGAGATGCGCAAGAATCTTTCCGACGAGGCCCATTGAAATCCCACTTGGTAGCCGTAATTTTCGGGGATCATTTTGTGATTGGCTGTGGCGACAAACCCTGTGGCCGGATTGTAGGAATGCGGGAGGTCGCCGTTGGGCACAAAACCGCTCCACTCGTAGCCGCCGCTCTCCGGCACAGGCAGAAGGCCCGTCCAGTTTTTGCGCAGAGGAGCCAAGCCAGTGGAATGCTCCCCAATGTTTCCGTCGTGGTCAGCGTAAACGATATTTTCCGACGGAACTTTCCAGCGGGGCATGGCCTGCTCAAATTCTTGCCAGTTCCCTGCGCGATCGAGGGCCAGCGATCCCAGGTACCCGGCCGTGCCAGGCTCCGCTCCGACCCAATGCAGCGCCAGCGCACGTTTTCGGTCTTCCCAGAGCACGGGGCCGTGCCGCGTGAATTTCAGCTTCACCAAGACCGGAGCTCCGCCACGGACGCCGATGGTTTCTGTTTTCACCTCCATACGCTCCCATCCGCCTTCGGTTTTGTATTGGTCCGGATCGTCGGGGTTCAATTGCGCGAGGTAGAGATCCTGCTGATCGAGCCCAAAAATTGTAAATCCCCACGCGATTTTTTCGTTGTGGCCCACCGCGACTCCCGGCAGACCGGGTTCGCCCGCGCCGATGACGTTCCACCCGGGCGCAACCAAATGAACAATGTAACGAAGCGAAGGCTCAGCGGTCACGCGGTGAGGGTCGTTTGCAAGAAAAGGTTTGCCGGTGGCCGTCAGCGAACCTGAAACGGTCCAGTTGTTGCTTCCCTGGGTAGGCGTCTCAGGAAAATGGAGTGGCACGTCGCTGCCCACGAGATTTTCGAGCAGCGCTGGGGACAATCCAGAAAGATCAATGCCTGGAGCCGGGTCGAGTTTCACTGGCGGATCAAGATCGAGGAGTTCCGCGGCCTTTTCGGCCCCAAGAAGTGCAACCAATTCCGCATTATGCAGTTCGCTTACGCCGTTTCCTGTCACCGAGTACGCCGCCATGCGGTTTAGACAGTCTTCGGGCTTCCACGGCTCGGGCTTGAATCCAGCAAGCTGAAACTCCAGCGGGAGACCGATGCCCCCCGGCTTTTGAATTCCTTCGATGTAAGCATTGATGCCGGACGTGAAGGCTTCAAGAATTTCCTTAGTGTCGGGCGCATAGCTTTTGTATTCGGCGTTCATGTCGCCGTGATAGCGCAGAAGGCGGGCATTGACGTCGCGCTTCACAGCGCCCGGGCCGAAGATTTCCGCCAGCCGGCCTTGGCCGGAACGCTTCCAAAGCTCCATTTGGAAAAGCCGGTCTTGCGCCACGACGAAGCCCTGCGCAAAGAAGAGATCGTGCTCATTCTGCGCGCAAATATGCGCCACGCCCCAGCGGTCGCGCTGCACGCGGACGATTTGCTGAAGGCCGCGGACATTGAGCGTTCCGCGAATCACCGCCAGGGCAGCTTTTGCGCGCGCCTCCAAATTCGAAGGAGCATTTTCGGCTGACGATTGTGGCAGAGCCCCAGCAGCAAACCCCAAAGTAAGCGCTAAGGTAAGCGTAAAAACAGAAAGGGATTTTGTCATCGCAAATTCTCTCGACCTAGCGAATCGTCCTGCCAAATTTCTCACTAAAGCGCTGCGAGCTTATACTACTCCGCGCCAGGATGCACGGGCTTGCCGACGAATGGAAGTTGCGGCAACGCCATGTTATCGCGGAGAGCAATCCGATGCCTTACCTCAAGGCCTTCTGTGTTTCATTACTTCTTTGCTTTGTTGTTTCGACCCGTACCTCGGCACAGCTGCCTCCGCCGAAGGACTCTCTAAGTCCCACACAATCCAGCCCGAGTCCCGCTGCCTGTTCCACGACGGACGCATCGAGTTGCGCGCAAGCCGCCACGAAAATCTTGCCGCAGGTGATGGGCCCCTCCCCGATGGAAGAAAACCTGCGTCGCCTCACTGATGAAATCGGCGGCCGCGTGACAGGGTCGCCGCAGATGGCGAAGGCGGTTGAATGGGCGGTTGCTGCGTTTCGCACCGCTGGAATCGACGTTCACACCGAGACTTACACATTGCCCGTGACGTGGAGCGAAGGGGACACGAGGCTGACTATTTTGGAACCCCATGAACGTCCTTCCTCTCTTGCCTCGAACAGCGGCGAGATGGCCCTCGTAGTCAAAGCGAAATCCTTACGCGTGGTCTCGCAGGGGTGGAATCCGGCAACCCCGCAGGGAGGCATTGCCGCCCGAGTCGTGGACGTAGGTTACGGTACAGGGGACGATTTTGCGCGCGCGCGTTCCGCCATTAAAGGTGCAATTCTGCTCGTGCATAGCGATATCGGTTCGACTTGGGCGGATCTCTTCAACGAATACCTGCGGCCTCCACAAATCATCAAGAACGCCATCGAGAGTGGCGCGGCCGCAATTCTTTGGATGGGAGCGCGAGAGCGCTTGCTGCTGTATCGACACACGAATGCGCTGAACGGAGAGATCGACAAGATTCCACAAGCCATCGTGGCTCGCGAAGACGCAATGTTTCTGGCGCGCACCATTGCTACATACTCTGGTGAAGTCCGCCTTCAGCTCTCAATGCCCAACAAGATCGGCGGGCCGGTCGTGCAGGAAAATGTTGTGGGAGAGATTCGCGGCTACGAGAAACCCATCAAGGCCACCGGCCTTCTCCCCGGCCGCACGATTCGCTTCGTTCTCTTCAGCGGCGAAGAGCAAGGCACCATCGGCTCGTATGAATATGTACGAGCGCATCGCGCCGAGCTCGACAAAATTCGCGCGATGATCACCTTTGACGCCGGGATCGGCCGCGTCACCGGCTATTCGCTGGGTGGGCGGCAGGACATCGAGGGCGGCGTGCGCGAGGTTTTGAAGCCGCTGGAGTCATGGGGCGCCAACACTCACACCTACGACGCTTCCTTCGGCACCGACAATTTCGATTTCCTGCTCGAAGGCGTACCAACGCTCGTAGCCAATCAGGAAGAAGCAAACTATCTGCCGAATTACCACGCGGCCTCGGACACTCTGGACAAAGTGGACATTCGCGAGCTGAAGCTGCACACCGCGCTAGCCGCGCTGACCGCCTGGGGCATCGCCGATCGCACCGAGCCTTTAGGCAAGCGCCTGACACGCGCCGAACTCGACCTCCTCATCAAAGAAACCGGCCTCGACCAACAAATGAAGGCCCTCGGCTACTGGGAGGCCTGGCAAAGCGGCACCCGCGGCCGCAAACCTTAAGCCTCCTTTTTCATCCAATCCTAGCGGTCCTTTGTGCTCTAGGAGATAGTCCACTCTTAGGCAGCATCACGCCTCTGGCGAATTGCTTCCCGGTATACTGGAAGTGTGCGTGAGGGCTCTCTCGACATGGACGTAAGAAATACCAAACCGGCACGCATTCTTGCCCTGGATTACGGGCGAGCGAGAATCGGGCTGGCGATAGCCGGTGTGGATACAGCACTGGCCCAGCCGCTGGGAACCCTGGATCGCATCAACCGCAACGAAGATATGCGGCGTCTGCGGGAGTTGGTGCGCGAGCACGATGTGCGGCAAATTGTGGTGGGACTGCCGCTGCGGCTCGATGGAACGCGCGGGGACATGGCCGAGGAAGCGGCGCGGTTCGGACAACGCGTGCACAAGCAGCTTGGTTTGCCGGTCGCGATGGTGGACGAGCGGCTGACGAGCTGGGAAGCGGAGCGATTGCTCGAGGAACACCAGGGCCGGACGATTCACGCTGCTTCGAGCCGAAAACGAAAGAAAGAAAACGCCAAGCCGGGAGTAGATGCGATGGCAGCGGCTTTGATTTTGAAGGAGTATCTGGACGGACGGCAGTAGGTGCAAGAGGCAAAATGAACTAAGTGCACGAGAAGTTCGCGAGGTTGATTTGAAGAAGATCTTGCTACTGATTTTGGTGCTAGTCCTGGCCGCGGCGGGAGCCGGAGCCTGGGGGTGGTATTGCATCACGAAACCGTATCAGGGGTTTGCAAGCGGAGGTGTATTCGTTACCGTGCCGCACGGGGCTTCGAGCCGCGGCGTGGCGCGGGCGCTGGAGAGTAACGGTGTAGTGCGAAGCGCCCTTGTTTTTGAAATCTATGCGCGACGGCATCCGCGGCGATCGCTCGAAGCGGGCGAGTATCTCTTCGACCGCCCGGTAAGCGGCCGCGACGTCTTCTGGAAGCTTGCCAAAGGCGACGTCTATCAAATTCCCTTCACCGTTCGCGAAGGCGAAACGCTCTACGACATCGCGCATGACCTCGACGCCGGCCACTTTCTTTCCGCTGATGATTTCGTGAAAGCCGCCAGCGATCCGATGCTGGTTCGCGACATTGACCCTCACGCCCTCACGCTCGAAGGGTATCTCTTCCCCGCTACTTATCAACTTCCGCGCCATCCGATCGCGGTAGAGTTGACAGCAGCCATGGTCAAGAAATTCAAAGAGCAGTGGTCGCGAATGTCGCCGCCGAAGGCGGCAGACGATAAAACGCGCCTGGCATCCGGCTATCCAATTTCCTCCATCGTGACGCTGGCCTCGCTTGTCGAGCGCGAGACACCCAAAAAAGACGAGCGGCCTCTCGTCGCGGGAGTGTTTGAAAATCGTCTGCGGAAGGACATGATGCTGCAATGCGACCCAACGGTAATCTATGCCTTGGAGCAAGAGGGTCGCTACAACGGCACGCTGACCGGCGCCGACCTGCACGTTCATTCGCCTTACAACACTTATGAACACACGGGCTTGCCGCCCGGACCGATCGGCAACCCCGGAGAAGCATCGTTGCGTGCCGCGTTGCAGCCGGCCGAGACAGACTATCTCTATTTTGTGGCCAACATGCAGGGCGGACATTTTTTCGGCGCGACACTGGCCGAACACAACCGGAATGTGACAAAGTACCGCCGTCTGCTGGCGGGACTTCCGGCCGATCCACCGCCGCCCCCGCCCCAGCAACAGAAGCAGAAACAGACGCAGAAGCAGACCCCGGCGCACAGCAAAAAGAAGGCGCACGCCAAACCGCATAAGGGCACAGCTTGATGACCGATTCGGAAAAATCGAAGAAGGATCTAATCCTCGATACGGCGAGAGAGATTGGCGCTTCGAAATGGACCCTCGCGGAAATCGATCAGTTGCGCCGGCGCCTCCAAGCGGAACACGGCGAAGCGGGAAAAACCAGCTCGGACTATATCGCGGACGTTTTGAAATCCGCGGGCTGGAAAGTGTTGCTCACCTTGCAAGAAGAAGCGGAAGAACAGTATGAAGAAGAATTCGAAGACCTGCTGCATTTCAAAACTCTGGAGGACGCGGAAGTCAGTATCATGCGGCTGGACGAGCTGATGCGCAAATTCCAGGCGCACGGCGAGCACGCCGCGGTCGAGCGCGTTCTGGGAGTGGCGCGGCTCGGCAAACGGCGCGCCGAGATGATTTCGCGGAATCATAAGGTGGAACCCCACAAGCGCGAGGAAAAAGTGGAGATTGCCAACTGGTTTCGCATCTGGCTCGAGACGCCGGATGCGTTTTTCGACTGGCTGGACGTACGGAAGCAATCTCCCGATTTTCGGGCCAGATTCCCTCAAGCGGAGACTTTGGAATGAGTCTTCCCCCCGGCGCGCCGCCGGGCGCGCCCCCTGGTGCGTTCGAGCTGCCTCTCTTTTCGCTGGACGTGGAAGCGCTGGACCTCGGCCCGGGCGTGAAAGCGCTCGGCCTCGAACTCGTCGAAACGGAAAATCGAGAGCCGGTTCGTGGCAAGCAGGCAGCCGAAATTTGGTCCGCGATTTTCCCTGCTCTGGCGCACGAAGAATTTTACGTGTTGGATTTCTTCAGCCACATTGATCGCGTTCAAGAGTTTTGCAAAGCGCGGAAAATCGACTATCGCGAAGCCGGCGGCCGCTGTGTCGTCCTGCCGCACCCGCGGCAATCTCAGCTCTTCCAGCTATTCGAACGCTTCGAAGGAGAAATGTTCGGATTGCGCGCGGGAGCCGCTGCGGAGAATCCTGATGCCGCGCTGGAAGGTGATCTTTCGAAGCGGGGCGTTGACGCGTACCAATCCGCCTATGAACCTTATCTTTTCTGCGCGATCTGCGAGCCGGAAGATGGTTGGGTAACGCTTCTCAGCGCGACGCTGTGGGCCAGCGAAGTCATTCGACGCGTCCGGCCCGCGGTGCTGCCGTTCGACATCTACCTGGCCCGGCCGCACTAGGCTCTGCCTCTGGTGATGATTCGCAGTCTCCCCGCTGACTCGATCATAATGGAGATTGGGGCTGTTTCGCGGGCAGCGCTTCTCTGGCAATTGATTGACGCGTTTCGACATGGTAGTTAGATTGCTTCATTTGTGCTGGAAGGGGCGAAAGCGACTGATGGGGCGTGGGTTGCTATGTATGGTAGGGCTGACAGTAGCGGCGATTTCCTGCGGCTGCGGGGGCCATGTCAAGACCACTCACAACGTCCCAGCGACGCAGATTGTCGTCGTGAAGGATGCCACGCGCGAGGAGTTGCTCGAGAAATACAACGCTTTGGCGAAAGGCGTCAAGAGTGTGAACGCCACCGTCGAATTGAAGCCGACGACCGGCTCGAAATACAGCGGCGTGATCGAGGAGTATCACGAAGTGAAAGCGTTTCTACTGGCGGAACGCCCTGCTTACATTCGCATGATCGGGCAGGCACCGGTCATCGGAAAAACGGTATTCGACATGGCCAGCGACGCCGACACCTTTCGCGTGTCGATTCCGTCCAAGAATAAGTTTCTTGTCGGGGAGATAAAGCTGGAGCGCACCAGCAGCAAGCCGATCGAGAACCTCCGGCCGCAGCATCTGCTCGATGCGCTGCTTTGGAGCGAAATTCGCAAAGAAGAAGAAGTGCTATTTGAAGAGTTCAACGACGAGAAGGCGCGATATTACGTGCTCACCGTCTTGCGCGGCGGATATCGAAGGGAAATCTTGCGCAAAATCTGGTTTAACCGGGCTGATCTGCAAGTCGCGCGTCTGCAGGAGTTTGGTCCAAAGGGTACATTGGTCTCTGACATGCGCTTTTCCGATTGGGGACCACCCACGACCAATCAAGAGCAACCAGCGGGAACCGCGTCTGCGATTACTCTTTTCCCGTTCACGATCCAAATCGATAGGCCGCACGATGATTACCGCTTGGACCTGCAGGTCACCAAGCTAATTCTGAATGAGGAAATTCCGGCGGATCGCTTCAAGCTCAAGCAGCCGCCTGGCTCGGAATTGGTTCAAGTGGGCGAAGATGCGCCGGAGAAAAAACTATGATGGGCGAGCTGATTCTCCGAAATTTGCTGCACCGGCCGCTGCGCACCTTGATCGGAATCCTCGCCGTTGCGGTGGAAGTCGCGTTGATCGTGTTGATTGTCGGGCTGACCTCGGGAATGCTGACGGAAACAGCGAAGCGTATTGAAGGCATTGGCGCGGACGTCATGGTTCAGCCGCCCGCGGCTTCTTTCTTGATCGGGATAACCGGGGCCCCCATGCCCATCAAGATCGCCGACAAATTGGCGGAATTGAAATACGTGCAATCCGTCGCGCCCGCTCTTCTGCAATTCAGCTCCACGGGCGGCGTAGACGTGGTCTACGGCATCGATCCGGAAA
>WNFP01001196.1_pt1 | contig 21183 bp, 21 predicted proteins | sample 5400201 | NCBI WGS metagenome assembly WNFP01 (sample SAMN13153355, study PRJNA577476) | soil metagenome | isolation source: 115 cm saprolite under Madrone tree | place: USA:California | collected 2016-06-14
GCAACTGGCGATGAACGTTGTAGTAAAAGCGCGTGTGGTTGGTGTTGGCGTCGTAGATGTCGGTAAGGTTGTTTTCGGTATCGTACTTGTAGGTCGTTACGCCCGATGTGGGTGTCTGCGCGTCAGTCACCGAGACCAATCGGTCTGCATCATCGTACCCGTAGGTCGTCTTGTTGCCATTTTGGTCGATCACGTAGTCCCTGCGGCCACGCCAGTCGTAGTGAAATTGCACCGTTGTTGCAGGCGAAGTGGGATACGTGATTTGCGTTACCCGGTTCATGCTGTCGTATTGAAACTGCGTCACATTGGATGCTGCGTCGCTGACCGAGAGGCGATTACCTCGACCGTCGTACGAGTACGTCGTCACGTTGCTCTGGGCGTCGGCAATCGTGTAGATCAACCCGTAGGGGCAGTTGGTCTGATTCTGCGTGCAGTAGGTGATGGTGGTTTTGTTCCCCAGCGGGTCTTGGACCTGGGTGACTTGACCCTGAGCATTTGGAGTGAACGTGGTGACGCTCGGAGCAATGGTTCCGTCCGGCGACGGTGTAGTGACCGAAGTCAGGTTGCCACGTGTGTCGTACGTGTTGGTAGTGGTATGGCTCAGCGGGTCGGTCGCGGTCAGCACCTCGCCCAACGAGTTGTACGTGTAGGTCCAGGCGTTCAATCCAGTTAAACCACTATAGTAGTTTCCCTCAGGCAGGCCCTTGCTGACCACGTTCCCTTGTCCGTCGTAGGAATAGTAGCTGGTGTTCCCGTTTCCGTCCGTGAACACAGTCTTATATCCGCTGGATGACACTCCGGCTTTGGCGTTCATCAGGTACCCACACGTGGCACAGGCATCACCTTCGGCCACCAGATAGTGACTTTGCGCCACGTTGCGGATGGTTAGAGTGCTGGAATTTCCGAGCGAATCGTACACCGACACCTGATTCGCCTGAAGAAACGCAGAAGAATAAAGGGCGGTGACCTGGTTCACCGGATGCCCGGTGGAGTCGTTGGCTTGTTGCGCGGTTACGCCACGTCGCTGGGAATCGTAGGTGTGGGCCTCGATGGTCTTACCTTGGGAATCGGTGACCAGCGAAATCAGAGTGTTGCTGTTGGGATCGTTGAACTGGAAGTTGTATTGCGAGCCATCTGGATACTGAACCAGGTACAAGCGGCCTGAGCTATCGTAGGAGTACTGGTTAAACGTGCCCACCGACTCCGTAATGCTGGTGCAGAGCCGGGGGAATGCAGTGTTCGCATAGTTAAATGTCAGCACATGGCCAGAGGCATCAGTGATGCTGGCGATGCGGTTCTGATTCGCAGCGTCGACGTTGATCGTCGTGGTGCTGCCGTTCAGCGAAGTCAACGTCTGGATGCGCTCCTCGAAACTACTACGCCAGCTATCGCCGAAAATACCGGACTGCTCTGGCGGGCTGGTCAACGGCCAGAGACTGTTCCAAGTGCGGGTTAGCGTTAGTCCTCCAGCCAAACCAGGCATGAAGTAGTCCTGTTGCGTGATCCAGGTGTTGCCATTGGCGAAGTTGATCGGCTGTGCGCCCATTGGCCCGCCGTTCTGTTCGCAATGAAGACACCGACCGCCAGCCCCTGGGTCATTAGGTGGGGGCACTTGGTAGCTTTGGACGGGCGTGATTGCGAGCGGAGCAGAAAGATTGACGCCCCAACTGACGGTTACTGTGTCGTTCACGGTGGCATTCGCGCCGTTGTACGCGCTGAAGTAGAACGTCAACGTGTTGTTGCCCTGATTCACCAAAAAGTCGCATCCGTTGGTAAAGGGTTGACCGGCGCCGCAATACGGATACAGAGTGCCGGGGCCAGCCATTTGAAGGAACACAGGAAAGACAGTTTCACTCGGGTCGCCCACATACACCTGAACAGTCGCAGTAGCAAAATCGGATTGGTCGCCAACGACAGAACCAGGCGATATGGTGAAACTCTGCAAACACGCAGTGGTACACTGTGCACTTGCCGCAGGGGCAAGAAACAACACTCCCGCGACGGCAAACAATCGGCCCAGCAATTTCGCTGTTGTCTTAGGGTGAGTGCAGAACTTGCAACGGGAACGGACGAGGGATACCAAAACACCAAACCGAGCCATTGCCTACTCCTAAACGAGCCAGAATTCCTTCCCTCAAAGGAAAACTGTGCCTGCACTGTAGAAGACGCTGGTTGTGGAAATCAAGACTCTTTAGTGCGCCCACTGATTGAAAGGCGTACGCAGGGCCGAAATGGAAGACTGCGAAACATTAAGTCTGAACCCTTTTTCACACTCCTTTAATATTATGGCGTGGAGCGGCGCCCGCGCCGGATGAACGAAAATCGACCACCGCTCTGAGAGCAACAGGACAAGCAGTCACCATCAACTATAATGCCGCCGTGTGCAACGAGCTTGGTTGTCTGCTGCCGCTGACAGCGGGTCTGTCCGAGTAACACGCGAGGGATCATACCTCCAAGCGACCAGCGGGGAAGCCCCAGCAATGGTTGTTCCGATTCTGTAACAGATTTCAGAGCGCCCCCCCACCGCGCGGGTTAGCTGTGTATGGTTTCTGCAGGTGATCGCGGAAGACTGGTGTGTATGCGGCACAATGATTTCGCTCGCGAATGTCACTGCGATGGCGAACTGATCGAAACCCAGCAATGCACAAAGACCCTCACCGTGATGTGGTCCTTAGGCTGTTGTACAAGAGTTCCGTTACACGCCAGATTCTGACTGCGTGACCATAATTTATCCGGGCATGCGGCGGTCTTTGGACTGGCGGACTTGAAGTTGGCTTCCGCTATGTCACAGGCCGGTTTGGAACATTTACGTCCCGCTCCAGTTTTTCCACCGCCTGTTCCAGTCCTGCACGTGTGCTAGGGTGGACCGGTTCACCGCAAAGGAAGCGTTCTAACGAATGCTGGGATACCCCCAATTCACGCATGAGTTGTCGCAGTGGAAACCGCTTCGCCCTGAGGATAAGCCCAGGATCGCCTGAACGTGTTTTCGCCCTTTGGCCCGCCTGATACCGAATTGGCCCGGTGCTTTCGAGAACGCTTACGTCCTCCCCCTCTTGTGCCCTGCGCTCCACTTCCTTGCCAATCAGGTTGAATGGGGTCATTGCCTTGAGTGGGCGGCGACGTAGCAGCCCCCTTGTCAAGCCGTCACAACGCTCACCATCGGGTCCAAGAGATTTCTCTTCCGGATGGAGGCAGTGTCGCCAAAGGACGCCGGAGGGTAGGTAAGTTCTTGGTAGGGCTTGAAACCCGCTGGAAGTCCCAAACGCACCGCTGAGGCAATGCCAGATGGCGCGCTGATCGGATTGTGGATGGGAGTACCCGTCGCCAAGACTACGGAATTCCCGCAAATAGCTTCTCAGGTCTGACGCCCAGCGCATGGGCAAGCTTTTCGATGTTGTCGATCGAAACGTTCTGCTCCCCTCGCTCCACGTTCCCCACGTAATTGCGATGCAGATTGGCAACCTCCGCAAGTCGCTCCTGCGACCACCCCCGCTTTTTCCGGAGCTCGCGTACGTTTTTGCCAAACAGCCTCCGCCCTCTGAGGTTCTGCACGCCCCTGATGATCTGGGGCTTGATTTTGGTAGTCTACACACGTTAAATGGTCACATGTTAGATGGCGTTGCGATAGCGTGTTTCTGAGTTCTCATGAGCATTTGCACAGAAACGCTGATCGAGGTCGGATCGCTTACTGCTCCATATCAAGGAAACAGGAGAGGACTATGAAAAAAGTATTGATCGTGCTATTGGCACTGACGGGAGCAGCCATTGCCGGAGAAAAAGTTGGCCTGAAACCCTTCAAGGTTGTCATGTCGGGCGGAAATGGTGCCCAACAGACGGGCGGCTGTTGGTTGCACGTCTCTGACGGTCAGCAACTCTACATTGTGGTTGAACTCGAATCCAATTTGCATATGCCGAGTGGTTTCGCCCGGCGGAACTGCAACGTGGTCAGAGTTGGTTCCAGCATTCAAGGCGGCATCAACAAAAAGGGAGATCGCATGTTGTTGATGATCCCCGAGGGCAGCAAAGAGAAGAAGAAGGAGTATCGAATCGAGTCGGTTTCAGATGCAGGCACTACACAATGAGGCGTCTCGACCATTGAAGATGCGTCGAAACAGTTTCCGAGTCATTTGAGTTTCTTTCGTACTTTTATTCGGATGCGCTTCAGAGCTGTACCGTCCAACAGAATCGGGTGGCTCGGGAAGCGATACAGATCGCCCTTTTGCTCGCCCCCCCCTGCAGATGAGACGCGCACCCTTCGCGAGACAATGTATGCAGTGTTGAGTTTGCGATGGCGAATCAGGCTCAATCATGCTGAACCGCGCATCGCAAGCGGCACACTCGTATACGCAGACGTCAGGCATACAACGGCGAGCGAATAAAAATTGTAGGGCTTCATTAAGTCAGACTGGTAAGGGAAACTCATCCCGGTCCATTCAGAACCAGAGTACCTGCCCACAACCCTCAGGCCGCTCCCCGGATCGCACGCCCTGGTCGCTCTAGAACGCCAACGCCGGGTACTCTGCTCAGCGGTCAGGATCAGGGTCTCCCTCTCCATCCCGGACGACTCCTGGGCGCACGCGCACGTTCGATGAGAGCTGGGATTAGGCCCCAGGCAGTGATGCCATCAAGCGGTGCAAAGGGAAGCAGGTTGAACGCAGCAACTCCGAGGCTGAAGAAGCCCAGAAGTGCCAGCACCACGTTCACCGGCTCGAATGGTGTATAGCCGAAGACCGCTACCCAAGATACCAGCGGAAGCGCCACTAGTGCTTGTGCCAGGACTCCGCCCCAAGCGATTACGCAGTGATCGAATCGAGACCATGGTGTCTCGAACCGCGTGATCCCGTATATCGGGTAGAGTTCGATCCCGAACACTTCGCAGCGTCTTTGGCGAGCAAGGATCAGATGACCGCATTCATGGATTAGGAGAACGCTCAGGTAAGCAGTCAACCCCACCACTGCCATCACTGGCCGCCGCACCGCGCTGCAAAGGATCAGAGCTGCGATAACAAGCACGGACCAGTGGACCGAAACGTCCACTCCTTTGATCCGCATCACTCGCGTGAGTCTCTCAATCCTCACAGGCGTGGGGATTTCTATCGTCTTAGGCATTCGGCCTTGGTTTTTCGCTATTGAGCGAGCAACCTACTTTCTAGTTCCACAAGACGCTGCTGCGGCACCAAGGTATTCTGCTTTGCTGCGGAGTACAGACTCGTGGCGAAGTCCCGATCCTCAAACTCTCCCAAAAATTTGACGTAGGCGGAGAACGAGTCTTCGTTGTTCGGGTCCAGCTCGATCGCTGAGAACAACTCGCGATTTGCTTCTTCTACCCGGTCAGTATGCTGCAAAAACCTGCCGAGCAGTTCATGTGATTTGCCGATACCTGGATCGAGCTCAACTGCTTTTCTAAAATGCAACTCCGCCGATGGAAGATCGTGTTGCATCCACTTCAGCTGCCCTAAGTACCAGCGTAGAGATACATCTGATGCGTCTAATCCCAGCGCTTTACTTAGACACCCTTCTGCTTCGGCAAGCTGCTTGTCTTTTACGAGTTCAAACCCCAGATCTCGCAGCGCGATGAAGTAGACAGGATCTTCAGCTATGCTCTGGCGTAGCAGCCTAAGCTTCTCCTCTTTGCGCGAGTCGTCCAGTAGCATTGCAAGGTTGTACTGTGCCTCTTCGTAGTGGGGATCGATCTCCAGCGCCTTGCGCAGCTCTTCTTCCGCGCGCTTTGGCTCGTTCGACCATTCAAGAACGCTGGCCAGGAGTGTATGGGTAACCGCAGAAAGGTCGTTGTTGATCTTCTCAACCTTCAAACCCTTCTCCAGCATTTCCCGCGCTTGCGTAAGGCTGACTTCCTCGGAGAGATCGTCCCTGCGCATGTAGAGCAGCCCTAGGTCCCGATAGGGCTCGGGCGCGGAAGGCCCCCACTTCACAGATTCACGCAGAACCCTTTCGGAATCCGGCCACATTTGCCTTTGGCGGTAAACCTGGCCGAGCCGCCAGAGTAGAACCGAGTCATGGGTTTTAAGAATCTCGGGCTCCAGAGCCTCCCGGAGCTGGCGAAACTCATCCGCGTTTTCTGTACGGCTCAGCTCCTCCAACATGTCTGGTAACTTCTTCACTGGTTTTCAACATCCTCAAGGCTCTTGATTCTGCGGTTCGTGTTGTCCACATTCTGCTCTGACTTCTTAGTTGATCGGATTCTTTCGCCCTGGCCGCGCTGCCGAAACGTTGCTTGGTTTTTCTGGATCGAGTTCAGTTGGTCAACCGTACCATCCGGACTACGGTCCTTCTTGCCGCCACGTACCCCTTTGCCTCCCGATGCGGCTGCAGGCTCCGGTTCTGCGGAATCCTTTTTCCCGCTAAAATCTCGGTGGATTGTGTCCTGTTCCTCGCTAGCTGTTTTTTGGGAACTCGCGAAGATGAAAAGTACGACGCCACCTGCTGCTTCTAGAGCACTGGTGCCAGCTTTTTCAAGAGCTCCCACCGCGCTCTCCACGAGCGGCTTAACAACTGCATTGATTTCTTCCGCTGTGGTCGGGGCTGCGACTACGGCGGCGGCTGTCGTATTTTGCGCCTTCTGTTGCACCTGAATCTGTTGGTTCTCCGCGCACTGATTGTTCGTTTGACAGGCATTGCTCGACTCCTGACCAGGAGCTTGGAAATGGCCGTCCGCATCCGGGTGGTTCGTAGGATCATCGCCAACATAATCATAAAGGTTGAGCGTTCGTGGGTCGAGGAGGTCTGCATACGGGATCGCAACCGGCACGAGGGACCAGTCCGGGCTGTACCAGCGGCCCTGGGTGGAGGAGTAATACCGCGCCGGGAATTCATCCAGGCCGGTCTCGGTGTCACGCATCTGCCCGGTAAAGTGGAGAGGACTCGGATCTCCGCAACTGCCACTGGTGGTCTGAGCGTCCCCGTAGGCGAGGCTAATCATGCTCTCGCAAACCTGACCTGCCATGTTGGTGCGAACACGCTCCGTGCCCAACCAGTCGTTCAGGTTGAAATAAGTCGTGCTGTTGCGGTAGGTGCCCAAGTGCCGCCCGCCGGCATAGATTTCGGACATGGCCCAACCTGCCCCAGGTGCCATATCAAGGAACGCGCGGCCCGCCAAGTCGTGTACATACTCAGCATTCCATTGCGAGCTTAGCTTCTTTACTCGCAGGCCGTCGGCGTTGTAGACGAAGGTGGTTGCGCCACTGTCGACAGAGGCGATCCGGTTCTCGGCGTCGTAGGTGTAGGTATGACTTCCGTCACTGGTGATGTTCCCGGCGGCGTCGTACGTCATGCTGCTGCCGATAACGCGATTGTTGGCGTCGAAGGAGTAGCTCGGATTCGGGCCACTCCCAGCCGTGACGTTCTGCTGCCACCGATTCCCAAAACGGTCATACACGTAGCTGAAAGCTTGCCCCGACTTGCCAGAGGTGATCAGGCGATTCATGGGATCGTAGGTATAAGCCCAGTTGCCGTTGACACTGTCGTTGGCATAGAGCACATTGCCGTTGCCGGAATACCCTGTCTGGCTGTTGGCGGGATTGATGATGCTGAAGCTGTAGACGCTGGTGGAGCTCTTGACGGCACTCAGCGATTGCACCCAACCGCGGGCTGTGAACGCGTAAGTTTCGGCGATACCGTTGCCAAGGGTGTCTGAGGCAGCAGAGCCAAATACATTGTAGTGGACCGCCGAAAGCAGAGTTCCGGGATGGTTGGCGTCGGAAATGCTGCTCGTCACGCTGGTGAGACGGGCGGCGCGGTTGAATGTGTAGGTGAAGGTGTTTGTAGCGGTGCTGTTCAACGCCACAGCATCACCCAGCAGATCATAGGTGTATGTGATCGAGAATGTTCCTGTAGCACAGTTTTGAGGTGTGCACTGCGAATTGTCGACAACCCTGGCTACGTTGTCGAAGCTGTATACCTCGCCCGTCGTTTTGCTGGCGGAGGCTCCGGTATATTCGGACGACTTTCTGCCGGTGGTGTTTGTGAGCGTTTTTCCGAATGCGGCGGTCTCGTCGTAGTTAAAAGTGACGGGCGGTGTTGTGTCGGAATAGGTTTTGCTCGTGATCCGATGCAGCGGATCGTAGGCCTTTGTGGTAGTGACCGTCACGGAAGCGTTGCTCTGGTTCGGCTTTGGGCGGACTCGCTGCAGGACGTTGCCGTCTGGGTCGTAGCTGTTGGTGGTCGTGCCCGTTTCTGGATTCGTATCGGTCACGAGCCGTGACACGCTATCGTAGACAAACGTTCTCGGGTTCAGGCCGCCCTGGGTCACGCCTGTCAGATTCCCCAGACTGTCGTACTGGTACGAGGTGTAGAAGCCGGTGGCTGCGATGTCTTGGTTGCAGGCAGCGGGAGTCGGAGTGATGCCGACGAGAGTGGCGCTGGTAACTTCGCATACAGAGACGAGTCGGCCCAAGCCGTCGACCTGCGAGACTTTCTGCGTTTGAACCGTACCGTTCCCTTCATCGGTCACACGTGTGGCAGCACCGGTGTACAGAGTGGTGACTGAGGTTCCATCGGAATGGGTGACGGAGGTGGTGCGGGAGAGTGCGTCGTAGCTTATTGCATCACCAGCTCCGGAACAAATGCGTGCCGCGGTGGGACTGTTCGCTTGGTAGGGGTAGGAAGTGAAACTCTTTCGGCCGTTCGCGTCATAGCAGGTGTCGCTTTTGTCCCACGGTGTGCTTTCGTCGTTATACACGCTTTGGCTGGTTTGTCTCCCCAGCCCATCGAAGTAGACAAACTCGTCCGTGAGACGGCCGGTTGTATCGATCTGGGTCTGCTTCTCCACGTTCAGCGAGCCGGGCGTGTCAATGTAGGTGTAGGTGGTGACGCCGCCAGCGGAAGGTGGCGTGACGGTGTGGATGCGGGACATGTTGTCGTAGGAATAGCTGGTGATCTGGCTATTCTCATCGGTGCGAGAAAGAGCAACGCCGGTGTTGAAATCGTAGTTGGTCGAAGCCACATGGTGCGCGAGATTTGGGGAATTCGTGTCGGGCAGTGTGGTCTGCGTAGGGTACGCCCCCGCAAACGTTGAAGAGTAAGCGAAGGTCGTGGTATGACCTCCCGGATCCGTGGAAGTCTTGGCCATTCCGGTGTCGAAGTACGTTCGCGTGGTATTCAGATATGTACTGTTTGTGTTCAGCCAACGATGTGCGGACGTTTGGTTTCCGCGAATGGTACCGTTCAGGGGAGAGGCATTGACCTGAGTGGTGATGCCGGAAGATGCCAGTGCAGATTCGTCAAAGCCGAAGTAGGAGTACGCGCAGTAGGTAGCCACTCCTTTGCAAGTGTTGGCGGTGCTGTCGTAGTCGGCAACGGAATAGACCGAGCCGAGGATATTGTAGGTGAGATACGAGGCATTGACGAACGCCTGATAGTTGGTGGACGTTCGACGCAGGAGTGCACCGGGCACGCCAGAGCCGTAGTCGTATTCCCGCTCCGTGACGACGTTGCCGTAAATTCCGTGCCACTGCGTCCCGCGGACATCCGTGAACGTGAATCCTGAATCGTAGTCCTTCTCGACTTTTGTGACCTTGGTGCCCGAGCCTACGGGTATCGTCGTGGTGATTCGTATGGGCACCACGTTGTCGATAGAATAGCCGCCATTGTTCATGTTCGTGGTCTGGAGCCACAAGTAGTCTGTGGTGACTGTCTTGAGCAAGACGTTCGCAGATGCGGGACCTTGGTAGTACTGAGCTTGTGTTTCGTAGAGCGAGCAGGAGGTACCCAAAGCGGTGAAGGTGTGTATCGTCTGATTTCCGAGCGGATCCGTAACTCCTCCGATATAGCTCCAAGGGGCTGGCGTGGACCCATCGTGGGGATCGATCGTGCGAGAACCGATCGAGTATTCGTAGTTGTGGGGAAAGGTCGAATTGGATCCGCAGGTATGCGTTTTTAGGGAAGTGTAGGAAATCGTGCCGCCGGTGGGCATGGTTATTTTGACAAGAGACCCGGAAGGTGTCGTAGGACCCTGCGTACCATTGGCGTAGTCAAAAGTCCAAGCGGTACCGTTTGGAAGAACAATGCTTTGCAGCATCGTGTGCGTGGTCGTGTCCGCATAATGATTTAGCCCGGTTTCGAGCATCACATTCAAGGTGACTCTGACGTAGCAGAACTTAAAGGTGACGCTGCCACCGATCGGCCCGGGGACAGTCCAGACGGACGCCGAACTGATAGGCAACTGCCCGGTACAGCCAGAATAATCAGTGGTGGTAGTTTGTACGAGGGAAATTGCTCTGCCGATCGTATCGGTGAAGACGCCGGAATTGCAAGTGATCTGGTTGCCATTGGTATCTTCCAGTTTTGCGATGTTGCCGGATAGGTACCCCGGAGTGTTGCAGCTTCCCGGATAATGGCGCACGCCGTCGCGGTCCGTAATGACGTTGGTCGTACTGTTCCATGAATACCCAGTGGCGTCCCTAGTTTCGTAAGTGGAACCGCTGGTAAAACCCAACGTGTGATTAGCTCCGGACGAGTCGGTCACAGCGTAAGCATTGCCGATGAACGTCGAAAGGTCGTACAACGGCTGGGTGTAGATGCTGGAGGCGAAATCAGGCGATACGTAGACTCCGCCACCGTCGAACGTCGACCAATACGTGCACGGATTGCCAGGGGTTCCGCAAGTGCCGGGGGCGTCGCGGTCTTCAGTCAGCCGCGGATTGTCATAACGAATGGTAAAGCCAAGTTTGAGGTTCCCTCGTTGCGGCCAGGACACGAGCGGTATATGCAGGTCGAGTTTCCCGTTCATGAGGCTTACGGCGTCAAAGTCACCACCGTGGTAGGCAACGTACGGCTTCAACCCCTGTTGTGTGGTGGGGTCTTCCATCTGGGCGCGAGCGGGAAGCACCGCGAAAAGACAAGCAAAGATGAGGACGGAGAACAACAATCCGTTGAAGCGAGCCATCGGCTCCCCCTAAAAGGCTCAGAATTCCCCCCTCAAGGAAAACTGTGGGGGCACTGTAGAGGGAGCAACCTGTGGAAGTCAATACAAAACAGTGGGAGTGAGTTGTGGAACGCCGCGTCCAGAGCCGAAATGGGAGGCCGTTGATTCTGGCGGTCGCGTAGTCCGACTGTCGTGAAGGTACCCTACAGGGCCATTCAGCCGAGATTCCCACCAGTTCCGCCAGCGCCCGCCAATGCCGTGGATGCGGGATACGCTTGCCCGCCTGAATGTCCGATGAGTACGGTTCGCTCACGCCGAGCACCGAGCGTATTTGCGACTTCGCAACGCTGAACGATGCTGGAGAACGGGGGAGGCTCTGGATGGTGCTGACCTCCGCTGGCAGTTCAGACGCACCGCTGAGGCAACGCTGAAGGACGCGCTAATTTGGACTAGGAGGGAGTACCAGTCGCCAAGACTACGGGATTCCGGCAAACAATTTCTCAGGTCTGACGCCCAGGGCATGGGCAAGCTTTTCGATGTTGTCGATTGAAACGTTCTGCTCCCCGCGCTCCCTACGTAGTTGCGATGCAGATTGGCAATCTCCGCAAGTCGTTCCTGCGACCACCCACGCTTCTCCCGGAGTTGGCGCACGTTCTTGCCAAACGGCCTCCGCCCTCTGAGGTTCTGCACGCCCCTGATGATCTGGGGCTTGATTTTGGTAGTCTACACACGTTAAATGGACACACGTTAGATGGTATTACGCGGGGAACAATAGGCTCATTTACGAATGTTGATCGAGGGCGATCGGCCGCGTTGGGTGACAGGAGACCGACATGAATAAAGTATTAACAGTACTGCTATTGGGTGGAGTGGGCATAGCGCAAATTTCGCAAGAAGCCTATAACATCGAGATGGCGAAGGCACATGCAAAGAACGCCATTCCTGAACTTCGCATGATGATGAAAGACCCCGGATCCTTTACGCTGATTCAGGTGATCGCCATTGTCAAGCCGAACAAAAAAGATGCGACCAAGCCATCCTTTCGCGGGGTTGGAAATGCCACAAACGCTAGACGGTGTCGTGCTCCTAGGATGGATGGAGAAGGAGGAGGCTGTTACCTATCTCCGGGAAACATGTTGGTTCGACCCACAACTGACGATTGAGCAGGCTGAAGCACTGTGGGCACCGTACCGCATTGCAGTGGAACAACTACCAGAACGCGAAGTCGAGGCTCCGCCACGGTTCCCAATTCCGCCGGCTGCTCAAGCGGTGGTCAATGATTTCGTGGCACGAACCAGAGGCCCCGAGGTACTTGGTGTCATCAAGATTGATCCGCGACTACTCGCCATTTATCAGCTTTATGTTGCCGTAGATCGAGCAGACCATCATGCGCAGAATATCGGGAACACTGATTGGGCACGAACTTGTCTCCAACTTGACCGACCGGTGAGTCAACTACCGATCCGCATGGATGGCAATGCGATAAAGGTAAGTGTTCCACATGGAGAACACATACTCGCCCTTCGCCCAGACGGAGCGTTCCAAATACAACAGGGAGGTGCCTTTATATCTGTATGTGAAATTAACGGCCGGATGATCCTAAAGGCAGGCTATCACCGCTCATTTGCTTTTGCACGCGCAATGATGAATGCACTGGAGGCCAGCGAAAAGTCATTGTTCGTTGCACTGACCGCGACAGCCCCACCCCAGTTGTCCCCGCAGTTCCCCACGCAAGGGCTTAGGACCACGGTCTTGGGTTCGCGACCGCCCTTGCTTTCCGACTTTTTCAATTTGTCTTTAGCCATGGAAGTTAAACTCCGCCGGAAGAAGTACGAGTACCACTTCCGCTTCGAGCAAATTGACGACCTGTGATACTAGACTATCGGTCAAGAAGCCGAAATACCCTAGATTACCGACGTCGGTGACCAAAGGCACCCCCGCCGCAATGCTCCCCGCCATTATAACTCGTTGAGACCGCTGACGACTGGCGACTACATCAAGACGTCGGCCGAGGATGTTCCGGAATCGCGACGGCTATGCAAGAGAACCAAATCGCGGAGTCGCGCCGCTAGTTGGGACACCCAGAGGACACCGAAACGCCTTTTGTTCAAGTCGCCTTCCACGATTCCGCAGCAGGCAAGTGATTGGAGTTGCAGAAATTAGCTGGCGGAGGGAGAGGGATTCTCTTTAGGCCCTTACCTGCAAGTCACAGTGAAACCTACACTTGCGCGATAATACCCTGTGTTTTAGTGGGTTACAAGCGATTCCGATCTTCGGGTACAGTTTCTACAGTTTCCGCAATTCGCCCTAATTCCCATCAAAACGGTATCAGCGGTATCAGTAGTTGCGCGATTCTCGCCCAGTCGGAAAGTACCTATATAGGGAGGCAAAGCAGAAGGGGCGTGGCAGTTACTGCAACTTCACGAACTCCGCCTTGGCTTCCTTCAGGATAGGAATGTCGGAGTCTGCATCTTTCCAGAGCGTCAGAAAATCTTTGTAGGCAGCGAGCGCCCGCACGCGGGCTGCATCTGAATCAGCGCCCTGCGAGGTTCTCGACTGCAAGGCATTGGCCCGAGCCACTCCCAGATGTGCCAGGGCTCCCGTCCAGCAGTTCCAGACAATACCGCTGTGGTCGAGAATTTTCTGAAACTCGGCTGCGGCAGCACTGCCTTGTCCAGCTGCCAAGTATGCTTCTCCGCGTACATACACTGGATAGAGGCAATTAATTGCCCCCAACTCAATGGTTGAAGCAGCTTTCAGAACTTTCAGAGCCGAAGCCGGGTTTCTTCTATCCAGCGCCAATTGTGCTTGAATGGTGGGCAGCGACAGCGATTGCATCTGGGTATCGAGGGGGAACCGTCGCCCCAAGTCTTGCGCCAAGGATTCCGTTTTTGCTGTGTCGCCTGCCATAGCAAGAGCAAGTGCCGCTTCGTCTGCTACGGCCGGACTTGTAGGAACAAGTTTCAATGCTGCCGCCGCGGACTGACGTGCCTGCACATAATATCCGTAGCCCGCCTCTCGCGCAGCGGTACTGGCTAGATAGATCGCCCCAACTTCCTTCGCGTTCGCTTGGACGGCGGAATCTACAGCCTTCCTGGTAAGCTCTCCAGCCTTCGCAAGATGACCGAAATATGCCTCCGTTTCGGACGCGAGTGACAGTCCAAAGTTCTCGTATGCTGGCTTGGTCGTAAGCCACTGTTGCTGTTCCGCCATCGCACCGGAGTCTGCTCTTATGAATGCAAGAGCATAAGGAATCACATGAAACCCCGCGCCATCAAGCCTTCGCCCTTGCGCCTCATGAATGATCTGCTGCACATCATCAAGGCGCTGCAACGCAATGTAGTAGCCGGCAAGGGCTCGAAGAAGGCTCTCAACTTTTGCATCCAGGTCGCGGGCGACTGCAAGCGCGTTCGCATTCCCGGTGGATCACTGTTCTCCAATTGACTACCCCTACACTTGCGCGAAGCCGCCGTCGACAAACAACTCTGCTCCTGTGACGAAGCTTGCGTCGTCTGAGGCAAGAAACACGACCGCCTTGGCGATCTCATCGGGCGTGCCCAGCCTGCCGAGCGGAACATTGTTGGAGATGTTCTTCAATCGTTGCTGGCCCGTTTCTGAGGAGCCCAGGAGCCCACTCAGTCCGGGCGTGTCAATCGGGCCCGGGCTCACTGCGTTCACGCGAATGCGACGATCCTTCAAGTCGGTGGTCCACGTCCGCGCGAACGAACGAATGGCGGCTTTAGTGGCGCTGTAAACGCTATTGATTGGCAACCCTTTGCTTCCGACAACGGATGAATTCAAGATGATGGAAGCACCATCCGGCAACAGGGGTAGCGCCTTCTGCACCGTGAAGAGCAGACCTTTTACATTGATGTCGAAGGTCCAGTCGTAGAGCTCCTCGGTGATCGCGCCGAGAGCGGCAAACTTCGCGACCCCGGCATTGTATCGAGTTTGCCCTTTTCTCGCTTGATTTGTGCAAACAGACGCTCAAGGTCGCCAAGATTCGACACGTCTCCTTGTATGCCCGTTACATTTCGTCCGATCTCTTTTACCGCGGCAGCCAACTCCGCCTCACGCCGGCCTGTGATGAAGGTATAGGCGCCTTCGTTGACAAACGCTTTTGCAGTAGCAAGACCAATCCCGCTAGTCCCACCAGTAATGAGTGCGGTTTTTCCTTCAAGCTTGTTCATGGATTCCTCTCCTCTTATCAAAGTTGTCAGATTGTGAGGACGACCCTGCCGAAGGGGCGGCCCTCCACGACGCTTCGTTGTTGTTGTTTCTCGTTACTTTGAAATCATCGCCAGATCATTACCCCCAAACTTGAACAGGATCTTGCCGCTGCGATTCGATTTCAAGGATTGCTTGAACGCTTCCTTGAACTGGTCGAGCGGGTAAACATGCTCCACTGCGGCGGAGAACGATCCATCAGCTACGAGGTCTCCCAGCTTCTGATAAATCTCCTTGATCTCTGTGCGGGGCGCGTTCCGTATCCAGTTGATGAGCCAGAATCCGTGAAGGCTAAGACCACCGTAGATGAACTCTTTGGGCGGCATGGCTGGGAACTGCCCACTCTGCATGCCGTAAACGACAATCGAGCCGCCAGGTTTAAGCGATTTGGCCAACTCACCTACGGGTGCTCCACCCACCGTATCGAGGACGAGGCTGAGTTTCTTCCCGTCGAGAGCCTCCTCAACGTCCTTGTGCAGGTTGTCGCCTTGGAGGACTACGCGGTCACCTCCCCACTGCCGCACCTGTTCGGCAGCTTCCTCCCGCCGGACGACATTCAGCGTCTTGACTCCTGAAAGCTTCGCGAGCGCAATAATGTATTGGCCCATGGCTGCGTTGGCTGCGGTTTGACCGATCCAGTCGCCGGGCATCAGGGAAACGTATCGGTTCAGCAAGAGGTAGGCCGTAGCAGGGTTAATCCCTATCATCGAGAGTTGCAGGGGATCGGCTTTGTCGCTCATTGGCACGATGTTTCGCACTGGGACGACAACTTCGTCTGCCCAGGTGCCCTGCTCGTAGGTGGGAAGAATCAGGACCCGCTTGCCCCGTAGGGCAGCATCAACCTTCGATCCGATCTTGGCGACTCGGCCAACACCCTCCGCCCCTACTGAGGATGGGAAGGCAGGCCGGATGCCGTATATGCCACGGACGAACAAGAAGTCCGACGGATTCATCGGGGCCGCTTCCATCGAAATGAGAACATCCTCTTCGCCGAGAGCCGGTTCGAAGATCGTGTTGAGTTCGATGACTTCTGACGGTTCGCCGTGAGCTACGAGTTGCAACTGCCGCATAAGAAAATTCCTTTCGTTCGAAACAGTTTAAGGTTTGACCGAGCCGCCGAAAGCCGGCGGTCGAGATCGCGGATGTACCTATCCGGGGAATGAACTGCCGAACATCGGATTCCCGCTCTTGGAGTGCGCACGTGTTGCTTCGTCTTGAATGACATCCCAGTGCTCGACCAAAACCCCTTCCTCTATGACGAGGATGTCCGCTGCTATCCAACTGGCAGGAGCGCCGAAACCGGAAAAGCGTCCGTGAACGATCACGAGATTGCCCTCGGCCACGATCATGTCGTGCTCGTATTTCAGCGTGTCCGGCAGACTCTTAATGAGTCCGAAGAGTCCGTCGCGTCCCGGGGCAATGTGGGCACTGTGTTGGATGTAATTCGGTGACCAGAACCTTTCCGCCGCCGCGTAATCGCGCTTATTGAACAGGGTTTCGAACGCTTCTAGAACGATGGCCTTATTCTTTGCTGCTGTCGATTTGCTCATTTTGCCCTCTCTTCTGTGGTGTATATCCTGAGCTTCCTTTTCGGGCCGATCGACCGGTTCCTGATATTCGCAGCCGTGTCAAAGCAAGAATCCTGGTCTTTGCTAAACAAGCAATCTGGATTATTGCTATAATCCACCCACAGGATTAGATTAGTAATCCTGAATTAGTTGCGGTTTATTTTTCGGGGGAGGGATGCATGGGCCATTCCAGGGCTCAAAAGGCAAAGACTCATAAGCGCATCGTTTCGATCGCTTCCAAGAAGTTTCGCGAGGAAGGCCTTGCTGGGGTCGGAATCGCCGAGTTAATGAAGGAGGCAGGTCTTACCGTAGGCGGGTTCTACAAGCACTTCGATTCGCGTGACGATCTGGTTGCTGAAGCGGTCAGCTCTGCATTCGGCGGGTGGAAGCGTCGAGTGGACGCTGCCAAAGCTGGCAGCCCGCCAGTGTCCTACGAAAAGCTGATTGACGAATATCTGAACGAAGCGCATCGAGATAATCCGGGCACGGGCTGTGCATTCAGCGTGCTGGCGCCGGAGATCGCACGCAGCGACAAACGGACCCGTGCGCTTACCTCCGAACAGGTCCGGAACGACATTGAGTTGATTGCCGCTTTGTGTCCAGCCAAAGACAAGCGTACGGCAAGATCGACAGCGATTTTGACTTTCAGCGCGCTCGTCGGGGCGATGGCTCTGGCGCGCGCGGTATCGGACGAGGCGCTTTCGCGCGAGATCCTGAACACGGTGGCAGAGCTTCTGAAGAATTCTGCCTAAGACACCAGTAGGCTAAAAATGATGTGAGAGACACTCGCCGTCCGGTCGTCTGCTCAACCCATTGCGCATACCGAGCCCCTTCGACGCGAATGTTTGAGGAGGCACTTTCGATGACACGGAGATCTCACGAAACGGAATATAAAGCACGCGGGGTTGACAACACGCCGGAATCCGGCTAACTAATGAGTTAGTTAACTAACTCAGTGACAAGCATGGGGAAACCACAACCAGGCAAGCGGATACGGCTGATTGAGACCGCCATAAGCCGCTACGCAGTCTGGCGCTGCCCTGGGAACGGTTCCAATTACGGCGGCCCTTGTGCCTGCTTCGATCACCGGCACGATCACGACCAGCACCGGTAGCTCCGGCACATCGGCGGATCTTGCACTTTCGGCTTTGCAGAGCATCACGGTGAACGGTAATACGCTGCTGGTCACAGTTCCACTCGCGGCGCAGTCGGCATCCACTGCGACCCTGATGAGCGAGTCCGGTGCAACTTGTCCGACACTCTCTTATCCTTTCCCTTTTCTTCTCCTTCATCCATCCCCCATTGTTCACATCACACACAGCTTCTAAATCCAAACGAAAAACCGGTGACAGAGGTTAGCGTGAGTGAACACGTCCATTTATGAAAGAGGTTTAGCTCGTGCAGCACTGAAAGAAGAAACCCGATCCGGCGATGTGTCCAACGCTTTGCTGGATGTGCGCGCCGTTGCTCATCCGGTTGGAGTATCCGCATCCTGGGTGCGGCGACATATCTCAGAATTGCCGCGTGTGCAAGTGGGCCGCTTGGTCCGCTTCGACTCAGTCTTGCTTTTCCGTCAACTGCAAGAGAAAATTCAAAGCGGGAAATCGTTGAAACCGGAAAGGACACATATGCTTTCTCGGTATCAACGAGGTTACGTGTACCAAGTAGGAACCAAATTGAGAGTGTGGTACGGGATGTTTCGGGAGGATGTCCGCAAACCCGATGGTCAGATTGAGCGGCGACAACGGAATGTTCGTCTCGGCAACTCTGGCCGAACCCCCTACAAGGCACGCAGCACGCAATCGCTTATCTGATCTTCTGCGAAGCCCAAATACGGAAACGGATATGAGCTTTGAGGAGTTAGCAGAGCGGTGGAAAAAGGCCGAAGGTTCGACCATGAAGCCAACCACGCTAGGCCATTATCAGAATGCGTTGCATGCTTATGTTCTTCCGAGATTCGGGAAACGGAAAATCTCCACAACTAACCGTGAGGATGTACAGAAGTTCCTCGCGGAGATGGCCCACAACTATAGCGAGAGTTCGTTACGCAGCATGAGGGTCGTCCTCGGACTTGCTCGGATGGGCTCACGATTGCGGTTGGCTTCAGAAGAATCCCTGCGCGCGCGTGAAGCTGCCAAAGCGAACCGGCGGTAGAAAAGTGACCCGCACGGTATTCACTGCCGAGCAGGTCACCGCGATTGCGGAGAAACTCAAAGAACCATACGCAACGTTGGTGCTGTTTCTGGCAGCATCAGGGCTGCGCATCGGTGAAACGCTGGCGATTAAGCCCTCGGATTTCACGGGCAACGTGCTCTACATCAGTCGCAGGATTTACGAGGGTGATGTGGACAACGTGAAGTCCAAGCGGTCAGAGCGCAAGCTGCCGATCGATCCGGTTCTGATGTCGCGGATTGAGAAACTCGGAAAAGGCGAATGGGTGTTCCGCTCACGGAAAGGGACCCCGGCCAATCCGGGCAACGCTTTGAAACGATACGTGAGACCAGCAGCCAAGCAGCTGGGCATTTTGCTCGGTGGTTGGCACGATTTTCGCCACACGCTCTCGAGCAGCCTTGCTAAATGGTCGAGCCTTTGCGTGAAGTCCTCATCGGAGACTCGTTTATCAAGGAACAGCGTGGCCGTTTGCTTGATGCGGTGTTCGATCTTTAGCATCGCTTGTTCAGTCCGGTAAATCTCCCCAGCATCCTTCGGCTCTATAGGCCCACTCGGGGGAACGGGATCAATCCGATCCAGCTGTAGTGCGAAGACTTCGATGTGCTATGCCGAATTCTTGGCGTCTAGCGCACTTCGAACGGTTCGACTCAGAGCTTGCGGAGTGCAGGGCTTTTGCAGGAACGCAGCGCCTGCAGTGATCCTGGAATTCAATGAGACCGACTCCGCTACATGACCGCTCATGAAAATCACCGGGAGACCAGGTCTGATAGCGCACATCTCAGAGTGAGCTTCAGGTCCGCTTAAGAAAGGCATCACAACATCCAAAACAACCAACCGAATCTCTTCCGAATTCGCCTTGAACATGCGCACGGCGTCCCGCCCGTTACTTGCAAGAATTACACTATAGCCCTGAGATGTCAGAGTCTGGCGAACCAGTTCCCTAAGCCCTTCGTGATCTTCGGCCACAAGAATGGTTTCCGTGCCGCCTTTCTGAGCGTCTTCGCTCGCCGCTAGCTCAATCGCCTCAGGGGAGCTGGGACTAGCAAGAAGATAGACATGAAAGGTCGTTCCCTGTCCTGGTTCGCTGTACACATTCACGAAGCCACCGTGCTGCTTCACAATGCCGTACACGGTCGCCAATCCTAGTCCGGTCCCCTTGCCCATCTCCTTCGTAGTGAAAAAGGGCTCGAAGATGCGGTCAAGCGTTGCTGCATCCATTCCCACGCCTGCATCGGAAATGGAGAGCAAGACGTATCGGCCGGGGTGCCCGTACGAATGAGTCCGGCAAAAGTCTTCTCCAATCTCGACGTTACTGGTCTCGATGACGATGCGCCCGCCCTGAGGCATGGCATCTCGCGCGTTCAGACAAAGGTTCATGAGCACTTGCTCGATCTGCGTGGGATCAGCCATGGTCGCTTGGAGGCCCGGCGTGAGTGTGACCCTCAATTCGGCCTGCTCTCCGATGGCAGTCTTTAGGAGACCGGCGATTTTTGATACCAAATCATTTAGGTTGACGCTTCGCGGCTGCAGGACTTGGCGACGCGCAAACGCAAGCAATTGGCGGGTTAGTCCGGCTGAGCGTTGCGCTTGATCGCGGATCATCCGGAAGTTCTCGCGGACTGGGCTATCGTCGGGCACATTGTCGTACCCCAATTGCGCCCACCCGAGAATGACGCCGAGAGCGTTGTTGAAATCGTGAGCAATTCCCCCTGCAAGCCTCCCGATGGCCTCAAACTTCTGTAGCTCCCGGACTTGATGTTCTAGGCGCTTGCGTTCTCGCCGCTGCTCGGCCTCACCAAGCTCCCTCTGAATCGCCGGAAGCAAGCGCTTCAAATTGTCCTTCATGACATAATCTTGCGCGCCCTGTTTCAGCACGGCTATGGCGGTCTCTTCACCGATAGTTCCCGAGAGGACGATGCAGGGTGCCTCCGAACCCTTGGTACGCAGGAGTCTGAGCGCATCAGTCGCTGAGAAGTGCGGCATGGAGTAGTCGCAGATAACCAGATCCCATTGGTTCTTACCGAGAGCTGCGGTCATGCCAGCCGGTGTGTCGACCCGTTCAAATGTGGGCTCGTAGCCGCCACGGCGCAGCTCCCGAACCACCAACGCCATGTCATCTTCCGAATCTTCGACAATCAATACGCGCAGGGAAGTACTCATTCAGTCTCTTTTTGGCAAGGGTGCAGGCTCGTTCAAAATCAGCCAGTACAGACCGAGCTGTCGGACAGCATCGACGAACTGGCCGAAATCGATGGGCTTGCGGACGTAGCTGTTAGCGCCTAGTCCATAACCATTGATCCGGTCCTGCTCTTCGTTCGAGGATGTCAAAATGAC
>WNFP01001643.1_pt1 | contig 21180 bp, 22 predicted proteins | sample 5400201 | NCBI WGS metagenome assembly WNFP01 (sample SAMN13153355, study PRJNA577476) | soil metagenome | isolation source: 115 cm saprolite under Madrone tree | place: USA:California | collected 2016-06-14
GGCGGCGGTGACTGGGCCGGCCGCGGTTGGCGTGAGCCAGAGCCGCCTCCCCGTCTTCGCGCATACGCTTTTTCAAGCGTTTAATCTGGCGCACGCTCAGACACAAGAGTCCGGCGGCTCTGGCACACGCCATGTCTCCCTTGATGCATGCGCTGATCACGCTCACTCGCTGTAGTTCCTTCTGACTCAACGTGAATGTCCCCTGTCTCATGGGGTGACATTTTCACGTTGCCGTTAGGGGGTGACAGAATTATGGAGCTAAGACAAAATGAGCATGCAGCTCTTCGCAAGGAAGTGTGTTACTGTCACTAGGTAGACTCCCGAAGTAGAATTGTCTTGATTTAATGCAGGTTGCGGTTTGCCGTCAGCCTCCGTTGAATTCAGCCAATTTCAGGCTAACGTCTCGTAGCGTCTGGGAAGCGGCCCTTCACCAAGATCCTGCGCTCGTGGTGCTTCGAAGAGTACAGGGAGAATCAAGATGAAGAGTTTATTTGTCGGCAATATGAGCTTCCAGACCTCAGAAGCTGAATTGCGCGAGTTATTTGCCCCCTTCGGCCAGGTAAATGCCGAATGACGCGGAAGCGGCGGCAGCCATGACCGGCCTCGATGGAAAAGAAGTGGGCGGGCGCAATTTGAAGGTGAACGAAGCGCGCCCCAAGGGCGAAGGCGGCGCGCCACGCGGCCCCAAGACTTTTGGCGGCGCAAAGAATTATGGCGGCTCGGGCGGAGGCGGCGGTCGCGGCAAGGGCGGAGGCGGCGGTCGCGATCGTTTCTCGAACGAAGATTACCGTGAGTCGGCGCGGCAGCCTCGCGAACCTCGCTGGTAGTTTTCCTTTTCCATGGATGGGCTGGACGGCAGGGACTAGGGCCCGCGCCGCACTCTGCTGTGAGGAGAGGCTTATGACCACGACATTCCAGAAGCGCCAGAAAGAAATGAAGCGCATCGAAAAGCGCAAAATGAAGGAAGAGAAGCGCGCGCAGCGGAAACTCGACAAACCGCCAGCTAGCGAAGTTACTTACGATCCCGCGTCCGATCCAACCATCGATTGGAACCACAGCAACGAGATCAGTTCGCAGGAATAGTTTCGACCTGAATCAATCGCAGTCTTGCCGACGGATTTTCCTTACGCCCGACTGGAGGGCCGGGGGCAGTCCTGTCCAGGCAACTGCATGCGAATGAATTCGCAATCCAGCGCCGCTTCTGTATAATTTTCTTCCAGCAGTCGAAACCCTACGTTCACGGAGCTTTTCGTCGTTGTCGGCGAAGAGAATTTTCATGCAATCAGCCCGGCGAAAGTTTTGCGCGTTTATCCTGTTTGTGGCCGCCGCCTTTTTTATCGTCCCTCCAGCCGGGGCGCATGCGGTCCTTCTGGAGTCCAGCCCGCCTTTGAAAGGCGCGATATCCGGGCCGGACGTTTCGATCAAGTTGCGCTTCAACGTTCGGATTGACGGGCTTCGCTCACGGCTGACGCTCATCCATCCGGACGGTTCTGCTCAAACGCTCGAAGTCAATAAGCATACTTCAGCAGATACGCTCACGGCCGAGGCCACCGGCTTGGCTGCCGGCTCCTACCGGCTCCGATGGCAGGTGCTGGCCTCCGATGGTCACATCACTCGCGGTGAGATTCCTTTCATTGTCTCGGCATCTTGATCGAGATTCATGGCGCGCTTACTTCAAGTCTTCGGCTTCCTCTCCGTCCTATTCCGCGGCGCAACCTTGACGTTTCAGTCGCTCGCCGTTGGTGGCATCGTTTTTCTGATCGTTGTCGTTCGCCGCACGGCGGAAGATTCGTCTGAACTCCAGCAAGCCTGCCTTCGCTGGATCCGGAGCTCGGCGATGGCCCTCGCCGTAATGCAAATTTCCTATGTCTTGGCGAACTCGATGATTCTCCGGCAATCCGCCGACATGCCCCTTCACGAAGTCCTCGGCGCAAATTTTGTTCTCGCCGGTATCATTGGAATCGTTGCGGCCCTCAGTCTGGTTGCTCTCATTTCTTCGACGCGTTCGGCTGGCTACAACGATCTGCTCCTTCCTGCGGCCGCGATCATCGCTTCCTCCGTCATGAGCAGTCACGCGATGGCGCGCCTCGAATATCGTGCTCCTTTGGTCGCAATCACCGCGCTGCATCAAGCGGCAACGGCCGCCTGGCTCGGCGGCCTGCCGTACTTGCTGATCGCCATCCGTCGAGCGCCAACTCCGGAATCGGCGCGACGGCTCAGCGCCAGATTCTCTCAGCTGGCACTGATAAGCGTAGCCGTGCTCGCTTGCGCTGGTTTGTTGCTGGGTCTCGCCTACGTCGGTTCCATCAAAGCGATCTACGGAACGTCCTACGGCGCGATGGTGGCCACGAAAGCGTTTCTCTTCGGCCTTCTTTTATTTCTCGGCGCGCTCAATTTTCAACTCGTTCGCCGCGGCCCGGCCAGTTCCATTCTTGCCAGTCTGAAGCGCTTCGGCGAGGCCGAGATCGGCATCGGAGTCACCGTAATCCTCACCGCCGCCTCTCTTACGTCCCTGCCTCCCGCCGCGGATCTCGCCAATGACCGTGTCACCGGCCAGGAAATCGTCGCACGCATGTCTCCCCAGCAGCCTCGGCTTGCCAGCCCGTCTGTTCAGGAACTACCCGAAGACGTTTACGCCGCGCAGAAAAAAGCCTTCGAAGTCGGTTCGCTCTCGACGGAATCCTACGTGCCTGGACAAACGGGCACACGCCCGAACACTCCCGCCGAAAAAGCCTGGTCGGAGTACAACCATCACTGGGCAGGAATCGTCGTTCTCTCGATGGGACTGCTGGCCCTTATCGCCCAAGCCGGAAAATTCTCCTGGGCGCGCAATTGGCCGCTTGCTTTTTTCGGTCTTTCGGCGTTTTTGTTTCTTCGCAGCGATCCGGAGACTTGGCCACTGGGCCCCATAGGATTCTGGGCCACTCTGGCCGATCCCGAAGTACTGCTGCATCGTTTTTTCGCGGCGCTGGTTATCGCGCTGGCGGTGTTCGAATGGCGCGTGCAGACCGGGCGCGTCAAATCCGGCCGCGCCCGGCTGGCTTTTCCCGTCCTGATCGCCCTTTCCGGCGCATTGCTTCTCACGCATTCTCATAGCCTCGGAAACCTTAAAGAAGAAGTCCTCGCCGAACTAAGCCACATTCCAATCGCAATTTTCGCCGTTACCGCCGGATGGTCGCGCTGGCTGGAATTGCGCCTTCCCTCTGAGAATCAAACGCGAACTGTCATGGCTCGTCTTTGGCCGGTTTGTATCGCCCTGATCGGCGTTGTCCTGCTGAACTATCGCGAAATGTAATTCGAGAATTGGATCTTGAGGCAGGGGACTAACGAGGCAGAAACCTTGGTTCCGGGACGTGGACTCGAACCACGATACTCAGCTCCAAAGGCTGATGTCCTACCGATTAGACGATCCCGGAACCGGTCCAAATAGTGTAGCAGAGGCCTGCAAGCGTGCCCAAGCGCGGCGCAACCACCGAATCTCAGACGTCTCATTTTTGTGCCATTTTCGCATTGCCAGTGATAACGTTTTTACGCGGGATGGCGTCTGACCAGGCATAGGCCGCCGGGTCGAAACTTTTCGCTGACTCGCACGTAGAATGGACAGGGGAATCGCACGCATGAAGCGCCGGGTTTTGCTCCGGGAACCAATCGGCGTAGCACTGGAGACCTTGCGCACCCACAAAATGCGTTCCTTCCTGATGCTCCTGGGCATCATCCTCTCGGTTTCCACCCTCATTGTAGTCATCGCTCTGATCTCCGGAGTAAACCGCTATATTGCCGACCGCGTCGCCAATATGGGCTCAAACGTCTTTCTCCTGACACGCTTTCCCATCATCACGGATGTAGATGAGTACGTGAAGGCCAATCGCCGTAACAAGAAGGTGACTTGGGACGACTTCGAAGCGCTGCGCGACAATATGAAGCTGCCGGTGCGCGTCGGCGTGGAACTACGGGTGGACTCAAAAGTCCGCGCCGGCTCGCACGCCCTCAACGACACGAACATTCGTGGTGTCACCGCCAACATGGTGGATATTGACATCGTGACCCCGCGCGACGGACGCTACATTTCCGAGGGGGATGACCGAAGCCGCGCCCAGGTTACGATGATCGGCAACGACCTGGCCACCCAGCTCTTTCCTGGCATCGACCCGATTGGCCACGAATTGCTGATCGAAGGCCGGCCTTTCTTGATCGTCGGCATTGCGAGAGCAATCGGCACAGCTTTCGGTCAATCGCAGGATAATTTTGCCTACATTCCGATTCAGACCTATTTCAAGATGTACGGAACCAACGACACCATCTGGCTCAACATACAGGCGCGCGGAGCGGAGTGGATGGAACAGACTCAGGACGAAGCGCGAGCCATGATGCGTGCGCGGCGCCACCTCTCTCCCAACGAAAAAGATAATTTCGGCATATTTGATCAGGCCACGCTGATGGAATTGTGGAAGAACTTGACGGGAGTCATTGCTACTGCGATGGTCGGCGTAGTCTCCGTCTTTCTTGTGATCGGCGGCGTCGTGATTATGAATGTGATGCTAGCCACTGTCACGGAGCGGACGCGCGAGATCGGCATCCGCAAGGCTCTCGGGGCTCGGCACAATGATATTCTTCTGCAATTCCTGGTCGAAGCGACAGTCATGGCCGCCATCGGTGGTGCCATTGGTGTCGGCGTAGCCTACGCCTTCGCAGGCCTCGCGACTGCGCTTGCATCGGTTCCAATGCATGTTCCCGTTCCTGCTGTCTTGCTTGCCGAAGTGATCTCCGCCGCCGTAGGTGTATTCTTCGGTGTTTATCCGGCGCGACGCGCCGCAAGTTTGCAACCCATCGAAGCTTTGCGGCAGGAAATATGAAAGCCCTGGACATCACCATGCGCATGAACATCGGCGAGAACGCTCAGATGGCGCTCACCACTCTGCGTGAAAACAAGATGCGCTCTTTTCTCACTGTTCTCGGCGTGGTCATCGGCATCACGGCTCTGCTTTCCGTGGTCTCCATTCTGGTTGGCGTCTACGGGGACGTGAACGCCTATTTGTCCGACTATGGCTCCGAAACTCTCTTCATTTTCCGTTTTGATCCGGGCATCCACACCGGCAGGCTTACTCCCGATGAACGCGCGCGCAAGCCGCTTTCACTCGAAGATGCCGAAGCCATCGCTCAATACTGTCCGGCGGTTCGCGCGGTCACGGCGAGCGTTTACCCTCGCTTCGAAGAAGAGGGCCCCGCTCGCGGGCCGGTGACGGCGCGTTATCTGGGCAAGGAAGTCTCAGGAATTGACTACAACGGAACGCTTCCTTCCACCGAAGAAGTTTTCAATTCCAGGCCGAAAACCGGGCGGTTCTTCAGCGACGCGGAGAATATGCATCGCGCCGACGTCGCTGTCATCGGTTCCGATATCGCCAAGACCCTGTATCCGGATATGGATCCCCTCGGCAAGCCCATCATGATCGACGGCATTTCCTACGAAGTCATCGGTGTGCTTGAGCCGCGCAAAGGACAGCTCGTCAAGGATCAATCCGCGGACAGAGCCGTGATGGTGCCTTATCGCACGTATCACAAGCATATTCCCCAGGACGACGAAAACCTGATCGGCGCGGTGGCTTATGCGGGCCGCATGCCGGAAGCCGAGGATCAGATTCGTGGTGTGCTACGGAGACGGAGAAACGTGCCATACAGCAAGCCTGACAATTTTGGAATCTCCAGCGCGCAGCAAATCGCTGATCAGTTTCGCCAGATCACCGCGTCTGTGGCATTGCTGATTTCCGTCATCAGTTCCATTGGACTTCTTGTCGGCGGCGTCGGCGTGATGAATATTATGCTTATGTCCGTTACCCAGCGCACCCGCGAGATCGGGGTTCGAAAGGCCATCGGCGCGCGCCGCCGCGACGTCATCTGGCAATTCCTCACCGAAGCCGTCGTCCTCACAGGTGCGGGAGGCGTCATCGGCGTATTGCTTGGTGGTGGCATCAGCCTGCTGATCAATCTTGCCGTGCCCACGCTGCCGTCATCTATTCCGCTCTGGGCCGTCCTGCTGGCCGTCGGCGTCTCCATGAGCGTCGGCCTCTTCTTCGGCATGTACCCGGCCATCAAAGCCGCCCGCCTCGATCCCGTCGAAGCCTTACGCTACGAGTAAATCAGGATCTCTACCGCAGCACCCAAACAAGAGCGGTCTTCATTGGCTGCCGGCGCTACAGCATTGAGCGATTGGATTAATTACCGGTGAAAACCGCGATGTGCGCGAATCGAAGGTTTCTGCTAAATTGGTAAGGTTGTTCGCAGCGCCGGAGAGGTGGCCGAGCGGTTTAAGGCGCACGCTTGGAAAGCGTGTGTAGGTTAACCCCTACCGTGGGTTCGAATCCCACCCTCTCCGCCACTCCCTTTATTTTCTTGTATTTACAGACTATGGTGTCTATCATGGTGTCTGCTTTGCACTGGTTTCCGGGCAGCTATCGCCTGAAAAGAGGCATGCAGACATGTCCAAGCGCGGCAACGGCTACGGCACTGAAACTCGCGTTAATATCCTCAAAAAGGTCAAAGTCGGCGGGAACTGGAACCTCTACCCCGCCGTCGTGGAGCCTAACGGTAAACTCCGCGATAAGGTTCGCGTGCGCGGTAAGGCTGAGCTTCATCCCGAGGGATACTACTACATTGAGTGGTGGCAGGACGGAAGAAAACGCGAGCAAGTTAAAGATCGCGCCGAGGTCGTGGACCGCGCACGTCGCAAAGCCCTCGAACTCAAAGCCAACCGTGCCGGGATCGAAACCGTTCAGGAAAACGGGGACGGCACAGCACTCACGCTGATTGAGGCAGTTGCCTCCTACCTCAAGGACATAGAACCTCCTCAGCGCGAGCCCAAGACCTACATGGCTTATAAGTATTGCTTGGAGCTGTTCGCCAGCAACTGCGCGAAGCGCTACGTTCAAGAAGTAAAGCGCGAAGATCTCCTGGCCTTCATTCGCAAGCTCTATGAACTCAATTGCGGCCCCCGCACAGCCTACAACCGGGCGGTGATTGTTTCGCAGCTTCTGAAGGCGAACGGGATAATAAAGCTGCTCCGAAACCGCGACTGGCCGGAATACGTTGAACCGATCCGTCCGATCTACGAGGAAGAGGAAATTCAGGCACTCCTAAAAGCGAGCGATGCCGATGAGCGCGTTCTCTATCTTTGCTACCTTCTCACGGGGCTTAGGGACAAAGAAATGCGCCATTTGACTTGGCGCGACATCGACTTCCGAACCCATGTGATACGCGTAACCAGAAAACCGCTCTACGGGTTCAAGCCCAAAAACAAAGAAGAGCGCGAAGTTCCGGTGCCGGCGTCGTTGATCGCCGCACTCAAGAAATACAAGGCGTCAAAGAAGCAGAACGCGGAGGGCCTGGTCTTTCCGAACGAGTCGGGCCGGCCGGACAAACGGCACGAGTTCAAACTGAAGCGCATCGCCTTCCACGCGAAATTGAATTGCGGCCAGTGCGTGTCAAAGCACGGGAACAAGTGCTCGGAAGGGCCATACTGCTCAAATTTTTTCCTGCACAAATTCCGGCATACATTTGCCACGCGAAACCTGCAAGATCATGTCTGCGATATAAAGACGCTGCAGAATTGGATGGGGCACAAAGACTTGGGTTCCACAATGGTTTACCTCAAAGCTGTCCGAAGCAAGGATGTGATGGCACGCGTGAATTCGAGCGAGCTAGCGGCTCTAGTCCTGTGAAATGCAGTTGGCTAGGAGGATTTTCAACCGGCGACTAATTACTGCATTCCGAAGGCTCGGCGAGGTCTGCGATCTTGATTTTCCACTGTAAGAGGAGAGCGTTGGTCAGTTGGTCGGTCGTTTCTTTCCATGTTTTTCGCAAACCCCCTGCAGAGCGGTTACTGCCAAGGTAGAGAGACTTTTCTTTCCCGCAAATCTCTACTGTCTCCAAGTCGCGTTTAGGAAGAAGCTTTTCCATTAGGTCTGTGTCTCCATAGATAGGTTGACCTCCCACGACGACGAGCCGGACATCCAGAGGAGTGGCGTGCAAAAGGGCAGCGTAGGGGTCGGTGCCTTTGCGTTTGAGTAGGAGAAGATCTGCAAGATGGCCGCGTGACAAGGAACCAATTTTGTCGCCTAAACCGGCGAGTTGTGCAGGATAAATCGTTGCCATCTTGACGAGGTCGGCGTCGTCGAACACCTTGGGGTGTTGCCGAGCGTTCCATCCTGCGGCATACTTCAGCTCTTCGAGCATTCCGCTACTGCCGGAGGGGCTCCAATCCGGGGCGATCGCAAGTACTACACCCGAACTTCGTGCGCTCGCAACATCGGCCGTGCCTCCGTAAAGTTCGGAATTGCTTCTTGGTGACCATATCACCCCGACGCCATGAGCGGCCATTTCCTGGAATTGCGGAGTCTTGAGGGCAACGCCATGAATTATGGAGACTCCAGGGCGCAGGAATCCTTGCGCAACGAACATTTTATATTCGCGAGCAGCGCTTGCGTTGCCGGCGGCTCCTTCCGCAAGGTGAATGACGAACGCGTTGAGTTGACCGGACAAAAGGCGGCCTCTAACGCCCTCAGCATCGGCTGTCAGCATTTCAAACGGGAAGACGTTGTATACGAGTTTCTCTTGGTTGAATACATCGGCCTGGTATATGCCAGAATAGAAGTCCAACTCTCGGGCCAGGCCCTCGATACATTTCTGGGGGCCCAGACTCCCCACAGTGGATGTGGAGCCTCCGGCTATAGCCTTGATCTCCCCGTAGCGATTCATCTCGCAACCCCAGCCTTCCTCGAAGAGGACTCGATGGGGGGTGTCGAGTGCATCCTTATAGGACTGCAGCTGTTGCCAGTCGTAGCGGGTTCCAAATTTCTTGCTCGGGTCCCAATCGGTGGGTTTCCAGTCCGGAGAGGGCCATCGAGGAAACAAGTTCCATGTCAGGTGGTTATGCAGATCAATGAGGCCTGGAAAAAGGAAGCTGTCTGTCTCAAGAGTCTTAATATCTACGGGCAGATCGATGTTGGCTCCAACCGCATTGATCTTGTCCCCGGCAACTAACAGTGTCCCATTGGGGATTACGGATGAAGGCGTTACCAGTGTCCCTCGGAGAGCATAGGATTCAAGATCTTGGGCCCGAGCAAATCCGGCTAGCGCGCACGTGAGTAGGAGCACGGTGGAGAATCGAGTTGTTCGCATGAGTTGTCCCCCTTGAACGGAAATCGCAGTTAGAATTGGCTACGTGAGAATTCCAAGGCGTCAGTCGGCTGCGTTTTGCAAATATTCCGAAGTCAAACGACGCCAGAACTCGAGAAAATACTCAGAGGTAGAGCCGCTAGCTATGGTAGGGTACGACACTTTCCTACGACGATCTATGCGCTTTACTCCCTCAAAGTACCTGCGGTGCCTTGCTCGCGCTGAGGCGTTTTTGCGTGGATGTGTGAGGCCGGCTTAGTCCACAACTTCGAGCAAGTCGTTCGGGTCCTTCTCTGCATACACCTTCGGCATCCCGGTTCCGTTCAAGACGATTAGAATATGATGACCGTTCACTGTGGAGAGAGAATATGTTTTTTCTCGTTTATCTTCTTTCCAAACGTATAGACCGCTTGCGCCTTCGTTGCCCCGGTAGTCGTCGTGAATCTCACCATCTTGAGGACGTGTGTGGCGCTTTTCAGAAATAACCACAAGTTGCGGTTGGCCATCCTTCATGGCGTCGTACAACTCTTGAGAAAAGCAGGACTCGAGTCCGTGGTGCGGCGCAACCAGAATTGACAAGCCATATTCATCAAGCAGTGTGCCCAGTCCTGGTTGGTCAGATGTTTCCTGATGCCAGCCTGGATGCTCCTCGCTGAAATTGGGCTTGAAGATGGTGAAGCGCTTTTCCACACCTTTGCCGTCATCCAGAATTCGTTCCATTCCTTCGGGGGTCATATCGCCAGGAAACAGTATTGTGTTAACGCCATAACGTAAATACAGCATGATGCTGCATGCGTTTCCGTACTTGTTGTCATCTTCCGGGTGTAGCTCATGGCAAGTGGGGGGACGAAGATAATAGAGACCATATTCTAGCGTCGAAGCAAGACGGGTGTTGCTTTCGTAGAGAATAGTTTGAAGCGGCGGAGTCCGCTTCTTGAAAAGGTCGCGGTAGGTCTGGAGCAGTTCAGCAGAACCGTCGCGATCATCTTTGAATCGGTCCCAGTCGACCTCTTCGCCAATTTGTTTATCGTGCGGGCAAGTTAGTAATTTTGGATGTAAAGGCTTGCCATCCTTTAGATACTCACAATCTTGGATGTGGTCACGGTGAGGGTGAGAGAGAAGTGCCTGTGCGATTCTAGAGTCCTTATACTTGCTGAGTTTCTTAGTGAACGTTTCCTTGATGAATTCGGCGGGACTGAATTCGTCCGAGGAAGCCATGTCAATGACGAATCCGTGGTTCAGTCCGGTGCGGACAAATGCAGCGTTTCCACGACCAACATTGAATATCCAGAGATGCGTCTCGGCGGAGTTTTCCCAAGGCATAGTCACTCCGGGGGGGGCGTGCTCTTGTCGCCGAGTCTTGGGTGTGACGAAGTTTTGCGAATCACCAAAGCAGATAAGACGGCGCGGGTAACGCGATAATCAGCGAAGCGCCTGTATCGCTGAAGGAAGAGCCAGGCAACCAGACTGGCGACTACCGCAGTTGTTAACAATTCCAACCATGATACTGGGAAAAGCCATCTGGTGAACTGGATGGAAGCACCGGGAACGATCATTCTTATGAGTAAGGTCAGAGACAGGAAAAAGAGTGTAACGGAGCTTGCCCGATAAAAGCCCTCGCGGTATACAAACATGTCCCGATCACCGGATTTGCCCGTTTGCACCGCATATTCATCAAGCGCCCTGTAAACCCAGGCGGGCTCAATCTTGTCTAGCTGTACCCCTAACAGTTCGCTCGCCGTCTGCACTGCACGTTCAGGCATCCACGGTACTCCCTGCATTGCCAACGCAGACCTTTCGATTCGGCGCAGTATCCGGTTGGCTACTGCTTGGGCCGCGTGACCCAACAGGTAAGACGCAATCGCGATTAAACTCCACATTAAGAAACTGGGTTGGAAATTCGCAACTCCCAGGGGTACTGTTGGCGCAAACACCGCCCAGTACAGAAACATGAAGCCAATCAGCGCCACGCTGCCGGGTAGGAGGTAACCAAATACTTCATACAGGGTGAAGGCGAGTTTTTCCACCATCTGAGCACGGATTGTAGACCAGAACTGGTTGGGAGGGAAACAGCAGGCCTTTTAACCGCTGAGCTTCAGGTGGACATCACTTTGGTTCTTCGCACTTTCGTTCCTGGGCTGGCATACGTCCGTACTTGGATATAAACTGGATAGTTTAAGACACGGTAATTGATCACGGAAGGGATGAATGCTTGAGTTCGTATTTTGGGACGTGCAACACGGTAGCGCTTGTTATATCAAGACGCCAAATAGACGCCACATGGTAGTAGACCTTGGAACCGGTTCCTACTCAGAAAACAAGGCCTTCAGCCCTCTACTGCACTTAAATACAAAGTACGGAGTACAAGAATTAGATTACGTGGTGATTACGCACCCGCACCGAGACCACATTGATGACATTTTCAATTTCAACAAGCTGAGACCGAGCACTCTGCGCTGTCCTAGGCACTTGACGCAAGCTCAGGTTCTCGAAGGGAATAAGAAGGAAGACAACGATAAGGTCAACGAATACTTGAAGATTAGCGCGCAATACGCAGAGCGGATCGAGCCGGGCAGCAGCTCAGATGCGACTGCGTCCATGCAGTGGGGCGGGGTAAAGATGTCCTTCTTTAGAAGCTACAACTGCAGCGCAACCAATCTGAATAACCACAGCATAGTAACAATATTTGAATATGCGACTTCCAAAGTCATGATTCCGGGAGACAACGAAGCCGAGTCTTGGAAGGAACTAATCAAGGATAGCGGCTTTGTTTCCGCGGCGAAGAATCTTGATGTGCTAGTCGCACCCCACCATGGAAGGAAAGCAGGATATTGTGCTGAGTTGTTCGAAGCAATCGGCAAGCCCTACGTAACCATCATCTCGGATGGGCCGTACTCGGATACCAGCGCAACTTCAAATTACGGGAACCAAAGCAAAGGTTGGAGAGTGTATTACCCGGATGATAGTTACGAGGACAGGTTCTGTGTCACGACAAGACAGAATGGGGTCGTCCGCGTGAAAGTGTACTATACGGAAGACAAGAAACCTAAACTGAATATTTACGTTCAGAAGGGCTCGACGAAGAAATAATTCAGCAGATGAATGGTTGTTTCCGTACGACTCAAATCTAACTGGCACGAGAGCTGACACCCGAATCGCCAAGCGAATGCGTGAAGTCTAAATTGGAATTCATGGGGATTGAAGGTCCGAGCTAGGCGACAGTTCGACTCTCGGACCAGTGCGTGAGGTTGTTATTATGTTACGCTTTTCTGCGATGACTCCCATTCGGCTGGACAAAGTCCATAAGATTAGTGTCGACTCGGCGGTCGTGGCAACGACACTGCGCGTTCTGCAAGATTTTGGCGCGCGTGGGTGCGAGGGGTTAGTCCTCTGGATCGGCGAACTGACGCAATACGAGGCGCACATAACCCGAGCTGTGGTGCCTCACCAGAAAGCCATCAAGAGCGAAGATGGTGTTGGATACTTCGTCGATGGAGCGGCCCTCTTCGAATTAAACCGAGATCTCGCCGATTCCGGTCTGCGTCTTATTGCACAGGTCCACAGCCACCCAGGTGAGGCGTACCACTCGAGCGCTGACGACCGATACGCAATCGTGACTGCCGACGGTGGGGTGTCACTGGTGGTACCGAATTTCGGTCGGGCTCCTGCCGACCCTGCGGCGTGGGCGGTCTACCGGCTCCACAATGGCTGCTGGCATGAGTTAGATAGCTCTCAAGCCGGGGCCCTACTCAGCGTCGGAGCATCGACATGAGCCTGAAAGCGATCCGCCTCCGAAATTTCCGCGGATTTCCGGACGCTCCGCTTGAATTGAAACGGCTCACCGTGCTCCTTGGACCGAACAGTTCGGGAAAGTCGTCCTTTGGGCACGCCCTCGCCGCAATGACTCATGCACATCGGTATTATCGCGGAACTCCCCAGGCCACGCTCACACCACGTCAGAATGATGCCAAGGACTGGCCGGTTGACCTCGGAGAGCTGAACGACCTGCGAACCACAGGCGCGAAGGGCCCGGTGACAATTGAGTTGACCACCAGCGTCGGCCTCATCAAGCTCGGGTTTGGTGTGGATTCGATGCCTGGCTTGGTACCGAGCTATTTTGCCATCCCACAGTTTGCGGACAAGGAAAGGGCAAGTACAACAAGCCGAAAATCGAGGCTGAAAATTGGGCGAGAGAAGGATGCGCTTCCAGGGGCAACGACGCATTTTCCACAAGACAGAGAGTCCACTTTGCTGGTCGATAGGCCGGAAATCGAGCTTCGGCGTATAAATCAAGCTCAGTGGGAAGAGGGGGGAGTGCCATCCGTAGTGATCCTCGAAGGCCTGTTGCCACGGGGCTTCGCGCATGAGGGAGGTACATCTCGCCCAGTAAACCGCGATGCGCTTGATGAACTTGAATCTTTGTTTGACAACCTCACATATCTGAGGGCGACCCGACAAAGACCTTTGAGAGCGTATCCGAATGGCGTAGGTGATCACCAAAAAATCGGGTATGAAGGTGAATGGGTAGCAACAATCCTACAAGACGAAACGAAGGTAGCGTATGCCATCCTTCCTGAACTGCGATTAGATGCGAAACAACTGTCGAAGAACGCCGAAAAGGTTTCCATAAGACGAGAGCCACTGCCGAATGCGGTCCGTGGATGGCTTAGGCACTTGGGATTAGCGCAGTCGGTCGACAGCGTCAAGATTAACAACGATGATCGCAGCCCTGTGAAACTTCTAGCCACTTTGCCAGCGCAAGAACCCCATAACCTCACTGAAGTTGGGCTTGGAGTCAGCCAAGTGTTACCTGTCATTACGGCAGGATTGTTGCAGACGGAGGCAAGTTTGTTCGTCGTTGATCTTCCGGAAGCTCATTTGCATCCGAAACCGCAGGGGGAGCTCGCTGATTTTTTCTGCTCACTTGCACTTTCGGGTCGTTACGCCTTGGTGGAAACTCACTCGGAGATGTTCTTTCATCGCCTCAGATTACGCGCAGAAATGATCCCAGATCTGAGGAAGGAGATTGCCGTATATTTCCTTGATGGCTGCAAAGATGACAGAGGTTGTAAGCCCCCTCGTCCAGTCGGCTTAGGACTTGATGAAGAACCGCAATGGCCTGTCGGTTTCTTTCAAGAAGGCTGGGATACGGAAGTACAAATCAGCTCACTGAGACGAGCCCGGAAAATCCAGGCGAAATGACGAGACTCCTTTTAGACTTTCCTTGGCAGATCGCATCGGTTCTCGATCGAAACGCTGACGGTTACTTCGCGTTCTATCAATTTGAGCGCCTCTGTGAAATAGAGCACCTGTATCCTGTCCCGTTTGTTGCGGAGGCTGATTATTTGGCGCTACGCGACAATCCCCAATATACAGGCGGTTCGAACCTCAGGGCCACGTTGCAGGTCATGTACAAATACATCCGGGAAACCGGTGGATTGATTCGTGCGGCTCCAGAGGATGGTCCAAACGATCTATCAGACGCATGGAAGCTCGCCTTGTACGATGAGCTACACCTCAATCAGTGGCGTACTCCCCAAATCATAATCTGCAAAAGCCGCTCGGACGCGTGGAAGCGGTCGATGGCGGGCGCAAGGGAGAAAACCGAAGTAGTTCTCCGTTGCGAAAATTGTGGTGAAGAATACAGACGGGTCATTGCAGTCTTGGAGTCTTATGAGCATCATTTGCTCGCTCGATCAGATCGAGATCCCTGGGACCTTCAGCGCTGGAAGATTCCAGCTCCAGGGGCACCGGCGCACCAGCGACATCCCTGCAGCCTTCCTAAGCCACCGGGTCTCAACTACGTCAAATTGGAAGACGTCAGAGGAAGGTTAGTTGGCATCAATACTTGGGAAATTGGAGGGAGATATTACTTTCTTCCGAGAGCTGATTGGAACCCTTTAAATATACTTCAGATGCGATGGCGTGAGGGACGCACATTCCCACGAGGAGATTGTCCCCATTGCGATCGGAGCTTACCAGTTGACCGTAACAATCATGTTTGGTGTTGGGACCAACTAGAACGGCACTGGGACGTACAATTCCGAAACGGAGAAGAGTACTGGTCAATTAGTCACAATGGAGCAGTAATTAAGAAAACGCGTCGGTCCAAAAAGAAACGGAAAGGACACAGGAGAAAATAAGGGGAGCATGATTGCATTACTTAGGCAAGGCCCATTTATTGCGGTAAGTCTGTTGATAATCGGGGTCGTTGCAAATGCACCCCTTCTCGCGGGCTCTCGGTTTCGTCCAAATATCCGGGGCGGGCCGCAGGATGTCGTCCCACGACACCAGTATTTCCGGCTGAGACATGGACGTGAGTTCCGGATTAGTTCGTTTAACGAGCTCACACGCCATCAAAATCCCTGCCAATGCAGACTGATGGGCGAGCGGCACAGTTTCGACACGACTCATGACTGGTAGGTTGATTGGCACGGCGCCGCAAACAACGTCTGTATAAAGGTCACTAAGAGATTTCCCGCGCCATGCCTCCAGAGCTTCTCTATTGACACCCAACTTCTTTGCGGCAGCAGCTACATCTTCATCCGAAAGCGGTAGACGAGTAACCCACAAGAGCGCCGCCCTTTCTGGCGATAAACCAAGGGAACGAGCTGCTTGATCGGTTTGGGAAATTCCTTCGCCTTGAGGCTGGTAGAGACATGCAAGACAAGCTGCCTCTTGCGAGAATATATGCCATGACGCACCGAGCGCCCTTTCTCCTGTCCATCCATTGATGATCAACTTTGGAAGAAGTGCCTGCGCGGCGCGGCGAGTGGGCACATTATCGACTGATATGCAAATCGTCGCGGCTGGAATCCCCCTATTCTGGTCCGCAAACTCTTCAAGAGTCGACGTGATTGTTTCCACTGAGATTCGGCTGCCTCTCAGGGCCTCGCTAGCCAAAAGGACCTTTTGTTTGGAGACGTCTTCAAAGGTCCCGAGGACGTAACGCTGCAGATTTGAAAGCTCCAACTTTTCGTTGTCGATCAACACCAAATGGCCATCTCGCTCTGCATCGCGTACCAGCGCCCAAATTGCGGCATTGCCGATCGCGCCAACAGCGACGAAAAGAACCTCACCGAGGCTCGACGGAGGCATCTGCATATTGGACCCAGTTGCTGCGTCGAAGTTTAGAAGGGACACTTCAATGTTTTTCTCAATGGGAGTCTTCAAGAATATACGTCTGAAAAGCTCCGCTGCTGCAAACGTGGCAGCAGCACCGGCCGCGTAGGGATTAGCTACACCACTCGGCTGGTATTCGGAATGACTCAGCCGGGCGACCCAGCCGCTCGCGCTTGGGAAGAGACTGGCTCCCGATTTCACCTTCCCGATCCCGATAGTCAATTCTGCTGGGGCTTGCGTAACGATCTCGATTTGCGGGTTGATCTTTCGAGCGAGCGCTCCGAGTCTGAGACGGTCTTCCTCCGGCCCCGCGATGGCAATGTGGGGGTACAGCCGGGCCAGAAGATTGACGGCAAGTTCCGCGGCCCAGAGGTCGTTGGCAGAGAGCGGTGAGGAAAATTTGATGCCGGCTGTCACGCCCTTTAGCGATGCGGCCAGGTCGTCACTGGACACCGAGAGGTGGCCGCCGACGGCAGAATAAATGCGATCGAAGAAGGGCGCCAGAGCCACTCAGAGTTTCTCCTCACCAGTCCATTGCACCTGAGCTCCGTTCTCTTGAATTAGGAGTACAGGATGTACCAAATCGATTGAAACGCGCCAAAGGGACATAACGATGGAGAACATGTTCATGCTGTCGCGATAGAGTAGCCAGTCATCTCCGGAATGCTGCGGGTGGTCGTGATACTCGCGAATACCCCGCAGGCAAAGGAAGGGCCTGTGTGTAGCCGGATGATCATCGAGTAGAACGATATGTCCTTTGCGATGCTGGTCGAACTGAAGGGCCCTAAACATAGTGGTATATTGCAGGGCAGTGTCCGTCCATGGGTCGCGGAATTCTAGGGAGGGCGGATCTAGATCGTAGTTAGATAGGTCAAAATGGGCTTTAAAGGCGCTCGCTGAAAGAGTTGGGATTTCAATTGCCGCTCTAGCTCCGGGCGGCAGAAACAAGGTGCCCTGCTGACTGACTGGTACCACAGCTCGCAAAAAGTGGCGCGGCACAAATAGAAAATCAAGGACAGGAAAGCAAGTGGAACTCAGCAGAAAAATCCCGCGAGCTTCTAATATGTCCTTCCGGTCTCGCAGACGTGCGAGTTCACGGTCGAACTTGAAGCGGTTAACGCCGGGGTCGAGGCGCATTTAGTTTTGCGCGCTGCCGCCGGCGCCAACAGCAAGGCTAAGAAACAGGCGAGTGCCATTGCTGAACCCGAAGTCTCTGATCTTCCGGTCGATCTCGAGCAAGACGCCGGCAGAATCTCTCACCTGCCATTCGGAGGCAGGCCGACCGCTGTTGCCGCTTTCCGCTAGCGCGCGCGAGACCGCCTCCTTCAGAGGTGCGTTGATATTTGTTTCAAGCGGAAAGTCTGCGCCGTTGATAATGAAAACTAATTGAACCTTCTGGTCAGCCACTGCATGTCCTCCTTTATACCCATCTTTTCCTCTCTACCTTCGAACGTTACACTTTGGTTGTACCGAGCGCAACCCCAAATGTTTCGCTTTCTCATCGCCTCCACCCTAGCGGCTCCTGCGCGCTGATTCGGGGGCTAGGGTGGGCAGCTTGTCCACACCAGTTAGAGAAAGCTCCTCCGAACTCTTCATGTGGTTTTGATCTTTTGTTTCACAGTCTTCAGCCTCTTGGCTACGGTGCGAGTTTTCCCTTATTCTTCATCGGCGCCTCCAAGGACATACCCTGATATGCAAGCAGGTTTTAGATTTCGAAGATAATCGGTACCCCCTCGGTCTTTCGACACTGAGTGATCTACTTCCCAAGTTCGGCGATACGATCTGCGGTTCAATTGTTTCCAGCAGAGATGGCAGCGCCCGTCGGTTGATTCAAAGATGAGGTTGAGATCCTCTCTTGAGTAACTCATGATTTTGCCCTCCCGGTCAGAGGCCTCACCACCAACCTCATCGCCCACACGTCTGGCTGACATTGGCGGACACGAGTTTCGCACTATCCACCAGGTCTAGAGATTTGCCTGTCTGCCGGTTATGCTCGGTGCACAGCGGAACGATGTACCAACCCCTGTCAGTAGAACTGTCTTTCTGGATATGGGCACCTACTTCTGGCTTTCTGATGCATGCCTTCTCGGAGCAGTACGATGGCAGTGATTCACCACTGAAATTCATCCAATGGTCCAACCAACTGCCGCACTTGCAGCTACTGTCGCTCGTGCCGTTGATGTTGTTCACTTTCATCGTTCCCACCTCGATGGATCATTACGGTCTTGACTCGCACGCCCGAGTCCGCTATGTTATTTTTACCCTTAGTTGAAGGCTCCTTCCGAGCTGGCTTCAACTATGAGATAAGTCTATACAACTATAGTGTATGAGTCAAGACCCCACAAAGACTGACGCCCAAGGGATGGGCAGGCGTATCGCGGAACTCCGCGAGGAACGAGGATGGACCCAGAAAGAACTCTCTGAGCGTGCTGGCCTCAGCGTGACCTTTCTAAGCGAGGTGGAGAACGGTAGACGCAACATCAGCTCCGCCAAGCTCCTCCGAATTGCAGACGAACTTGACACAACGATGGACTATCTAGCGCGCGGCACTCACGGTGGACCCCGCCCGCGAGCGGCGATCAAGTTCCCACCCGAGCTTTCGGACGCAGCCGAGAAGCAGGGATGGTCTTACTCACAGACTCGGGCACTTCTGCAGACGAGAGAATTGATCCTGGAGCGCCGATCACCAGGCGGAGAAGAGGTGCCGAAGACCTTCGCCCGACAAGACTGGATTGAACTCCACAGGAGCCTGTTCGATGATCGATCTTAGCCGACATCCAAAACTTAGGCAGCTAGCTCGGAACCTGCACATTCCCGACACCGGGGACTGCCTGCGCGAACTTCGGAATCACGCAATCGGCACGGTGCAACAGATGTTGGAGGACTGGCACGTGGAGACGATCGACGATCTCCGGATGCTCATCGCCGACAAGCTATCCGTGAAAATTGAATTACTCCTCACCGATGAAGATGTTGATCGCCTGTCAGAAAAATATGGACACGTCGTTGGCCACTTTCGTCGGATATTAAGGGCTGAATTCCTGAAGGGCGACACTGAAGGACTGCTCATCGACAATCCGAAGCCCGGTAAAGGGGGCCGAGACTATCTCGTCATCGTTGATGCGCGTGGCCTGCGGAAGGTTCGCGCGTATTTCACAGTCTGGCACGAGCTCGCTCACCTCCTTTTGTATCCGCGAAAACAACTTGTTCTGGAGGGCTTCCGTCGCGCTCCAAACAACGACGCTAAGCACAAGGACCCAGTCGAATCTGCGGTAGATCACATTGCCGGACAACTTGCGTTTTGGGAGCCACTATTCAAGCCAGCCCTATACGAAGCGGCAGGTCCAGACCTTTCGTTGCAAGCCATCGAGAGCGCCAGCGCCGAGGTGGCGCCGGGCGCTAGCCTCTACGCGGCCTGCCTTGCGGCGATTCGGGCATGGGGATGCACCGGCGGTATTCGTCACTGGGGACGTCTCCCCCAAGAGCGACGGGACCGCACCTAGTTTGCGTCTTCAGGCTGTCGTCTCGAACGAAGCAGCGCGAGAGATCGGATGCGAACTGCGCAAGCACATGCGCGTACCCCCAACATCTGCGCTCTGGCAAGGATTCCACGATGAGATGGGCCGCGTGCACGTCGGCGTAGAGAACCAATCCGCGTGGGATGTTTCCGGGCGGGGGCCACTCTCTCCACTCCGGTGGCGTGTCGAGGGAGTGCGGCGGGGACAATTCGTATACGGATTGCTCACAAGGATGTCCACTCCTGCCGTCACGTTTGTCAGCCAAGATAGCCTGACCTCCCCGAGGGCCACTCGATGAACGCGAAAGAAGAAGTGCTGGCTGCGTTTCGCGTGGTGTGCAACCTGCCGTTGGGCGGTGTCACCAACGGCCGAGGCAGTGGTACAGTGTTTGAAAAGGATTTCTTATGAATAGTTACAGGTACTCGCTCGTTCAGTTCATTGCTGCAGGCGGTTTCGCGAAGGTGTACCGAGGCGTTGACAATTGGACGCAGAGAACCGTAGCGATCAAACAACTGAGCAATCCCACTCCCGAATCGTTGTGCCGGTTCAGGAGGGAGAGGGATATGCTCACGATTCATCGGGACAATCCTTTTGTTGTAGAAATACTGGATTCCAGCCTGGATGGGCCAGAACCATACCTTGTCCTTGAATACTCCAGTCTCGGTTCACTGCAAAAATATGTGACCGAACGTCGCGACTGGCGAAGGATTGCTGGATGGCTCTTTGATATTGCATATGGACTTTTCTGCCAACTTGTTGGGTATCAGCGTGAAGAACTGGTTGGCAAGCGATACGATGACCTGACTGCGCCGAATACGAACGACGTTCCAACTGTCTTTGGTTTATTTCAAAAGCTCGGATACATGCACGGTATGTGGATGCTCGTCAGTCGTGAAGGTACCCGCATTTTGGTCCGGTATGAATCATGGCTTCGACCAGACTCCTACATCGAAGGGCACATGGAGGTCGTCGGTGCCGGGTACTGAAAGACACGCTCTCGGGCGGCATTGAATCGAAGACCGTGCTGGCGGTGCTGCTTACGTAAGGGTCCCTTAGAGGAGGGGGGGTGGGGAGACGTTTAGTTCTGCCCGCCTCCCCATCACATCCCGCAAGGAGCAGATCGGGACGTTGTGCTCCACTAAATGGGACTCTCGAAACGAAGATCAGGTTACAGGAGTTTGAACGCTGTTCTTGTTTGAACACCACTACGCCGGGAAGGGGCCGGGGACGGTAAAACTCTTTTGGGATTTGTGGAACAAAAAACAATGAAACTGTGCTTCCGAGCGCAACTTCCATTTGTCCTGTAACGCGAATTAAAGTGTCGCGTCAACCCTTACGCCGCGCGATTCTCTGGACCGTATACAGAAGCACG
>WNFP01002000.1_pt1 | contig 21167 bp, 15 predicted proteins | sample 5400201 | NCBI WGS metagenome assembly WNFP01 (sample SAMN13153355, study PRJNA577476) | soil metagenome | isolation source: 115 cm saprolite under Madrone tree | place: USA:California | collected 2016-06-14
GGATAACTTGCCACGGTACGGGTGGTCGCCCGCTTGTCATGCGATGCCACTCGCTCCAGAACCTCTTCGACCCTGGTTACTACTTCTTCCCAGCTATGATTGCTGACTACTTCTTGGCGCGCAGCCTTACCGATCACGTTTCGGAGGGAATCGTTTCTAAGAAGTTCGGCCACTGCCCCAGAAAACACCTCTGGGTGTTCTGCAATGCGAATCTGAGCGCCGTCGCGAAAGTGCAGGCCCTCGGTGCCAATCGGCGTAGAGACCACGGCCTTTGCCATGGCCATTGCTTCCGGTATCTTGACACGCGTTCCGCCGCCTATTCGCAAGGGAACCACGACAACAGCCGCCTGTGAGAGATAGGGGCGAACATCAGGGACCCATCCGGTGACTTCCACGGCAGGCGTCTTGGCAGCGATGGCACGTAGACGCTGAGAAGGATTTCGCCCAACAATAGCGAAACTGGCATTCGGAATTGCCTGCCGGATGCGGGGATAAACGTTACCCAAGAACCAAACGATTCCATCTTCATTCGGGTCCCAGTCCATCGACCCCACGAAGACCATTCGGCCTGGAAGGGGAGGGTTCCCGAGTGGGCGAAAAAAATCCGTATCAACACCCGTCGGAAGTGTCGACACGCGATCTGTTGCGAACTCCCGCCTTATGGTTTGCTGGTCTTCCTCCGACACTGTAAAGACGTGGTCGAAAGAACGGCACACTCGGGCCTCGATCGGACGTGTCTTTCTCCACTCCGACCCATACACCATCTTTCGAAGAGGATGTTTCTCGACTCTCCATTTCCGCTTTCGCAGCAGGAACTCAACGTTGTGCTCAAACACAACCTTGGGTTTGAGAGTGATTTCCAGCGAGGGGAAGGCAGTCTGCAAGAAGTCGCAGAAGACGAGGTCAAAATGTTCGCGCGCCGTCAGAGCTTCTGTTGCTGAACGGAACCGAGGCTGATAGCACTTCGCCAAGAAGTATGGCAGAGAGCTGAATTGGCTGGCCACGAGCTCTTTGTAGAATCTGGCCGAGTACTTTCTTGTTTCTTGCCAGAACACCGGCGTATAGCTTTTGAACAACCCTTTCATTTCAGAGATGGCCGCAGCATCGGCGACGGGATCGGCAAAAGAAACAGCGTGGATCGCGGCTCTCTTCGCCAGGCGAGCAAAGATGTTCAAAGAGCGGACCTTTCCGCCCGTATCGGGAGGGAAAAGAGGCTGCCGCAATGTCAACAGGATCTTCATGGCCGTGGCGTTAATGGGCCCAAGGGAGCAAAAATGTCTCAAACTGCGGTGACCGTTTCTAGTTTCGAGGCCACCGGCCTCACTGCGGCCGGCTGAGGACAAGATAAGCTTGTATCGCGGTCAAGGAAAATACGGTTCCAAAGCTCAAAATTAAGGAGCCGCCAGCAACCTTCCGTGGCGAATGAATTGCCTTGGCGGTGTGCGCTCAAGAGATATCGAACGTAGTCAGGCCGAATGAGTTGTCGCTCGGCCATTCGGCCGTCCGTCAAAATTGCACTGAGCCTGTCAAAAAGTTGATTCCGCAACCACGGTCGAACCGGGGTAGGGAAGCCCTTCTTGTTACGGCGAAGAGCTTCTGCAGGCAACTCCCGAGCCATTGCCTTTCGGAGGAGATACTTCCCCGAGAAAAAACGTATCTTGTACCGTGCCGGGATGCGTGCCGCAAACTCGACCAATTTGTGGTCCAGGAACGGAACTCGACTCTCGATCGAGGTGGCCATGCTCATCTGGTCCTGTTTCATGAGAAGCTCGACCAGGTAAGTTTTTATGTCGAGGTAAAGCAGCCTATTCAGCGAGCTCCCATTCGATCCCTTTGCAGGAAAGAACCGCATGCAATTCGCATAGGCATTGACGCCGCGGAATTCCTCGGTAAGTTCGCTGCTAAACAGCTGCGGTTGTTGATCCTGGGGAAATGCGGAATAGAAATTGTCAAAGTAAATCTGCTCAAAATTATCGGGATAATAGAGGAACGAATGTCGCAGTTTGCGCAGCACCCAATCCGGAGCAAATCCCGAAGACAATGCCTTGCGCGCAATCTGCTGGACTTGTAGTGGAACGAACTTTCTGTAGAGTGGCCCGCCGCGCAGATTCCAGAGAGCGACCCGATACTTCAGGTAGCCAGCGAGCAGTTCGTCGCCGCCCTCGCCCGTGAGAACCACTTTTACTTTCTCCCGCGCCAGACGAGACACAAAGAAGAGGGCTACACTGGATGGCCATACCAGTGGTTCGTCCTCGTGCCAAATCAGTTGAGGTAAACTCGCAAAGAAGTCTTCAGGGCCCAGAATTACTTGATTGTATTCGGCCCCGATGTGTCTGGCGATTTCGCGAGCGTAGGACAGTTCGCTATATTGACCCTCGGCGTAACCTACAGAAAACGTTTGAATGGGTTCTTTTTTCAGAGCCGCCATCACTGCTGCTATCGAACTTGAGTCGAGTCCCCCACTCAAGAAGACTCCGACCGGAACGTCGCTCATGAGGTGCGCGCGGACGGTCTCGGTAAACAGATCGCGAAACTGCGACACATAGTCCGATTCGCTGAACGCGTATTCCGGCGGAGAGATATTCAGATCCCAATATTGGCTGATCTGTGGTTTTTCAGTTCCGGTGGCGAGGTCGATGTAAAAGCGATGACCAGGCAAGAGTTTGTACACATCTGCGAACAACGTTTCCTGCGAAGAGAGATAGCCAAAGGCAAAGAACTCGGGAAGAGCGTCCCGATTAAGGCGCGGCCGGACGCCTTGGACTTCAAGGAGCGCCTTAATTTCTGACGAGAAGGTAAATCTGTCGCCGACCATCGCATAATAAAATGGCTTTATACCTAAGCGGTCTCGCGCACAGAAGAGTCGCTTGCGCCGTGTGTCCCAGATTGCGAAGGCAAACATGCCGCGGAGATGGCAAACACAATCGTCACCATACTCCTCGTATAGGTGCACGATCGTTTCCGTATCGCTGTTGGAAATGAAGCGGTGACCGCGCTTCTGGAGTCCGGGGCGGAGTTCGGCATGGTTGTAGATTTCCCCATTGAATACGATCCACACGCTCCCGTCTTCATTCGTCATTGGCTGATGTCCACCGGCCAAGTCAACAATGCTCAGTCGGCGGAAGCCAAACGCCAGCGGGCCGGAAAAAAACCTCCCTTGATCGTCTGGCCCACGGTGACGAAGAACGTTCGACATGGCTTTCAGCTCTTCTGCTGAAACGTTGTTCCCTCGCAGGTCGAGAATTCCGCAAATTCCACACATTGTTCAGTTTTCTCTTTTAGAGCTGGATTCGGCCGACGACGCGATGCTGGTTTGCCCGTATTGAAGACATCGCTCTCATAGCGGCAAGACCGGAGCCGCGGGAAACCATCGGGAAGGACATGGTCATCGTCAGCACCGAGTGACGGTTTGCGTTAGATCGGCGACCGATTTTGTGGCTGTTTCGCAAGGCCGTGCGCTACCTACCCCGGTTTTGGAGCTGCAAGTTCACAGATGGTAGTAGTATTGGCAGGCCGAGAAACTAGATGGCTTCTTGTATCCCGGGACCACTCGCGCTGTTTCACACGCAGATCGGCGTCAAATATCCGGCGCCCGCTGAACTCAAAATAACTGCCGTCGCAAATAACAAACTGTAGGACAACTTTGTCAGTACTAGTCGAGCAAAACAAGAATCGGGCGTCGCTGGCCCACGGTCCTATCTGCCAATTTCCAAGCTCGTCGGCGAAGAACATAGAGTCAGTTGCATTCGCAGTGGAATACCGGAAAGCGCTAACGGGCACGCCTTGATGTCCCGATTCCAGGCGCCGGAGAAGACCGAGATGGGCAGCCGCTTCTGAATCGGGGATCAACATGGTTGTGAATTCCGCGGGCAGTGGTGCGCGCATGCTGAGGCGAAGAGTCGGGGAAGGCTCTTTTCTTCCGTACACTGGCGAATACCAACCGGTGGATATCACCCGCGAACAATCCACATTCGCCGCGAACAACAAAGCAAGAGATGCAAGTTCATCGCTGACGAACATGGCGCCTTCGGGAATCGCATGCAGAGAGCCAGGAGCAAAATGCCAGGAAGCTTCAAGTTTGTGGACTCCCCCGCCGTCAAGAATGTCACGTATAAGCCAGAAGCGTGATTTCAAGTGGAAGATGTGACGACGATGTTGAACTGGTGATGGCGGCCGGCAATAACCTCCGTGCGAGCCTACGAATAAATCAAAGGTTGTTCCGGTCACCCAGGAGTTTACATGCGCATTGGCTCGGCCATGCCATTCGAACGGTCCCGCTGGCTCCGCTTGACTCGAATCGCCGACCTGAACGGTATTGTGAGCAGCCGTTCCGCGGAACCAATTGCGTTCGCTTGAGGAGTCCACGTAGGCGAACGTGCCCGGATCAATCAACAACGGTTTACCGTTTCCGGACAGTTGAACACTCAGTGCATCCGCGTGACCGTGGCCGGCGCGGCCTGCCCCTTGGGGGCCGGCATCTATCACAAGCTGATATGCGATTGGGCTCGAGCTTCGCATCACGTAAATCCCGCTGGACTCGAAGGCGATCGAAGTGTCAGCCTGTTTCCGTGGCGGCAATGCGTTGAATCGTCGCGCACCCTCTGTTCCAAGCAGCCAAAGTGTTTCTTCGCTGCCGTGATTGTCCGCAGCTTTGAACTCGGGTCGGTTGAAGAGCACTGCACCAGTAATGAGAGGATCCTGCAGATGCTCTGCGCGGTTACGCCGCGGGTCAAATACGCGCCCCCCATCATCGTCGCCAAATTGTGGCGCACACCCCGCTGTGTTTAGCTCGCAAAGAACTTCAAGCATCTTCTGAATGGTTTCGTCAAAGGTCTTGGGGATTGGAATTCCGTTTAAGCTCGCGAGTATCCGAGAGTGAAGGAAAAAATCTAGCGCATAGGTGTGATAATACATTGATTGCTCAAAGTGCATGCCATCCGGCCGTACTTGGCGCTGGGCTTCTCGCAAAACGATTTGCCACCCACGTTTTTGCCAGCGCTGAGCTGAAGGAAGCCCGGGGCGCAAAGTGCCTATGAAAAAGAGCCCAACCCCTTCACCGAGCAGGTGCGTGTTTGGTGAGAAATAAGTGGAGAGAAATCGCTCAATGTGACGCGCATTCACAATCAGCGCCCGCTGGAGGTCAGAAGGGAATTGCTGCGGAAGAACTGAACAACCATCGAGCAAGCTCCAGACCCACAGCCAGGAGAGGCTTCTGAAGGCCACCTCTAGACTGCTAACCCAGTTAATCCCCACTGGATATGGATTCTGAGCCAACCAGTGATACCACTGCGCGAATAACTCTCGCGCGTATCGAACTTCCTCGGTCAAGCGGTAGGCCTTGGCAAGCGTAACCATGTGTTGGTGCCGATTCAATTCCCAAGTAACCTTTGTGTCGCCCACCTGTTCGAAATCCAGGTACGGGACTCGGAACCAAGGACGTACGGGGGCGCGTTTGCCATGCACGGCATCAAGATGCCAGTCAATCTCCGGGCCGTAATCTACGGTTTCGTAGCCAAGTAAGTCGAAGCGGTGCTGGTAAATTTGTTCGGCACGTTCCACGATTTCCTCAACGGCCTCTGGAAGCTGCTCGCGCAGCCAGGTGAGGATGCCCGGCAGCTCGTTCTTTCCAAAGAAAAATCGACCAGAATGCTCTGGCCGACACCGGCTACCACATTTGGTTATGGGAATACCCATCCTGTACATCGCTAGGTCGTACCGCTTCGCAAACGCCTGTTGCGCCCGTACGCGGATTTCATCCCAGCCCATTTCGGTGAGACGCTTACAGCGCTCGACCCACGGGAGGCTAGTCAGCATCGGCAAAACCCCTTATGAGTTCTTTCGCTTTCCGCCTGGGCTCCCCAAGCAACCAATCGACGGTTCGTGAGATGTTATCTTCCGCGTCTTCCAACCTTGCTTGGTCTTTTACCTGCGCGTAACTCACTGCCAGACCGATGAGCTTGGCGCACAAGTCTTCAGCGTCCTCTCCGCGGTATGTGATTGCATTCGTTGGTCGACTGCCGTTCTCGCTTGCTACCACAGGCACACCCAGAGCCAGCGACTCGAGAATTGATGACGAAACGCCGTCGCAGGCTGGAGTTCGGATATAAGCGAAGCACCGGGTCAGCAACGTCAAGAACTCATCGTGGGCAAGATTCCCCAGGAGGAGCAAGCTTTCACGTTCCTGGCCGGGCCAGCGACCCGCGAAATCCCTGGCGGCAGGCAATTCCTTTGATGGGAAGCCAAGCCAAATGAATCCTGCATTCGGATAGCGTCTGCGGAAACGGAGCATGGCATCCCGTAGCACGGGAAGTCGATATTCCGGGCGAAAGGAAACGTAACAGAAAAAGACTGGATGGCGCTTTTGAAGGAAAGCCTCAACGTCGGAGGCAAGCGAGACTGGTTGGAAATCGACATGCTGCCTGGAAAAACCGGGAATTGCGACCACGCGATCAGGGTCAAGCCCATATCGTTCAATCGCTTGTTTCACTTGCATGTTATTGCAGGAGATTCTTCCCGACAGGTGGAAGAGCAACTGAAAGGGCCACCGCGACAACGGATTTTCGAGCCGGGGAAAGTATTTCTGTTGCAGGCCACCCCGCCAACTCAGCGCAACCGGTTGACCGGCAATCCGACCGACGACGGCGGCAGCTAAGGCCAGCGTGTACCCTGTTTTGGCCTGGCCGTTTACGTGCACTTGGAAACGATAACCTTTCCAAGCAAATCGAATCAGTTTGCTCAAGTAATCGAAGCCGTTCTGAACGTCGGTGTACTCACTACTCTTCCTTGTATGGTTTTCGTTCAGATTGAGCACATCACACACAATTCCACGGCGGCGAATTTCTTCGACGAGAAACTTGGTTTGGATGGCCCATCCACAAACGGGCGGTGGATAGTTAGAGATTTGGAGGATTTTCACCTTTTCGCTCTCTGTAATGGTGCTATTCGTTTTGATTCCGGCCGGCTTGGTCATTAGAGATGTCTCGCGCGTTGCGTTCTTAGTTTGCAGGCGAATCCGGTCGCTGGTTGGTCATGCTGAGTTTGAGCCAATGCAGCGCGTTCCAGGCAGGTGGAGGCAGATTATTTTTGAGCCATTGCTTACTCTGATCCGCGAAGTCTGCGAAAGAGAGGTAGCAACTTCCGAGGCTCCGTGGCCTTGCAAAACGCAAGTTCAAGTAGGCGCCGGGCACCGCACCCCATTTTTGCTTGTGGGTGGCGAGACCTCCAAGAAAATCGTACCTTTTTGTTCCCGCCGCGATGAAGTGCTGCAACATTGCCGCGCGCAGTGCGTAGCCGACCTTGTCAGCCGCAAATCCCGGATCAAATCCTTCTTGTAAGATGTAGACGGTGTCACCGAATCGAAAACAGAATTGGGCTGCCGCTGCCGTTCCGTTCAATTCCAAGAGCCACAATTCCAGCCAGTCCTTCTCGAGAAAGGACTCCGCCAGTTGCATGTAAAACTGTCTTCTCTCCTGCGAGTCAAAGCTCCCTGGTTGGTTTGCCATATTCCAGCGCTTCGTGTGAAGAGAAAAAAGGATCTCCAGTCCTCGCGGGATGTCGTCGGGCTTTTCACACCGGCGAATGCGAACGTTGTATCGCTGCGCCAGCCTGCGCGGATAACGCGTCAAGAGGGGGCGGAAATCAGGTGAAACGCTTTCCAGGTAAAGCTGCCAGGTTGCCGGTAGGTGGATAGTTGAATTAGGGCAATTCCCTAGCACGAAGGGCCATTTCGCTGCTTTGATCTCGTGCATCAAATGCCGTCCTGCCGCAGAGTCCTCAGGTAGCGTATTTAGGGAGCAAACGTCCCAATCCTGCCGATTCGCGAGCCAGCGCAAAAAAGCCTGCACACAAAGTCTTTCGAAGCCTGGTCGAATGATTAAGTCGAGATTGTCCGAGTCTCCAGAGCCATCGCCGATAAGCCGTAGAGAGCCCAGTCTGCCGAAGATAGGGCTTTGGAAATACCCCAGATAAAATGGAGCCAAGCCTACAGGTGCGCCGCTCTCGGTTGAAAAAGCCAATGCCATCATTTGCTTGTTCGAGCCAAACGCCTTCCACCAGGATCCTAGCCACTCGGGCGTCGAGAAGATGGATAAGGATGGGTTCTCTCGCAAAATGCCTTCCCAGGCGGAAGTCCTTTCTTCAAGTTGTTTCCAAGAGCGGCAAACGGTGATTCGTACGGCCCGATTTTCGCCATTTGCGACCTTCCGAGACGGCGGAGGAGGCGAAGAAATAGCTTTTTCGACACGGCCTCCGATCCGGGAATTTGAGTAGATGAGAGGAGTTGACATGTTTAGTTCGACCGCGACGTTTCTCGTACGCCTTTGGCCCCAGTCGGCGCCCTCTAAGCGCGACCGATGGGTAACAGCATTCGGAAACTACAATTCTTTTGCCTCACTATGTCCTAGAGCTCTCGCAAACGATACTTGACTGGCCGGCGCAAGGGTTTCACCGCACACGTTCTTTCTTAGATAGAAGGACTTGCCAAACAGTTTGACGACCAAGACCATGCGAACAAGTCGGAAGCCAAATCGCAGATGAGTATTCATCGACATGTGATTACCATGGTCAATCATCGTGAGGATCCTCCGCTTTCGGAGCGTCTGCATCAGTTCTCTCAGGTAAGCGGTCTTAAACTTTAGCCAGATCCCTACGAGGCGATGCTCAGTAAGAATGAAAGCGTCATAGGCGTAGATGGCGTCCGGAGGAATCTCGATTTTGTACGAGTAGCGTTCCTCTAGATGGAAAGGTTTGTCGCAGAACCATTCGTATCCAACGATGTGGCCGTCAACGACCGCGACAACACAATGATCGTTCGATTGGAATCGTTTCAGGAATGCATGCGGTGTGCTCTGGCATCTTGTGATTCCATCCAGGTCGTCCAGGGTTGCGCCTCTTATTTCACCGCGTAGTCGGCGGAAAGCCGTTTCGCGAGGCGGAAGGCCCGCGTACTCCAGGAAATAGAGGCAGTTAATATCAATCGGCCTGTATGGAATCCGCTGAAGCAGATTTCTCAGTCTGACAAGGAGCGAGCGCCTCTGAAATAGGCTCATTTGCTCCTGGATTCTGCCCGGTTGCGTCCTGAAGTTCATCTCACTAGAGTTCGACAGTTTTGGCGTTACGGAGTCCCAGAAAATAACTTCCTACTGGCGCATAGATAAAGCTGGCTGATAGACGCCCGGCATGTGATCTGCCGCTGTTCCGACAGACGCTGCACGGGGTAGGGGAGCCCGCAAATCGATGATCAGCTGATCGGGCCGGACCGTGGCCAGCAATGCTTCGTCGTTCAACGAATTCGTGCCGACGACGACAATCTCCGATTGACTGACCACACTTTCCAAATCGGTGGAGAGCCGGGCTCCTATATGTGGAATCTCATCCTGAATGAATTGGCGGTTGGAGCCGGCTAGGCGACCCAGAGAAACATCCTTGTCCCAGACTTGAACCTCACATCCTTCGCCAAGCAACCGTTTGATCAATTGTACCGAGGGGCTTTCGCGAAGGTCGTCAGTGCCGGGCTTAAAACTCAGGCCCAGCACTCCAATTCTCTTCCGCTTCGTTGCCAGAACGGCTTCGACAGCGCGTTCAAGATGTGCCTGGTTGCTCGGCAGGATCGCGCGCAGTAGAGGCAAGTCCAAGTCAAGCTGTTTTCCACAGTAGGCGAGTGCGCGGACGTCTTTCGGCAAGCACGATCCCCCAAAGGCAAACCCGGGATCGAGATAGGCCTTCGAGATATTGAGCTTTGTATCTGCTGTAAAGATCCTTGTCACAGTGCGCGCGTCCACATCCAGCTGACTGCACAGCGATGCAATTTCGTTTGTGAAGGTAACTTTCAGAGCGTGGAAAGCGTTGCACACATACTTCACCATCTCCGCCACGCCCAACGTCGTCTCAAAAACCTGACCTGAAGTCTTCCCGTAGAGATCGCGCAAAGGGACAAGATGAAGAGGATCATCGGCGCCTAGAACAGTAATCGCGGGATTCAAAAAATCGGCAACAGCACAGCCTTCGCGCGTGAATTCCGGATTGGAACACACAGCGAAGTCGACACCCGCCCGCTTCTCACTTGCCGCCTCGATTGTGGGAATTATCAAAGACTTTGCCGTTCCCGGCAGTACGGTGCTGCGGGTCACGACCCAGTGGAATTCTTTCTTCGGTCGCAATGCGTCGCCAATCGCTTCGCAGCTCCGCGCTACGCTGCTCAGATCCAAGCGACCACTATGCAAACTTGGTGTGCCAACGCAGATGAATGAAACATCAGATTCGTGTACGGCCGAAGAAGCGTTCGTGGTCGCGCGCAACCGGCACGCTCGGCGGCCCTTCTCGACGAGTTCCTCCAGCCGCGGTTCGAGTACTGGCGCCCGGCCCGATTCCATCATGTCGACCTTCACCGGATTGACATCCACTCCCACCACTTCGTGACCTGCGTCAGCCAAGCAGGCTGCAGTTACGGCACCAACATAACCCAATCCGAAAACGCTCACGCGCGCCATACTCTATCGCTCCATGCAGTTCGAGATACCCGCCGCTTGCCAGAAGGTTTTTTCGTTCGGTACAGCTATAAATTTTCGTGGCTGCTGTTCACTTGACTGAGAGAGCCCGCTCGGATGTCGGGGCGCCGCGTGAGAGAACGTGGCCGCCCTTCGTAGAGATGTTTCAGATTCCCAATGACCCGTGTGAAATTGAAGTCAGCAAGGACGCGCTCACGTCCTGCTTTTCCCAGTCGCTTCCGCAATTCGTCATCTTTCAGCACGCGAAGAATGGCTGCGGAAAGCGCAGCAGGATTCTCAGGGGGAACAAGGAGTCCGCTCTCTTCGTTCTCTATGATCTCTGGCACGCCGCCAACGGCCGTGGCAACAACCGGCAGAGCCGCGGCCATGTACTCCAGGACGACATTTGGCAATCCCTCAGACCTGGAGGCGAGAACACCGATGTCACAACAAGACAACAACGCTGGGATGTCCGTTCGATGTCCCAGAAAGGCGAACGCCCTCTCCAGACCTGCGGCCTTGACCTGATCTTCAAAGAACGGGCGCATCTCGCCATCACCTGCAAGGAGGAATCGTGCTTCCGGGCATATCTCACGCACCGTTCGCGCTGCTTCAATCAGATCGCTGTGGCCTTTCACCCCCACGTGCATGTTGGCGACCATAATGATCAATTTTTCTTTTGATGAAGTACCTGGCAACAGCTCTTCCCGATTGACTGTCACTTGAGTGTATTTTTCCTCGTCGATACCGTTGTAGACGATACGGATCCTTTCAGCGTCGAAGCCATCGCGCGTCATCAACTCTTGGCGAACTGCATTGGAATTCACTAATATCCAGGTCGAGAGCTCCTGGACCCTGCGGAGGATCTTGCGTCTTATCGGTGTGTACCACCACCACCGAGCAAGATCTCTTCGGCTTGAAATGATTACCGGTACTCCTGCCAGCCAGGCAGCGGGAACCGCGAACAGATTCGAGTACAGGTCATTCGCTTGAACAACCCTAAACTTTCTCCTCCGAATGAAAATCACCAACTTCAGCATTTGCATGATCGCGTTCGGACGCAGCATGCTTCCTCTTACCGGAAACTCGACACACTCCAGGCCTGCTTCCCTCAAACTTCTCTCCAAAGGGCCACCAGCCCGCAGACATCCCACGGTCACCGAATATCCATTTCTCGCGAGCAGCCGGGCCACTTCAACGCACTGTGTCTCCGAACCACCCAACTCCAGCGACTGGATGAACATGAGCACGTGTGTGCTGTCCTGCGAGGGGGAAATGAGTGAAATCATATTGGGTTCTTTCTCACAATTGTGTTGCTCGCGGTGGCATATGGACCGGGTTTAACAAATTCAGCATGATTGGGCTTCCAAAGACGTAGGTTTGGGTGCGGGACCACAGTCGTTGCGTTTGTGCTTCGGCCAGTGTGCCCGTGAATTCCGAAGTTGAGTGCCAGGCGTATGGCGGTTATACCCGGGCGAACGCGGGCGCCCGTGGGCTGGCAGTCGCTTCTCGAAGCGCAAGACCAGGCTTCAATTCAGCGTTTGATCCGACTTCACACTTCGTTTCCATAAAGTTTCGGTGCCAGAGTTCGAAGATGAGCAGATGCCAAAGCTCCCACGAGCGATCGCGGATTCCTTTTCGATGCTCCAACACCCGTCGCCGAACTCCGTTCTTATCAAAATACCCTCGTTGTATAGTTCTCGGTTCCAAAAGAATGTCTAACAGAGCAGGCGAGGGGTCTTGACGGAACCAATGCAGGAGGGGCATCGAAAACCCTTGCTTTGGACGGTACAGCACTTCCCGCGGAACGCCCAGCCGCTCGGCCAGTCTCTTGAGGATGTACTTGAGCTCACCGAACCGGACCTTCCAGTGGGGAGACAACCGCGCCGCCCATTCCGCCAAAGGATGGTCAAGAAATGGAGCTCTGACCTCCAGTGAATTCGCCATGCTCATTCGGTCTACTTTGGTCAATATATCTCCCGAGAGGTACGTCTTCGCGTCCAGATACTGCACCTCACTCAACGGGTCAGAAGCGGGACCGTGCTCCAGGTAGCGTCGGAAAGGGTCGTAAGGCGATGGTTGTTTGTCAGCCCAAGCCAGGAATTCTCTGGAAAAGACTGTTTGTTCCCGAAGGCAAGCGGGCAGTAAGGAAATTCCGTCTAGATACCGTTCGCGGACCGGCAGCGAAAGATTGTACATGAATCTGCGTCCCCGCCATTCGGTAGGGACTGCGGGATGGATGCGCTTTCGGTACCATCGGCCTACCGCGGCAGGAAAAACTCGAAGTTTTCTGCGGCGAAGATAAGAGGCATATCGTTCGTACCCGGCGAAAAGCTCATCCCCGCCATCCCCCGCCAGCGCCACCGTCACATATTGTCGAGCTAGGCGGCATACGTGATACGTAGGGACGATCGAGGAATCGCCAAACGGTTCTTCGAGAGAGCGCGTCAACATGTGTATGGTTTCTTCGATGTTTGCTTCTACATACAGTTCGTGATGCTCGGTACCAAACTGCCGCGCAACAAGCCGGGCGTACTCCGCTTCGTTAAAGTCCCGGCTGGAGAAGCCAATCGAAAACGTTTTCACTGGGCGCGAGCTTATCCTTGCCATGAGTGCCACTATGATTGAGGAATCGACTCCTCCGCTAAGGAGCGCTCCGAGTGGAACATCACTGATCATGCGGACTCGAACTGCTTCAGCCAGCCGGTGCTCGAGTTCTTCCACACACTCTTCCTCGGATTCGGGCTCGTAGGTTCCGTGGGCGGGCAGGTCCCAATATTTCTGGACGCAGCCTTGCCCCTCCGTAAATTCGAGCAAGTGGCCCGGAGGCAACTTGTGAATGCGCTTAAAAGCCGTGTGCGGATCGGGAATGTACCCGAAGTAGAAGAAATTTAGCAATCCGTGAAGGTCAGTTTCAGCGAGCTCCGGCGCAGCGGCCAGCAAGGCTTTGATTTCGGAGCCGAACAGCAACCGTTCACTGTCCATCGCATAATACAGTGGCTTTTTTCCGAAGCGGTCGCGCGCAAGCAGCAGTTTCTGCCGCCGTTGATCCCAAACTGCCAAAGCAAACATTCCGCGCAACCTCTTCACAAAATCCGCTCCATACTCCTCATATAAGTGGACGATTACCTCCGTGTCCGAATTGGTGTAAAAGCGATGGCCGCGCGCTTCGAGTTCCGGCCGCAGCTCCGGGAAATTATAGATTTCGCCGTTGAATACGACCCAAACATCGTGGTCTTCGTTGTGGATAGGTTGGTGCCCTGTAGACAAGTCGATGATGCTTAGCCGCCGCATTCCCAACCCGGCGCGGCCGTGCGCATAAATCCCCTCATCGTCCGGCCCGCGGTGCACGATTGTTTGGCACATCCGATGGACGTCCACCGCCTCAGCTTGGTAGCTGGGTTCAATGCCGACAATGCCTGCTATGCCGCACATACGTTCCGCCAATTGGGGATCACTACGAACCTTTTAGCGCTCGGCCCTTTCCTGGTCCTCAACAAACAGCCTATTTGCACAAGCTACCGCCCTTGGAGTCCCAAACTGGACCCCCAACGCACAACGCTCGGTCACAGACTCCGCCGCGATAATCTTTCCGGCGACGGAGCGGATAGCTCAGTCGCTATTTCGTATCCACACCGTATCCGTACGAATAAGCGCCATAATGCGCCTCATCCTCGGCGCGGTTCAGCACCACACCAAGGAGATTCTTCCCGCGAAATTCCTGCAATGTCGTCTGGACCAGATCGTGAGCCGTCGCTCCCGCGCGAACTACAACGATCACTCCATCGCATAATCCAGCCAGTACTCCCGCGTCGGACACGGCGAGAACCGGTGGCGCGTCCAATATGACCCAATCGAACGACGGGCTCACTCGATCGAGGAGGCCTTTCAGCAGTCCATTTGCCAATAGCTCTGCAGGGTTTGGAACAGACCTGCCGGCGGGTATTAGAAAGAGCTCTGCCTTTGCGTCAGCCTGAAGGACAGAAAACTCATCGGCCCTCCCATTGAGGTAGTCGCTCAATCCCGGGGCAGAAGGAGCCCCCATGCGCACGTGAAGCCTCGATGCCCGGAGGTCCGCGTCAATCAGTAAGGCTCCCCGCTCATGTTGACGGGTGATCGCCAGAGCCAGATTCAGGGCCACGAACGTTTTTCCTTCTCCGGGTAGGGTGCTCGTCACAAGCAGGATGCGAATCGGGTTTTTTTCGCGGAGCCGGTAGAGGCGTGAGCGCAGGATACGAAACTGCTCAGCGCATGGAAAGAAGGATTGTTTCGAGGAGAAAACATCATAGTCCGGGTTCAGCTTCCAACCCGGCTTGGCACATCGCCCCCGAAGCTCTTCAAGCCCCAGGCAGAACTCAGGTGTGGGCCCACCGCCCGGCCTTAGTGGGTACAGCGTCCCCAGTGGCGAGGACTCCGCGACATCGCCGGCAAAATCGAGCGGGCCCGCTTCAGACGCGCTCCTTGTCGGCGACTTTTCCTCTTCTGCCTTCTTCAGAGCTTCATGAATACGGCTCATAGTTTCCCTTTCCGGACCCGCTAGCCACGGAGGCAGGTTGACGAAGTTGATCCAGAAGCGTGGCTAAATCGCGCAGCACTGTTTCCACCGAAGGAGCGCTGTTTGGCCGCCCAGAACCGTCAACGGGCACCGTGGGCTCAATACTGTCCAGCCCAAATTCGCGTGCAACTCCGCCTACATGAGCGGCAGTAACGAACTTTTGTTCATCGGCGAAAGAGTTGATCAATGCGTGTTCGCAAAGCACGTTAATCACTCGTGGGATTCCTCGTGCGTGGTGGTATATGCTTTCTATGGCTTCAGGAGAAAAAATAGGCCCGCTGTTTGCCCCCGCGATTCGCAGACGTTCTGCAATGTAGCCTCGCGTTTCCTCCAGCGACAATGCGCTTGTCCGGCAGAGCACCGTAATCCTCTGGCGCAGCTGACGCAAGTGCGGAAGTTTGAGTCTTTCTTCGAGTTCCGGCTGGCCCGATAGCACAACCTGCAGCAGTTTCTCGCTCGAAGTCTCAAGGTTGGTGAGAAATCGGATTTCTTCGAGCACTTGAGGTGAGAGACTCTGCGCCTCGTCCACGATCAATACTGTTATTTGCCCTGCGCGGTACCTGTCCAGGAGCCAACGGTTGAGCCGTATTAAGATCTCGCTCTTCGTGCGCGATTCGCAGGGAATCCCTAGATCGGCCATCAAACATTCAAATAACTCCGTGGTGCTGAGGTGTGTGTTGAATATGAAGGCGGTGGCGGCGCGATTGTGATGCAGCCAATCGAGCAGCATGTTGAGCAGCATGGTTTTCCCGGTTCCCACCTCGCCGGTCAGCAGGATGATTCCCTTGCGGCTCCGGATCCCGTAGGCCAGACTGGCTAGTGCTTCCCGAGTCCCGGACGTTAAGAACAAATACCGGGGGTCCGGGTTCACATTGAACGGATTTTCTCGCAAGCCAAAAAACTTTTTATACATTTCTCTATTTCCAGGATGCAGCTGGCGAGCTATGCCCGGCTCGCTCCACCGGTATCCTTCCGTTGGTCCAGCTGTGATCCCTCTTCCCGTTCCCGGTCTGCGAGATTACGGCTAGCGTCGGCACTCCGAGAGGATCCAGCACGCGAAACTTTTCGGCTTGTTGACGGCTTTCCAGCTCGGTGGCCATCTGTGACTCGTTGCGTTTCTTGAGAAGATCGTTGTAAAAACCAAGCGCAGTTTGATAGTCCCGAGTCAACGCTTTGAATTCCTGCTGAATCACTGGGCTCAATTGCATCCGGCTTTGAAATACCCTAATTTGCCGCTGAAGCTGCTCCTGCTCTTGCGTTTTTTGGCTGATGCTCATCTCTACCTGATGGAGCTGCGCGCGCAGTTGCTGAATCTGTGGCGGCTCAGCGATTGAAGCTCTGGATTTCTGTTCGCTGGGCGCACCCTGCTCCTGCGTGGCCGTCTCCTCAATCTGCTTCTGTAACTGGGCAATTTCATGTTTGAGTTTCACGACGCTTGGGTGCTTGTCCGTGTAACTCCTTTGCACCGACACGAGCTTGCTCTGCATCTCGCTGAGTTGCTGCTCCAGCGTCTGCGGATTTTGGCCGTTGGCGGACGATTTCAACGCTGCGAGCTGCTGAGTCAATAGCGATTCGACAAAGGTTTTTTCCTGCCTGGCCTGGTTGAGCCCCTGGGTGACGGCTTCGAGCTGCGGGGTCATGCCGGTCAGCAAGGTAAGATTGGTCTTCTCATCCTCGGGAAGTGCTCCCATGTTGCGGCTCTGGAAGGCGGCTAGCTTGGCGTCCTGCTCGTCCAGTTTGGCTTTCGCTTCTTCCAGCTGTTTGGCTAAAAATTGCGTTGTATCCTCGGCCTGTTGCTGGCGGAGATGAAGGTTTTGTTCCATAAACATGGAGGTAATCTCGGTGCAGACCTGTTGAGCCAGCCGCGCCTCGCTGAGGGTCACGTCCACCGTGAAACCGGGCAGGCCGCGGGATAATGTCCCTGGCATGGGGTTCAGCGGGGCCACTTTGATCGACTTTTTCAGCCACTCTATCAGTACCTCCGTCGGGACGCGGCCAACATCCTTCTTGTACAGATTGAATTGCTCCACGAGATGTTGCAGCCGCGTGCGGCTGAGTATCTGCCCCTGCATGCTGGCTAAGCGTTGGTTCACGTCTTCATTTACTACCGGCTTTACATAACTATCTGGCACGATCGGTTCTTCAACCAAAACCATCGTGTGCGATGTATATTGGGCCGGCAAAACTAGAGACAGCAGATAGCCGGCTACTGCTCCTAGGATTGCTGGAATAATGAGCAGTCGGCGCCGTCGAAGCAGAAGCGCCCAGTAATCCTGAACACCCAACTCGCGATGCAATGCCACTCCTTACCTCGCTTTTCTAATGCTGCCCTCGTGCGTGCGGCTGGGGTGCCCTGGCCCGCGGTTGCTGCCGAACGCGAATGCCAGCCGGGCGCAAACTTTCCTGCCAGGGACAACCTGCATGCCTGATCCTTAGAACGGCCCCGATCGCACAACTGGTCGGCCTCCGTATGAACACTCCTCAGGGGCTCATTCACAACACAGCCTAATTAACCGCTCCCCAGTCAGCAATCAGGCGCGTTCCTCATATAAATAGGTGTAAACACCGCAAACGGACGTAAGGGAATCACTGCAATTGCACTGCGGGGACTCATATACGCAGATGGCACACGACGTTGCACAAGCACGTCTGGATCAAAACTTGTGCTCATGCGCGCGGTAGAAAAGGCCAACGGTGAATTGGTTCCTGTCCAAGTCTGCTCCGAGTGGCACAGTCTGATTCACTCGCTGGCGCAGGTAGTTATATGCGGTATGCAAATTCAGGTTTTCGAAGAGCGGGTGTTCGATGGCCACTCCAACGGCCTGAGTGTCCACGGCGCCCTTTCCAAGGGGTCCCTGAAGCGAGACGGACCTTGCAGCCGAAGTGGTTATCGCTAGGTCCCATTTCCACGCCAGTCGCTGCCGTATCTCAGCGCCCCCGTAAGTATTCGTTACTGTCGTTAGTAACCCCCCGCCATCTGAGACCTGGCGGCGCGCAGTCAAACGAAAGACGGTTTGATTCGAACGAAGAGTTAAGGATCCACCGCCGGCCGGGTGCCATTGCATCGTTCTCAAGGTAATCAAGACGTTTCCTGGCTGGAGAGGATTGGTCGAGGCAATCAAAAACTGCCCTGTCGTGTCTGAGTACTGTGGTCCTGCGAAAATGCTCAAGGTGACGTGCGGCCCAGCCTCCCACAAAACGGTCAGGAACGCGTTGTGTGTTCTGCCATGGGACGCCTGGCTGAAGCGAAGGTTCTGGAACAGGTACTGTACTCCCGTGGTGAAGTGCCTTGTCACGCGATACTGATAGCTTGTGCCGCCCGTGTCGCTTTGCGTGTTGAAGAGGTTCGGAGCAACGCTTGTTAGTCCGCTCCCTGCGTTTGTGAAACGCCGAAATCCATGGCTGCCAGAAACACTGAAGAAGCTGCGCCGGCTCATCTCATACTCAACTTCGCCAGCAGCTTCATTAGCCAGCTGCCGCGCGAACGGGGTAAAGAGTGTCGCATTCAAGTTGGAGGAACCACCGATCGGGAGAGAAAGATCCTGGTTGGCCCGCGGCTCCAGTACTCCGATCATGTAGTCCAGGGAATCCTTCAAACGGAAAAGAAGATGCCGGGAGGCGTGAAATTCGCTGTCGAAGTCCAGATGATGATCGAACTGATTGAAACCCTTGACCGTTCGATACAGTAAAGCGTTCGGACGGTATTCCAATCCCACTCCCCAGGAGGGCCGTCTGCTCCAGATACTGAAGAGGCCTCCTTCCTGAAACACATAGTCCCTTTGCCGGCGCGCGTTATTCGCGAAGATATTGTCGTCCCAAGTCGCCTCGCTGTGCAGCTCAACGGCGAACCCACTGCCCGCGGCTTGCTCGCTCGCGTAACGTGAATCAGCTTTAGGCTCCTTTGGAGGCGGCGGTTCCTGCGCCTGAGCGCCAAGGGGAACACCGGCCAACAGGAAGGATGCAGCTAGCCCAGCTAACGACATTTTTCTGTGACGCTTTCGCATAGACCCTCACGGCACAATGACGGTGTCACCCGCCTGCAGCTCGATGTTCTGCGAATCGTTCTTGCCTTGTGTCACCTGCTTGTAGTTGAAAGGAAGCGTCACGGTCGTCCCCTGGGGAGTCCGCCGGAGTACGTGGATTTTGGTGACTCTGGCAAAATCGCGGAATCCTCCTGCCTGTGCCAGCGCATCCAGCACGCGCGTAGGTCTCAGCAATGGAAATGACCCAGGGTGCTGGACTTCGCCCATGACGCTGAACTGCCGGCTTTTCATCTCCTCCACGACCACCGTGACCTCCGCATCCTTGATGAATTCGTGGAGTTTTTCAGCAATGGCCGTTTGCAAGCTGTCCGGCATCATCCCGCTGGCTTGTATCTCCCCAACCAGTGGCATGGTGATCTTGCCGTCCATACGCACCGGCACCTTCTCGGAAACCTCCGGCTCGTGCAGTACATTGATGGCAAGTAAGTCGCCGGCCCCAATGACGTAAGTCGATTTTGCATTGGCGGGGTCGGATGGCGTGTTCGAGGCGGGAACACTCTGCTTGGACTGCATCCTTTCGGCTTGCTTCGGGGGACGCGAACTGCTCTCCTGGCTTTGTGCGCGAGCTTCCGCAATTCCAAGAATAACCAGCGCAACGACGATCAAATGCCGGACACGCGCAGGGCAAAACTCACGACTCATCTTTGCACCTCGATTGTTTGCTATTCGTTCGTACCCTGGAGCGCATTGCAGTTCGTCACCAGAGTGTAAGAACTTTGAAGCAAACCTACGCCAGCCTAGGAAGCAACGCCTAATCCTTCAATCCGGTGAGTACAGGAAACTCTAGGTAGGTAAATCTCCTAGGACAGGGTTTTGGTTCCGCGGCCGGTCGCGTCGTTGGATGTTGTTAACTCCAGCGCCTTCCTATGAATAGGAAACAGCGATGCCAAATACGGCGACGTCATCCGGAAGATAGAAAAAACCGCCCTAGGTGACCACTTCGCTGGGGTTGACTGCGGCGAACTCACACCAAAAGTGTAGCACCTCTTGCGCTTTTGCCGCCGCCTAGAACACAGCGCAGCCCAGCACAGAACCGATTTCGTGGAAACGGTATTCAAGCGACTCCGAAGGTGCCGTTGCCGCCGCACACGCCCAAGAAGAGGTCCTGATTTTCTGAAGGGTTCGTCGTCAACTAGACGCTCATCGGCAGTGACCACATCCTCATCAATGACGCTGTAGAAAGCGAGTGCGTAGTTGTCAACATGATTTTGCCGAAGCGGATTCAAGCTGCTGAGGGGGGAGGAGGGAATTGATTCTGCTTATTGTTGCTTTTTGTTTCCACGCCGGAAGCCAAACTTGCCGCAAGTGCTTGAAAAGAATGGCGGGGACGACGGGACTCGAACCCGCGGCCTCTGCCGTGACAGCGCTGCGTGAATAGGTTTTACAACAACTTACAAGACACGCGGGGACTGCCAAACGCCGCGCAAGTCATATAAGACATACCAAACTGTGGGTTGGGTTGTGGGTTGGGAATTTTTTGGGGAAAACTGCCCTGAACGCAGCGTCAAGCACCATTGTCAGGCAGTCCCGCAAAGAGGACTAATGAGAAAAAGCTGTAGTTTCATCCCTTTTTACTTTTATGTACTTTCGCTCGAGTATCCGCAGGCGCTTTGCTCTTCAATTTGATCTGATTGTAATCAACGGCGGCACGAACGAGATTTTTTAGAGCACGCTCATTAATCTTATCGCCCTCGAAAAAATCGATCGCTCGCCACGCGTTGCCTCCGAGGCCCGCGTTGAAGAGCTTGTCAGGATCTGGGAGGCTCGCCCCGTGGGAAAAGGTAAGCTTCACCTTATCTTTGTGGGCGTTGCCGACCGCGATCATTCCGTCGCGAGACCACACTGGGCTTCCCATCCACTTCCATTCCTCGATGATCTGCCGGTCGGCCTCAAGGATGCTTTTGCGGATACTGGCGAGCGTTTTGCCGCGCCAGTCTGTGAGTCCTGCGATCAGCTGGTCAATACGTTCCGATGGATTCATTGGATCTTTATGCCTCCAATTCTTGTGCCGTTTTCCTGCGAGTAGTTTTATTGTGAGGATTCCACTGAAGCGGACATTCGGTCCGACCGGCACTAAACGCTACG
>WNFP01001104.1_pt1 | contig 21147 bp, 24 predicted proteins | sample 5400201 | NCBI WGS metagenome assembly WNFP01 (sample SAMN13153355, study PRJNA577476) | soil metagenome | isolation source: 115 cm saprolite under Madrone tree | place: USA:California | collected 2016-06-14
CCCGACATCGTGCGCGAGCCCGACATGTGGGAGCGGGCGAAAACCATTGCCGCCGAGATGCTCGACGGCAGGCTGTGGCTCCCGGAGGTTGGCAAGGCCACGCACTACCATGCGTACTGGGTGCGCCCTGGCTGGGTGCGCGAGATGACCAAGATGCACCGGCTCGGCGTTCACACCTTCTATCGGCCGCGCGCCTGGGGCGACGGCTTCGAGGCGCCGGAATGGGGCGACGAAGTCTCGACCACGGAGTCGGCGCGGCGGCTCGTCGAGGCGGCAAAGAAGCTCTGAGACGGAGCACACCGCGTCCGCGGCGTTTTCATTGCCGGGCGGTCAGCGCTGACGGCTCGTCACATCTCGATATCGAGCGCCACGTCGAGCTGTGGCGCCGAATGGGTGATCCAACCCGAAGAGATGTAATCGACGCCGGTCTTGGCAATCTCGGCGATGGTGTCGAGCGTAATGCCGCCGGACGCTTCGAGCGCAAACCGGCCGCCGACCATTTCCACCGCCTTGCGCATGGTCGCCGCATCCATGTTGTCGAGCAGCACCGCGTCGGCCAATCCGACGTCCAGCACCTCGCGCAGCTGCTCGAGCGTATCGACCTCGATCTCAATCTTGACGAGATGGCCGGCGGCGGCCTTCGCGCGCTCGAGCACCGCGCGAATGCTGCCGGCGACGGCAATGTGGTTGTCTTTAATCAACATGGCGTCATCCAGCCCGAAACGGTGGTTGAAACCGCCGCCGCAACGAACCGCGTATTTTTCGAGCGCGCGCAGGCCCGGCGTCGTCTTGCGGGTACAGCAGATGCGCGCACGCGTGCCGGCGACACGGCGCACGAACTCGTGCGTCGCGGTCGCCACCCCCGAGAGGCGTCCCAGCAGATTGAGCGCGGTGCGTTCGGCGCCAAGCATGGCGCGTGCCGGCCCCGTCACCGTCATCAGCTCGGTTTTGGCCGCGACGCTCGAGCCGTCGCGCATATTGGCGGCAATGTCGATCTCCGGCGCAAGCTTGGCAAACGTCGCGGCCACGAGCGGCAGGCCCGCGATCACGCCCGCCGCGCGCGCCACGACGATGGCGCGGGCCGATGTGTCTTCGGGGATCGTGGCGGTCGCGGTGACATCGCCGGCGCGGCCGAGATCCTCGGCCAGCGCGCGCGTGACCGCCGCATCGATCTCGAGCGGTGACAGGAAGGCATGCGGGCATAGGAGTGAGCGCGTCATGGCTGATGCCGATCCGCAATGGAATAATGGGCTGTCGCCCCCGCAAAAGCGGGTGAACATTGGCCGCTGGAATACCCGCCGTTGTGGCAAGATTTATATGAAGGCCGCACCCCTTAATACCGGCATCCCCCGGATTTCCAGGCCCACGTGGCCCGTCTGCCATGCGCAAGACGGGGTTGGAGGTGGCCGCACGACGCCGTAAAAACAGTATGGAGCGCTTCAGAATCGCGTCACCAGAGGAGCGATCCGCGTTGCTCCATTCCCGGGGAGCGCGAAGGGGCAACGAGTCTCCCGACCGGTCGGCGAATTCAGACGGATTGGCAAATGGCCATTTCATTTCCCTCTAGCTCGAGAGTCTCGATCGGCTGGCGCACGCCGCTCGTCATCGTGCTGTGCGGCTGTCTGATTTCCATGATCAGCTTTGGGCCGCGCTCCACGCTCGGCTTCTTTCTCACGCCGATGTCGCAAGCCAACGGCTGGGGCCGTGACGTGTTCGGGCTTGCGCTTGCGATCCAGAACATCCTCTGGGGCATAGGCCAACCTTTTGCCGGCGCGATCGCCGACCGTTTCGGCACGACGCGTGTGCTGTGCGTCGGCGGCGCGTTGTACGCGATCGGCCTCGTCCTGATGGCCTACTCGAGCTCTCCCGGGATGCTCGATCTTGCCGCTGGCGTTTTTATCGGCTTCGGCCTCTCCGGTTGTTCCTTCTCCGTCGTGCTCGCCGCATTCGGCAAGCTGTTGCCCGAGCGCCTTCGCTTGGTTGCGTTCGGCGCGGGGACCGCCGCTGGTTCGTTCGGGCAGTTCCTCTATTCTCCGGTCGCGGTCTCGCTGATGGATGCCTTCGGCTGGCAGACCGCGCTGCTCGTCTTCGGCGTCGGCATGCTGCTGGTGTTGCCGCTGTCGCTTGCGCTCGCGACTGCGCCGGCCGAGACGGGCGCGTCTGAGGGCGCCGCGTCGCAATCGCTCCGTCAGGCGCTCTCGGAGGCGATGGGTCACCGGTCCTATGTGCTGCTGGTGCTCGGGTTCTTCACCTGTGGCTTCCAACTCGCTTTCATCACCGTTCACATGCCGGCTTATCTCGTCGACCGCGGCCTCTCGGCGCAAGTCGGCGGTTGGACCATCGCGGTGATCGGGCTGTTCAACATCGTCGGCTCGCTCGCGTCGGGCTGGCTCGGCACCCTCATGCCCAAGCGCTACCTCCTGTCCTTCATCTATTTTGCGCGTGCCGCCGCGGTGCTCGGTTTCATCGTCTTCCCGGTCACGCCGTTCTCCTCGATCCTGTTCGGCGCGGTCATGGGCCTGCTCTGGCTCTCCACGGTCCCGCCCACGAATGGGATCATCGCGCTGATATTCGGCACGCGCTGGCTCGCAACGCTGGCCGGTTTGGCATTCTTCAGTCACCAGGTCGGCGGCTTTCTCGGGGTCTGGCTCGGCGGCGTCGCATTCGTGCGCACGGGCTCCTATGACGTGGTGTGGTGGCTCTCGATTCTATTCGGGGTGCTCTCCGCGGTGATCAACCTGCCGATCGTGGAAAAACCGGTCGTGCGCGCAGCCGCCGCGCCGGCCTGAGCACGGGCGACGCAAGGGACGATCAAGGCGAGCAGCGAACTCGGTGCTACCCCAGCCGGCTGCGGGCTTGCCCGCTTCCGGCAAATCTTGAAGCAACCAAACCCCGGCAAGCCGGTTTGGTTGGGAAGGGGAGCACAGCGAGTGCGGGCGTGATTATGCATCCGACACAAATGAATACGCTCTAGCCATGGCGACTTTCAAAGCGATCGTGATCGAAAAAACCGGCTCGAAGGCCGCGCTCGCCGATTTCGACGAGCGCAACCTGATGGAAGGCGACGTCACGCTCCGCGTCGAATGGTCGACGCTCAACTACAAGGACGGCCTCGCGATCACCGGCAAGGCGCCGGTCGTGCGGCGGTTCCCGATGATCCCCGGCATCGACCTTGCGGGCACGGTCGAGACCTCGAACCATCCCGAATGGAAGAGCGGCGATAAGGTGATCCTCAACGGCTGGGGGCTGGGCGAGACGCATCTCGGCGCCTACGGCGCGAAGGCGCGCGTGAAGGGAAATTGGCTGGTGCAACTTCCCTCTCGCATGAGCGCGCGCGACGCCATGGCGATCGGCACCGCCGGCTATACCGCCATGCTTTCGGTCGTGGCGCTCGAGGCCCACGGGCTTACTCCCAAGAGCGGGCCGGTGGTGGTGACGGGAGCGGCGGGCGGCGTCGGCTCGGTCGCCGTCGCAATTCTCAGCCACCGTGGCTTTCAGGTCACGGCCTCGACCGGGCGGCCGCAGGAGGCCGATTACCTTAAAGGGTTGGGCGCGAGCGAGATCATCGAACGCAGCGAGCTCGCAGGACCCGCAAAACCGCTGGGAAAAGAGCGCTGGGCGGGCGGTATCGATACGGTCGGGTCGACCACGCTCGCCAATGTGCTCTCGACGACGCGCTACGGCGGGGCGGTTGCGGCCTGTGGACTGGCGGGCGGCATGGATTTGCCGACTTCGGTCGCACCATTTATCCTGCGCGGTGTTTCGCTGCTCGGCATTGATTCCGTCATGCGGCCGATTGCCGATCGGCGAACGGCGTGGAGGCGTCTGGAAAGCGAGCTTGATCGGGGAAAGCTTGCCGCGATGACGAGCGAGATCGGGCTTGCCGAGGTGATCGAGAAGGCCCGAGACATCGTCGAAGGACGCGTTCGCGGTCGCATCGTGGTTAAGATCGGGTAACCATGTTGAGGATTTGTTGACCAACATCCGGCAAAGTCGTGCCTGATTCGTATGGTTAACGGGCGGTTACGGTCGCTGCGGCGACGGTAATGGGAGAGGGGAGCAGGTAAATGATTGCGCGGGTCGCGATCGTGGTCGTGAGCTTGCTCGCGGCCGTCTCGGCGCGGGCGGAAGTTCTCAGCCCAGAGGCGGCGCGACGGTTCGTGAACGGCAAGCTTTTCGCGTTCAATTGTTTCGATGGCTCGCGCGGGGCCGGGCGCATTTACGGCGACGGTTCGGTCATCGGCACCATCCAGTTCCGCGGCGCCGGACCGGTGCGCGCGGTCTGGCTGCCGGCGGGCACGCTGCGCGCGCGCGGCGAGGCGGTGTGCGCGTCGCTGCAGGGAATGCCGTTCGAGCCGTGCTTCCGCGTGGAGAAGATCGACGAGCGAAGCTTCCGCGGCTCCTGGATGGGCTTTGCCTATTGCGACTTTACACGCCGCATGAACGTTGCCGGCATGAGTCCGCGCCGGCACTCGCCCGCGCCGTTGTCGCTCGACGCGGCGGACGCGGCCGGCGCCAACTGATCCGAGGGCGTTGCTTCGAGTCGATCCACAACTCCGTTCATTCCCGCGCAAGCGGGAATCCGAGCGGATATTCAAGCGCCGCGCTAGCGCGGGGCGGAATAGTAGTAGACGTCCTGTATTGAGGTCGGCCGGATCACGATCGTGCGCCGCGTCCCGTCGCCCGCATAGGAGCTCACGGGGATGTCGCGCAGATTGTCTTGAAACCTGCGCACGGCGTTCAGCGCCTCGTCGGTCTGTTTCGCGCCACGATCCTCTCGCGCTGTTTTCTTCGGAGCGGGTGCGGGTGTCTGCGGCTCGACTGCGGGTCTCGCGACGTGCCGCTTTTCCTGCAGCTGGGGCGCGGCTGGCGCCGCGTGGCGGGAGGGCTCGCTGTGCTTGGGGATGTGCCGTTCCGCGGTGACGGGCGGCGGCGGCTCGGGGGCGACCGGCGACGTCGACGCCTCCCGCTGCGGCGCCAGCGGCGCCGGCGCGGTGATGTCGCTGCGCTGCGTTGTGGGCGCCGGTTCTTCGGCTACGACCGGCGGCACTGGCGCGTCCTGCGAAGGCGCGCTGGCTTCGATCGCTCGCCCGTCCGCGGCGCCGGCCGACGCCTGACTTTCGCTCACCGCCTGCTCGGGCGCGCTCTCGGCGGCGGTCGGAACGGTGTTTGCCGCCGGCGCATCCACCACCCAGGGCATCCCGCGTCGTGACAAGCAGTTCGGATCCAACTGCAGCCAATGCTCCTTGCAGGGCGGAGCGGAAATCTCCTCGCTGGCGAGAAGGCGCTCTTCGAACGTTGCAGGAAGCAACGCCAGCACGGCTATGAGACCTGCACAGCCGACCAGCGCGGCGGAAATCACAAAACGCAGGTTCGAATACAAGGCCGTCTCCTTAACAAACGGAATCCCGGCCCCCTAGTGTTGCACAAAAACAACGCCGCTGTGGCGGGACTATGTCCGTTCAACAGGTGCCATCCCAGCGGAACTTGCCGCTGTGCTTAACGGGCCGGATGAGCCAAGCGGCTGCCGCGCCATCGGTTTCGGGCTGTGTTCCACCCGTGGATGCGTGGGCCGGCGACAGCAAGGGAACCCGCAGGACTATTCCAATGCGAGCCGAAACGGGTCGGCCTCGTAGGCCATGGCGCCGCGTCCGATCGCGTCAATGGCCGCGACCATGCGGCCTTCGCGGCAGAGCATGCGGTCGGCGAGCGCGACGAAGCGGCTATTGGGGGTCGCCGTCGCCGAGGCGCGGCGCAGCTCGCGCGCGATCGCCAATTCGTCCCGGCGCGGGTTGAGCGCGCAGGCCGCGACATAGGCGCCCGCCGTGGAGCGGCTGATGCCGGCATAGCAATGCACCACCAGCGGCTTGGCGCGGTCCCAGCCGCGCACGAACGCGATCAGCGCGCTGACATGCTCGTCGCAGGGAAGCGTGTAGCCGTCCATCGGCACGGTGATGTCGTCCATGCTCAGAATGAGGTGGTTCGCCGCTACGACGCTACGCGGCCGGCCGACCCGGTCGGTATCCTTGAGCAGCGTGACGACATGGCGCGCGCCGGTCGCTTCGACCGTTTCGTGCAGGCGCGCGAGCGAGCAGACGTGAATCATTTGTTCCGAAGCAGTTTCTTTGCCTCTCTTATATGGCGACGAATTTTGACATCAAGGCGTCGGCCTGCGGGTTGTTGAATTTGTTCCCACTCCGGCCTCTTCCGTCTCCCGCGCAGCTCTCTCCTCCGCTCATTCCCGGGCAAGCGGGAATCCAGGGCCAGCGTCCGCGGCCCCTCCCTCAGCTGTCACCCGCGGGCAGAAGCGCGTCGAAGACGCGCGTGAACGCGCTTATGCCTCGCGGGTCCATCTTCTTCGCAAGAAGGGTGGATGGCCGGATCAAGTCCGGCCATGACGCGGTGGACGGTCGCTTGCGCGGGGACGAACGCAGTGCTCATCCCCCCGCAGCCTTGCCGAAGCGCTCGAGATAGCGCCGCTCGGCCGTCTCCGCCGGCCACGGCAGGAGATAATCGCGCTCGATGGCAGCGGAAAATTTCGGCGGCGTGCCGAAAAAGCGCCGCGCCTCGCTTGCGGAAAATCCGGCAAGCCGCGTCGCTTCGAGATAGGCGGCGGCGCGGTCGGATGCCTTGATCAGCGCCACGACGTCGGAGGGTAGCTCGGGGGGAAGACCGAAACGCAGATGGATCGCCGCGAGCAGGCGCGCTTCCACCGCCTTGTAGGCGTCGCCGATCACCGCCTTGAACGGCGAGATCATGTCGCCGATGACGTATTCCGGGGCATCGTGGAGCAGAATGCCCAGCCGCGTTGCCCGGTCGAGCCGCGCGCGCGAGCGCGCTATGGCTTCGACCAGCAGCGAATGCTGGGCGACGGAGAAGATGTGCGCGCCCTCGGTCTGCCCGTTCCAGCGGGCGACGCGCGCAAGCCCGTGCGCGATGTCGGCGATCTCGACGTCGAGCGGGGAGGGGTCGAGCAGATCGAGCCTGCGCCCGGACAACATGCGTTGCCAGGCGCGGAATGCCTCGGACGCTGCTGGGCGTCGCGGCTTTGCCGGCATCGCGCTCAGTGGCCTGCTAGCGCGGCCAATGGTGCGTGGCGATGGCAGCTCACCACGTGGTCGTTGACCATGCCCGTCGCCTGCATGAAGGCATAGACGATGCTCGGGCCGACGAACTTGAAGCCGCGCCGAGAGAGCTCCTTGGACATCGCGCGCGAGATCGGCGTCTCCGCCGGCACCTGCGAGGTGGAGCGGAAGCGATTGACCTTAGGCCTGCCGCCGACGAAGTCCCAAAGGAGCCGCGAGAAGCCGGGACCCTTTTCCATGGCGTCGAGATAGGCGCGCGCGGAGAGGACAGCGCCCTCGATCTTCATGCGGTTGCGCACGATGCCCGCATCCTGCATCAGTTTCTCGATCTTCTTCGGCGTGTAGCGCGCGATCTTCTCGGGCGCAAAACCGTCGAAGGCGCGGCGGAAATTCTCGCGCTTGCGCAGGATGGTGATCCAGGAGAGCCCGGCCTGGAAGCCGTCGAGGATGAGCTTCTCGAAGAGCGCGCGATCGTCGTACTCGGGCACGCCCCATTCCTCGTCGTGATAGGCGACGTAGAGCGGGTCCTGCTTGGGCCAGGGGCAGCGTTTGAGCCCATCCGGATGGAGGAGGACAGGGCTCATTCCGCGGCCTTCGCCTCGCCGGGCCATGCAAATTGCGCCCATGCCGGTTTGACCAGCCGCAACTCGACGCCGCCTGCGTTGAGCGCGTCTCCCGCCGCCACCGCCTCGGCGGCGCGGTCGAGACGAAGCAGCGCCAGGCCGCGGCCTTCGGCGGCCGAGCCGAACGTGCCGAGGGTCCGCTCGCCCGCGCTCACCGGCACGCCGGCCTCGGGCGCAAAGCCGTCGAAGGCCACGGGCAGCACGCGCGTGCGCGCGGTGCCGCGGTGCTCGATGCGCGAGACCACCTCTTGTCCGACGAAGCAGCCCTTGTCGAAATCGACGCCGCCGAACTGGTCCATGTCGGCCTCGTGCGGAAACGCATCGCCGTAGATGAAATCGAGGCCGCCGCGCGGCACGCCGAGCGCAATGCGATGCGCTTCATAGGCCGGCGCGTCGACGAGTTCGGCGCCGAGGTCCGCCGCGGCGTCGGCCGCAACGTGCGGCGGCAGCATGCAGCGAAGCCCCAAGCTCGCCAGGCGCGGATCGCGATAGCACAAGCCGTAGTCCGTCACGGCGCTGCCATCGAAGACCGCGAGCACGCCCAGCGTCTCGGACAAATCCTCGACGATGACTTTGGCGCGCAGCTTGTAGAAATTGAGCCGCTGCAGCAGCGTCGGCGCGAGCGCGCGCGGGCAGTCGAGAAAGAAGCCGCCGCCGTCGGCGGGCGGCGCTTCCGCCAGGATGAAATCGACGACGATCTTGCCCTGCGGGGTGAGCAAAGCGGCAAAGCTCGCCGCCTCCGGCGTCACCTTGGCGATGTCGCTGGTCACGAGCCCGTTGAGGAATTTGCGCGCGTCGTCGCCGGCAACCTTGACGACGCCGCGGTCGGGAAGCAGCGCGGCTTTCATTGGCGGAATCGTAGCGATGTCGCGGCTAAACGTAAGCGGCTCGCTGCGCGCTCACAAGGCCTCAACGTTGTCAGGCGCGGGCAGAAGCGCGTCGATAAGGGCGTTCACGCCCGTCTTCGACGGGCTATGGACGCGCGTGAACGCGCTTTAGCCCCGCGCATCCATCTTTTTCGCAAGAAGCCTTTTTGAAGATCGATGGTTTGCCCCGGAATTCGGGCTTGCCCGAATTCCGCACTGATAAGCGCCGCAAGTCGGGTAAACCCGACTTGCAGTGTCAAGCCCGGCAATGACGACCTTTGGTGGGCGCCTGGGCGTGTGCGCGGTGGCGCGCGTCAGTCCCCCGTGACGAAGAACTGCCAGGTGCCGTCGGGCGAGATCCCGAGCCGGTAGAAGGCGTAGGCGCCGAGCTTCATCATGTCCTTGTAGTCGGCGCCGGTGACGAGGCGAAAGAGCTCGACCTTCTGCTGCGGCGTGAGCGCGGTCAGCGACATGCGCACGAAATAGGGCCACACATACATCTCTTGCGGCGTGCCTTGATCGACGTGCACGAACGGGGCTTCGAGGATCATGGTCAGGATCGCGAGCACCTCGATGCCGTCCGAATCGGGATAGTTCGCCTTCCAAAAGGCGATCGGATCCTTGTCGTCGGTGAACGAGAAGATCGGCATCGAATCGGTCATCAGCGCCGCCAGCTGCTGCAGGTCGCCGCTGCGCGCGGCAGCGAGCAGCCGCTCGCGCGTGCGCGCCACCGGTGCCGGCAAGCGGGTGAGATCGGTGATGATCTCGGCAGCCGCGGACGGCGCCGCGACGTGACCCTTGCTCTTCTCGGCGCCGGGCTCGTTTTTCTGCGGCGGCTCGGCCGGCGTCGGCCCTGCGATCTCGGGCGGCTTGGCGCCTTCGCCGCGAAGGCTAACCGGGGCAAGCGCGCTGGCGCTCGCGACGAGCACCAGTATCAAGACGCGAAAGCCGATGCGCAGCGGCATGGTCGAGCACCGATCGATGCCGCCCAGTCTACCAGAAGCGCGAAATCGGTGGCGAGGTTTGCCCGCGACGGCGGTTCCACAACTCTGTCGCAGGGGCGGGCGCTTGCGCCGCCGCGCGGCTACTGCCTGGTCATGGTGAGGGAAAATTCGCCGTTGCGGATGCGCACCGCGAGGCCCTCGGCAAAGCGCGCCGCCGGCTCTTCGCCATAGGTTGACACGAACTCGGCGAAGGCGGCGAACAAACAGGCTTGCGCCAGGCAATCGCCGTCGATTCCCTCGACGCGCGCCTCGGCCCAGGCTGCGGTGAGGTAACCCAGCGCAGCCCGTTTCTGCTCATGGTCCGGCACCGGGACCTCGGTCGCTCGCGCTGTCATGCCCATGTCGCTCGGGTGGGATACAGCAGCAGGTTAGCATGCAAGCCGCGTTCGCCTAGGCGCAACTCGAGGAAGGGTTAATGGCCCGCCTCCGTCCTGGCAGCATAACCGCCCCGAGGCCAAACACCTCTTCCGTTCATTCCCGCGCAAGCGGGAATCCAGAGTCACAGTCTGCGGCCCTGGGTCCCCGCAACGGGGTCCCCGCGACGCGAGCGTCGCGGGGTGCCCCTCGCGGGGACGAACGGAGGAAAGCGTGGTGTGGGCACACGCACGCGGCTCAGTTCGCGTAGCGCGCGGTCATCTCGCGCGCGATTTTTGAACCTTCCTCGAGGTAGCGGCGAATGACGAGCTCCGCCGCCGGGGTGCAGGTGCGGTAGCTCTGCTGGTAGCCGCGGTAACCGCGATTGAAGCTCGCGATCATGCGCAGCCGCCGGTCCCCGCTCGGGGCTTCGGCATCGACGATCGCCTGCATCTCGTTGCGCCACTTCTGGCCTTCGTTGGCGCCGCAGATATTGCGCAGGTAGTGCAAGGCGCCGAGAATCTCGGCGAGCCGCTGCAGGCTGCCGTCGAAGGGGGCGGCGGCCGCTTCGGCGCGCGCGGGCGCGCCAGCCGGCGCAAGGCTGAGCGCGGCCGCGATCGCGGCCACGGTGAGGGTGCGCCGCCACATCGGAGATGAAACCTGCATGAGGATTGGAGCGGTCGGACCGTGATACCGGCGCATTGTCGCGGCCCAACGCGACGGAAACAAGGCACAGCCGATCCGAAGAACCTTGTAGCCCGGATGAGCGGCAGCGAAATCCGGGGAAATCCCGCATATCGCTTCGCTCATGCGGGCTACTGCGCGGCCAGCCACTCCAAAGCCTCCGCCACGATCTCGGCAAGACCCGAGGTCGTCGGCAGGTTCGCGAGCTCGGCCGGATCGAGCCAGCGCGCCTCGTCCAGCTCCTCGTTGAGCACCGGCTCGCCCGCGCGCCAGCGGGCGGCAAAGCACAGGATGATGAAATGCCGCTCCACCCGGCTGTCCGCGTCGCGCATGATCGCTTCGCGGAAGCCGGCGAGTGCGACCGGCTCGATGATCATCGAGGTCTCCTCGCGCACCTCGCGCGTGACCGCTTCTTCGAGCGTTTCTCCCACCTCGACCACGCCGCCGGGCAAGCTGTAGAGGCCATGGGCCGGCGCGCGGGCGCGGCGCACCACGAGTATCTTGCCGTCGCGCACGATGGCGGCGCTCACGGCGAGGTAGGGACGCTCGGGATAGCTTCGCGCGTCGGGCACGGGATGATCCAAAGGGCAATGATCTCAAAACCCACCGCAAGCTAGCGCGGATTTCGGTGGTGGGCTCCTTTGCTTATTCGTATCCATAAGACGCTGCGGGCAACCCCCGCAATGGCTGCCAATGTGACCAAGCGGCTTTGGGAAATTGGTGATATTGTAGACGTGCTGGAAGTCTTTGAAAATCAGAGGGCGGCCGCGTGAGCTACAGCGCTCAGCAATGTCTCGACATGGCGAAGGAATGCGGCCGGATGGCTTCGCAGGCTAAAGACCGCGACGCCAAAGCAGCGTTGATCGAATTCGCCCGACAATGGCTGGAACTAGCCCGGCACAAGGAGCAGTCGGGCAGGCTGCCTTAATCAAAGGAGCCCACTACCCGGATTTCGGTCGTGTCTCGGTTTGATTGTGGCAAAGCGAGTTGAGGTTGAATCACAGTCGCCTTGCAGGTCGAGCAGCAAAATGCCGTAAATTCATCGCCACCGCTGAATCTGTGCCCATAGATTTGATGAAGAGTGGGATTTCGTGTTCCTCCTGGTTCTTGCCAAGCTTACCGCTAAGCATTAGGCTACACGAATGCCAAGAGGACCGGAAGGCGAAAATCGTCGCGAGAGCACGATCAATATCATTGACGCCCTTCGCGGGCAGCAAGAGCAGCTGAAACGGCTGCTTACGCAGAAAATGTGGATTAGCGATGCGCCAAAGGCCAGGCTTGCTGAGATGGAAGCTCAGATAAGCGAGCTAAAACGCCTGCTGGCTCAGCTCGAGAGTGACATTCAAGCTCAACTCCGTCGAGGCCGATAATGCCGCGAGGTCCGCAGCGCCAGCGCCGGCCCCGCGACGTGATCGACAACGCGGTCATGCGAATCGCGACGGGCGCGATTGACGACGTGATTACGCACGACGGCAAGAACGCCGCTGCCGTGGCGCTTGGCCGTATGGGGGGAAAGGCGCGGGCAGCAGGTCTGTCGGCCAAGAAGCGCAAGGCAATCGCCAAGAAGGCCGCAGCCGTTAGGTGGAAGTCGCGTCGGTCTTAGGCGCTTCGCTGGCGGCGTAGAATCAGCCGGGCCACAAGCTCGGTCTGCTCCCTCTCCCGCTTGCGGCGCCGCTACAGCACCTTGCCCGGGTTGAGGATGCCCTTCGGATCGAGCGCGCGCTTGAGCGTGCGCATGAGATCGTAGGCGACCGGATCCTTCACCTTGGGCAGGAGATCGCGCTTCATCACGCCGATGCCGTGCTCGGCGGAGATCGAGCCGCCATGTTTGGCCACCACTGCGAACACCGCGGCGTTGACCTCGCTCCAATGGCCGAGGAACTCGGCCTTATCCGCGCCGAGGGGCTGCGCGACGTTGTAGTGGATGTTGCCGTCGCCGAGATGCCCGAACGGCAGCGGCCGGGCGGCGGGGATGAGCTTGGCGACCGCCGCGTTCGCCTCGGCGATGAAGGCGGGCACCGCCGCCACCGGCACCGAGACGTCGTGCTTGATCGAGCCCCCTTCGTGGCGCTGCACCTCGCCGAACATCTCGCGGATGCGCCAGAACATTTTTGTCTGATCGAGGCTCTCGGCGATGGTGGCGTCTTCGACCAACCCGCGCTCCAGTCCGTCGGCGAGAATTTCTTCCAGCACCGCGCGCAGGCCGGAGCGCGCCTGCGAGGAGAGCTCGATGAGCACGTACCATGGATGCGGTTGCGGCAGCGGATCGCGGCAGCCGGAACCGTGGCGCAGCACCAGCTCGACGCCGAGCCGCAGCATCAGCTCGAAGCTGGTCACGTTGCCGGTGGCGCGCTCGTTGGCGAGGCCGAAGAGGCCGAGCGCGGCTTTTGCCGAGGGCACGCCGACAAAGGCCGTCTCGATCGAACGCGGGCGCGGCACGAGGCGGAGCACCGCGGCGGTGATGACGCCGAGCGTGCCTTCGGCGCCGATGAACAGGTCCTTGAGGTCGTAGCCGGTATTGTCCTTCTTGAGCTTGTTGAGCGCATTGAGCACGCGCCCGTCCGCCAGCACCGCCTCGATGCCGAGCGCGTGCGAGCGCGCGATGCCGTGCGCGAGCGCGGCGGTGCCCCCGGCATTGGTGGAAAGATTGCCGCCGATGGTGCAACTGCCTTCGGACGGCAGCAATTGCGGGTAGAGCCGGTCGACCGCGGCGGCGGCCTCGCGCGCCTTGAGCAGCGTCACGCCGGCCTCGCACGTCATGGTGTTGGAGACCGGGTCGACCTCGCGCACGCGGTCGAGCCGGTTGAGCGCGAGCACGATCTCGCCGTGCTGCGGGATTTGTCCGCCGACGAGGCCGGTATTGCCGCCTTGCGGCACGATTGCGGTTGCGCTCTCGCTCGCGAGCTTGAGGATTGCGGAAACTTCCGCAACCGAGCCCGGCCGCAGCACCACCGGGCTTTTGCCGCGAAACATGTCGCGCGGCTCGGTGAGGTACGGCGCCTGCGCCTCGCGCTCGGTGATGGCGTTTTTCTCGCCGACGATCGCGACAAACCGCGCCAGGAGATCGGCGGGAAGCATCTTGGTTTCTACAATATTCATCGCGCGAGCCGCCTCCACGGCGTTGCGGCGACTATAGAGGATCTTAATGTGTGCTTGATGCACAATCACGCCGCGCACTCGGTCTGCCCCCCTCCTCAACCAAACCCCGGCCTGCCGGGGTTTGGTCACTTAAGATTTGCCGGAAGCGGGCAAGCCCGCAGCCGGCTGGGGAGGGGTTGGGGGTGGGGGTCGTTGTTGTGGCACGAGTCGCGTGCCTCACAACGACCCCCACCCGGCGCTTCGCCATAGCCGATGCTTCGCATCGGCGTGCTTAGCGCTAAGAACGGCGGCCGAAGGCCGCCTATGCCTCCCCATAAGGGGGAGGGTAAAGACGAGTTCGCGGTTCGCGCTGATCCCACTTCGCCTGATCGCGTGCCGGCACGATCCTCATGCGCGCGGTGCGGCGGCCCGCTCGAGCCGGTCATTGATCGCCTCGCCCAGCCCGGTGCGCGGCACCGGCATCACCGCGATGGTGGGAGCCCCTGATGCATCGAGCGCGCGCAGGTGGGAGAAGAGATTGGCGGCGGCTTCGATGAGATCGCCGCGCTGCGAGAGGTTGAGCACCGCCGCCGCGTGCGCGGCGCCTTCCGCCGGCACCGCGGCGAAGGCGAGCAACGCCTCGCCCTGCTCCACGCGCTGCGCATTGAGCCGAAGCCGCGCCCGCGGCGCGTAATGGGAGGCGAGCGCGCCGGGCGCGATCGGCAGCTCCTCGATGTCGCTCGGCGGCGCGGCCGCACGCGGCGCCTCGGCCAATCGCACCAGCCGCTCGATCTGCGCGCGCGCCAGCGCGCCGGGCCGCAGCAGCACCGGCGCCTCGAGGCAGGCGATGATGGTCGATTCGAGCCCCATCGGCGTTCCCCCGCCGTCGACGATCAGCTCGATGCGCCCGCGCAGGTCGGCGAGCACGTGCTGCGCGGTCGTGGGCGAGACGTGCCCGGAGCGGTTGGCGGACGGCGCCACGACCGGGCGGCCGAAGGCGACGAGGATGGCGCGCGCGATTGCGTGGCTCGGCACGCGCACGGCGATGGTGTCGAGGCCGGCGGTTGCGAGTTCCGCGACCGGGCAATGCGCGAGGCGGGGCAGCACCAAGGTCAGCGGGCCGGGCCAGAACGCGGCTGCGAGCCTTTCGGCGGCATGATCGAAGCGGGCGAGCGCGCGCGCCGCGGCGGCGTCGGCGACGTGCGCGATGAGCGGATTGAACGCGGGGCGGCCCTTGGCGTCATAGAGGCGCGCGACCGCCGCGCCGCTCGTTGCGTCGGCGCCGAGGCCATAGACCGTCTCGGTCGGAAACGCCACGAGCCCGCCCGCGGCAAGAATGCGCGCGGCATGTTCCGCCACGGCGGCGGGCGGCGCGCCCGCGCTCGCCTCCAGCACTTGCGTCGCCGGCTGCGCCGTCATCGCTTGTCCCATGCTTGCGGCCGTGCGCGGACACGGGTTATAAGTCCGGCCTTCAGGCGGAGTGTAGCGCAGTCTGGTAGCGCACCTCGTTCGGGACGAGGGGGTCGCAGGTTCAAATCCTGCCACTCCGACCAACACTTAGCAAAAATCTCGGCCCGCTGCGCCAATGGATGCGCGCCAAAGCTTCGCGGGACGAAGGGCGAACATGAAACCGGACATCAAAGACGCATTCGAGAAAGCTGCAGCAGGGCACGCCGCCCGCGAAACGCAAAGAGCGATGGAAGAAAAACAGCGGAGCAAGGGCGAGCAATTCGCAGCCGAATGGGACGACAAACGAGAGCAGGTGATCTTTCCGGCATTCGAGCAAATCCGAGACATGTTGATGCCTCGAGGTTGGACTTGCAAGATTCGCACGGAACCACCAGAGGGTGCCGCTGTGCTCGAAATTTATAAGGGAGAAACGCGAACTGCCAGCGGCAGCATCAAGACGCCGGCGATCACCTTCACTCCCAATGCGCATTCTCAGGAAGTCGTCATCCATGCCGCAACGATGAACCACGGCAGGGGAGAAGGAAACGTCGCACTCCGGGAGCTTAGCGCAGACTTCGTTCAGGCCCAGGTTTTGAAGTTCTTTGAGCGATTAGTCCGCGAGGGCTGAGCGATCGATAGGTTTGTGCGCTCCATTCGGAAGCCGGGTCCGGCGCATTTTATCGCCAACGCAAAAACGAAAAAGGACCCGTTGGCGAGAACAAGCCGTGGCGAGCGCCAGCGCGGAAATGGTGGCACACCGACGACGTGGTTTTGCGAGGGGTTGGCGCCCTCCGGTTAAGCGGCGTTCCTGCGTGGCGAGTGAGGGCCGCCACCCTGGGGCTGCACCAGCACGCTCGTTACGTACACGCAGTTTGGGCATTCATAGCCTATCAGTCCCGGTTCGCTAATAACCGGCGCGATGCTGACTACTTCGTCCATTTCAGTTCCACATCGCGGGCATCGCATCGCGCTGCCGCTGCGTTTGCTTCTTCTGCCGTCTGACATCGGACGCCCCCCTTGGGTTAGGGCTTGGTTTGGATCCCTCCCACTAGCGGCAACGCATGTCGGATTGGTTGCGGGCGCGGCGCGAAAGGTCAGCCGTTGTTTTCATGGAACTTTGCGCTACAACACTGGTTCGCGCTCCCGCCTGAGGGGGAGGGGACGTGCGATGCACGGGTTTCTCAAAGAGCATCCCGGGGTGTTTGGCCCCGATGATGTCCGATCGTTGCAGGTTGATCTGGGGCGTCTTGATTGGGCCGAGCCTTCGGCGGAACGCAGCGTTCATCGCAAACGACGACCGGGGACGCCTTACCGAACAGGCGGGCGTGTGGCTTCGTGGATAGAACGGATGCGCCCAAACCGGATGCGCTAGCGCCGTACCTTGACCAGCTGGAAACGCGCCGTCCACGGCATAGCGGTGCTGTGGCAATGAACGACCAGCCCGCCAGCCCGATGAATCGACCTCCAGCCCATCCGGATCGCCGCAGAGTGAGCGCTCGGACTGCCAAACTGTATTGCGAACCTAATCACCTGACACCCATCTTCGGTTGCAGCGCCCGCCGCACGGCATCCGTCGCAAGCCCCTGGATGAGGCCGCACGCCGCTTCGGCGGTACGCCCTCGCGCCGTCAGCTGCGAGAAAAATTGAAAACTGGTCAAGGCAAACAGCACGTCGATCAGATCGCCCAGCGCTTTGGGGCGGAGCTTGCGCCCTTCGGCCATGCGGCGAACGAGAACGGACAACAAGCGCCGACGCCGCTCATTGCGCTCGCGCACACTCGCCCCAAATTCCGGATCGCTTGCGCCGGCGGCGTGCAAGGGACCAAGTGCATCGCAACCGAAGCTCCAGAAGTCGCAAAAGATGGCAATGACCCGCAGCAATCCGGCCTGCGGATCGGAACCTGCCATGACGCCGGGTATTCGATGCAGGCCGCCGCGGACCGCCATGTCGTCGAACACGGCTTCCAGCAGGGTCCGGCGCGACCCGAACTGATTGTAAACCGTCAGGCGCGTCACGCCCGCCTTGTCGGCGACTGCTTGCAGCGAAAATCCGCTGATCCCCTCTGCGGTGGCGAGAATGGCTGCCGCGGCAACGACGATCCGCTCACGCGTCTGTGTCGCGGCGACGATGCGACGGGGGCTGTTGTAAGTGCGCGGGTTCACGTCATGCCAATGCCATAATTGGATATACATGATGTATATCCAATTTGCTGGCCTCGTCTGGAAGGATTGTGCATGCAAATCACCCTCATCGTCGCGCTCGTGCTGCACGTTCTGTCCGGCGTGTTTTGGGCAGGCACGACATTCGCATTAGCTCGAACGGGCGGCAATCAAGCAGATCGATTCTTCAGGCCGCAAATGGGCGCCGCCGCTGTTGTGGTCGTGACCGGGGGGCTGCTGTGGTTCCTCCTTCATCATGGCCCGCTGGGGATGCAGGGTCACATCCTCGCCATTGGAGCACTCTGCGCGCTCCTTGCCGTCGGCGTCCAAGGCATGATGGGCGCACCGGCCCTGCGAAAACTCACCGCCATGGGCGACTCCGACGAATTGCGCCATCGCGTGGCGAGGAGCCAGCGCGTTGCTGCAGCCCTGTTGGCAATCACCGTCACGTGCATGGCAGCGGCACGTTACGCTTGATGAGACTCGAGACGGGCATTCGCCGCGGCTGCGCTCATTCACTTTGAGGCCATTGGCGCCGTCGACGAGCAACGAGAATGGATCGTTTGAAGGACAAGATCGCGTTAGTGACGGGCAGTTCGCGCGGTATCGGCGCCGCCATTGCCGCTCTGTTCGCGCGCGAAGGGGCAAAGGTAGCGCTGCACGGCCGGGATGTGCACGCGCTGTCCGAAGTGCTGGCGGACATCGTGCAGGCCGGCGGCCAAGCCATCGATGTGACCGCAGACGTCACCAAGTTCGGCGAGATCGAAGCCATGCGCGGCCGGATCGAACGGGAATTCGGGCCGATCGACATCCTCGTTGCCAATGCCGGCGGCAGCTTCACCACTCCCGGACCCCTTGAGCAGACAAGCGAGGACGAGTGGCGAGCTTCGATCGAGGGCAATCTCACCGCGACCTTCCTCACCATCAAAAGCTTCCTGCCGCGCATGAAGGAGCGCAGAACCGGCAACATCATCACGATTTCATCGGCCGCCGCACATAGGCCATATCCCATGGCTCCCATCGCCTATGGCGCCGCCAAGGCCGGTATAGAAATTCTTACGCAGGATCTTGCCGGCCAGGTCGGTCCTTACGGAATCCGGGCGAACTGCATTGCTCCTGAAACGATCCTGACCGAGCGAAACAGGCAGCGCATACCCTCGGCTCAGCAGCAGGATCTCATCGACTGGCATCCGATAAGGCGCCTCGGAACACCCGAGGACGTCGCACACGCAGCGCTCTATCTCGCTAGCGCCGATGCCGCCTGGATCGCCGGCATTGTCCTCGATGTGGCCGGCGGGGCGGTCATGGTCTGAAGCCGCGCGGCACTCGCTGGTCGCTCGGATCGATGCGGGGCAGACGCCGCAAGGCGCTTGTCGATTTTGGCGTTGTTGTGGGGCGCACCGTTTCTCGTGACGCCCAGGAATTGATTGTCACATCCCCGTAATGCGGTTATGTGACAATATGTCGAGAAATCTCGACACGTAGGATAGTCGAATTTTCAGGCACTGTCATTTGTCCGTTTGACCGTTGGACAAACTGCGCGGTGAGGTAACGCTATGCCCAAAGGCGCTTTGGCAGTTGTCGGCCACGCCGGCCCAGTCTCGACCGGGGATAAGATGTCGGCGCCACACGCGCTCGCCGCCCTTGCCGCTTTGGGTCAGCCGACCCGGCTTGAGATTTTTACGCTGCTCATGCGCGCCGAGCCGGATGGCATGGCGGCTGGCGCCATCGCGGACAACATCGGCTGTCCTCACAATACGTTGTCATCACATCTGGGCATTCTTGCCCGCTCGGGCCTAGTCCGCGGCACGAGAAACGGTCGTTCAATAATTTACCGAGCCGATGTGGAAGGCGTCCGGACGCTGCTCGTATTCCTTGTGACCGACTGCTGCGGCGGTCACCCGGAGCTGTGCGATCTGCAGAGTGCCCCCGAGGCGGCGGAATGCGGCGCCACTGCGAAGCGAAAAGGTGCACAGCGGAGGAAACGACGATGACTCAAGGGCAGGAAAGAAAGCCGTACAATGTCCTATTCCTGTGCACCGGAAATTCGGCTCGCTCGGTCATGGCCGAAGTCATCCTCAACCGGGCGGGGCAAGGCAAGTTCCGGGCGTTTTCGGCAGGAAGCCAGCCGAAGGGGCAGATTCACCCGTACACGCTCGATCTGCTCAGAAAGCTCAACTACGATGTCAGCGGCTTGCGCTCAAAGAGCTGGAAAGAATTTTCCGGACCCGACGCACCGGAGCTCGATTTCGTTTTCACCGTCTGTGACGACGCCGCGCGAGAGACCTGTCCGGTCTGGCCGGGGCAGCCGATGACGGCGCATTGGGGTGTACCCGATCCAGCTGCCGCCACGGGCACCGAAGCCGAAGTCCGCTTTGCGTTCGCCGATGCCGTGCGCATGCTCACCAACCGCATCAACATTTTTGTGAGCCTGCCGCTGCGATCGCTCGATCAGTTGACCCTGCAACGGCAGCTCGATGCAATCGGCAAGACAAAAGATACAGGCGGCAAGCCTGCCTCGGCGGCGTGATGGACGAAAATCCGATCCCGCTGACGCGGCGGCTGTTCGCGGAAGGTCTGGGCACGGCCATCCTTGTCGCAACCGTCATCGGATCAGGCATCATGGCCGAGCGCCTCGCCGGCGGCAACCAGGCGATTGCGCTGCTCGGCAATACCATCCCGACCGGCGCTATCCTCGTCGTGATCATCACCATTCTTGCTCCCGTCTCGGGCGCGCATTTCAATCCGGCGGTGACGCTGGTCTTCGCGATGCGTGGTGCCACACCATGGAACGAGGCCGCTCCCTACATCCTTGTTCAATCTATTGGCGGAATCGCGGGCACGGTCGTCGCGCACCTGATGTTCGATCTCGCGCCGCTTGCCATCGGCACGACGGTCCGCAGCGGTCCGTCGCAATGGTTGGCGGAGGCCGTGGCAACGTTCACGCTCGTCCTGGCCATCCTCGGTGGACTACGTTATGCGCCGGCCGCGATTCCCTGGCTCGTCGGGCTCACGATTACCGCGGCCTACTGGTTTACTGCATCGACCTCCTTCGCCAATCCGGCGGTCACGCTCGCCCGCGGCTTCACAACGACGTTTGCCGGCATCGCAATCAATCACGTCCCCGCCTTCATCGTTGCGCAACTGATCGGGGCGATGATTGCCGCTTTGATTTCACCAGCGCTTTTCTCCGCCGATCAGAAACGCTCAAATGTTGTTGTCGCGCCGGGCGAATAAACCCGGGCAAAGCTGCCCATTAATCGCGAATGAACCCAGGCGTTGGCGCGCGTCATTGTTCAGCGGTGCCGGCCTGCGGCTCAAGGCTAAGAATCCGGAGGTGCCGGCGGTCAAGCGCGAGGCCGAGAAGGATTGGGGAAAGGGCGCGCTGGCGATCAGCGGCACTACGCGTCGCTAACCAACGCAGTTGAAGCGGTATACCACCCGACTGCCCTTGAAGAGATTCTTTTCGGCTGTTTCAGAATCGATCATCTGCGCCTTCTTTCCTGCCTGTTGGCAATACTGTTGCGCCAAGTCGCCGATGGCTTGGCGCGAGTAGGCCCCTGTCCAGGCCGAATACTCGATGCCCGCTGGCGTGTAGGAGAGAACGCGCATCTCGTCGTCAGCGGCGCAGCCGCAAAGACCAATGGACGCAAACAATATCGCCCGCCTCATGGCTATATTCCCCATGCTAAAGGCCGCGGATTGAAATGGTACGAAAACCGCGCCGCACTTACCAGCCGCGTATTGTCGGCGGGCGCTCATTGGCAAGCTTAAAGCGATGAGCAAATAGCGCCAGGCAAAATAGGGCGCGGACTCATTGACGCGCAGCCACGACCCGACTCTGA
>WNFP01002719.1_pt1 | contig 21122 bp, 18 predicted proteins | sample 5400201 | NCBI WGS metagenome assembly WNFP01 (sample SAMN13153355, study PRJNA577476) | soil metagenome | isolation source: 115 cm saprolite under Madrone tree | place: USA:California | collected 2016-06-14
CGGAATCTCCCGCAAAAGCAATATTTTCGGGCTTTAGTCCGTGCTGAAGCATCCACCCATAGGTCGCCATCGCGTCCTTAAGTGGCGCCGGGAAGCGATGTTCCGGCGCAAGCCGGTAATTGATCGCCAGCACCCGACAGCCGCTCGCCTCGGAAATTCGCGCGATCAATTCGCGATGCGACGACACCGAGCCGAGACGAAAGCCGCCGCCGTGTAAATAGAGAACGGCTTTGTCCCGCTGCGCGCCGCTCGCCGCAATCCATTCTCCGTCGACACCGCCGGCGGAAACGCGCTCACATGACACCGGCACGGCGCAACCCTCAAAGGCCGCATCCCAATCCGAGCGCATCTGCGCAACCGACGTGCCCCGATTCCAGCCACGATAGACGCGCCGGATACGTTCGATTACCGGATCGATCGATGCCTCCGCAAGGTCTTCGCGCGCGTGCGCCATGCTATCCACCCAGTCCCATCCCGCCGGAGACGCCGATGGTCTCGCCGGTGATGTAGGCCGCTTGATCGGAGGCCAGGAACAACGCTGCTGCGGCGATCTCTTCGGGCTCACCCAGCCGCCGCAACAAGGTTGCGTCCGTCATCGCTCTGAGAATTTTGTCGCCGCCCTCGGCCACCGCCTGTTCGAGCATTGGGGTGCGGATCGGTCCGGGTGCGATCGCATTTGCCGTAATTCCATAACGCGCATTCTCGCGCGCGATGCTTTTTGTGAATGCTATGACGCCACCCTTGGCAGCCGCGTACACGGCTCCGCCCTTCGATCCAAGTCGCGCCGCTTCCGAGGCAATATTGATGACCCGTCCGAAACCGACCGCTTGCATCGCAGGCAAAGCAGCGTGGGTACAGGCAAACACCGAGACCAGATTAACGGCAAGCAGCTTCGCCCAGTCGCCCGCCGTCGTGTCGGTAAAGAACACATGCTGATCGACGCCGGCATTGTTGACGACGATATCGAATGGACCGTGCTGCGACATCACCTGTTGCACCATGCCGGTGTTGCTGACGTCGAGCCGCGCAGCCGTCGCACCGACCTGCCCGGCCAGATCCGTCGCGCTGTCTATGTCGAGATCGCCAATGACGACATGGGCTCCGGCAGCGGCAAATGTCCGCACGATCGCGGCTCCAATGCCCTGTGCTCCGCCAGAGATGAATGCACGGCGGCGGTCAAGCCGTCCGAAGGCCAAGGTGCCGGATGCCGGCACTTTTCAGCGTCCCGTAAAAATTGGCTTGCGCCGTTCGATCACGGCGGCGAGGCCTTCACGGGCATCCGCGGTGCCGGCGAGTTCAGATACCGTCCGCGCTTCCTCGGGCAAGCATTGCTCGACGCTGGTTCCAATCCCGCTCCACAACAAACGCTTCGTAGCGGCCAGGGCCTTCGGCGCGCCCCCGGCAAGCTCGCGTGCGAGCGCAAGCGACACATCGGCAAGTTCTGCGTCGGGAACGACGCGATTGATAATCCCAAGTTCTAGGGCCTCGGCGGCAGTGATGACAGGATTTGTCAACAGGATAGCAGTTGCCTTGCGCAAGCCGACCAGACGCGGCAGCGTGACCGAGACACCTGCGTCGGGCGCCATGCCCACACGAGTCGCACCGGCCAGGAATTTAGCCGACGCGCCGGCCACCACCATATCCGACGCGCACACCAGCCCGAAGCCGCCACCGCCAGCGGCAAAGCCATGCACTGCCGCAATCACCGGCGCTTCCAACCGGATCATTGAGGCAACCGCGTTCTGCAAATAGGCGGTGGCCTGCCTGATATAATCAGGGAGTTTTTCGCCTTTCGACGCAAAGGTGTGTACGTCGCCGCCAGCGCAGAAGTTCTTGCCCTCGCCCGTGAGCAGCACCGCACGAACGCTGGGCTCGCCATGGCAGACCATGATTGCGTCGCACAGCGCCTTGAGAAGCTCTACATTCATGCCGTTGGAGACATCGGGCCGATTGAGGGTGACATGGGCAATGCCGTCTGCAATACGCAGCAGAACCGGTCCCTGATCAATCATCGGCAAGCCCATGTTTCCTCCGTTATCCCACCTGCCGAGCTGACCTAAGCCTCAGCGCTCAGCCGAGGGCTGTTAGATCAGGAAAGACAGCGTGAAGAGCGCCTTCTCGTTATTAACCAACGTGACCTTCTTGTACGCCATCCGCAGCTCGCCATCGACGTAGCGCAAACGATACTCGTTCCGTGCGGCCCAGATCGTGTCATCTCGAAGACTGGATTCGAACACCATGCAGTTGCTGGCGACAGCAATATCGCCACCCTCCTGTTCATCCTGCAACTCGATATTCGATACGATCCGGCGCAGGCGCGACTGCGGCGTCTGGGTGTGGCGTTTGCCCGTGAGCAATTGTTTGATGCGCAACGAAATGCGCGAGCGATTGTCGTAAATGATCGACATCTCTTTTTCGGGATCGATATCAGCCCCGTTGGCGGGTACCCAGTAGACACCATCATCGGTCCACAGCGCTTCCCAGGCCTCATATTGATGTTCGTCCTGGAGCCTTGCCTCCTTGTAGATGAAGGCCGTCACGGCACTCATCAGCGTGGCGCTGCTTTCGCGCGACAGCATCACCTTGCCTCCATCAGGCTACGGTAGTGACGCCAGATTCCGCGAGACGGGATTTCATCGGTAACGTGTCCGACCTTGAAGCCATCGACATCAGTAGTTTCGCGGCGCTCGCCGCGAGCAAGGAATATCCACTCTGGATTGCGAGCCAGCACGCCGCGATGGCAGCGTTCGTACATCTCGGAATCATCGGCTAGCAACAATCCCGCCGGACCGACCGATCCCATGGTTTGCTGGCGCAACCGCCTGTTCATGTCCGGTGCGCCCTTGAACTGCAGCGCGGTGACGTGTTGCACGCTGTCGTCGACCGCCAGCGGCTGGATTACGAACATCTGGATTTCGGCGATGAACAGGTTCGGGAAGATCATGACATGCGGCGTGCCGTCGATCATGATCTCGCGCGCCTGCTGATTGCCATAGGCGGCCTTCATCCGCGCCGCATAGTCCGGCAATCGCTCCGCCGTGGTGCCGAACCAGCTCAGCGGCTGATCGCGTTTGCGAAACTCCGGCCGCAGATCTATCTCGGTATGGCCGTTGCCATAGTCACGGGTCACCGCGGTCGATTTGCCGCCATACAGCGTGCCAATTGCGCTGTCAGCTACATTAAAGATCGAGGAATGCACGAAGGCTGGGTGATAGCCGTCGCACTCATTCTCCAGGATGAATTTCCAGTTGGCCTTGACGCGGTGCTTGAGAAAGCCCGCCGTGACCTCGACCTCGCCTTCCGGCGAGGTGCGAACGAGGCGGTCTATGGTTTCTTTGGCGCCGCCAAGATGCTCCTCCAACGTCGGGCCTTCGGCAGCGAACGAGCCAAAGACAAAACCGCGATAGGATTGCACCCGTGTGACGCGGCCAAGCCCGAGTTTTGTCTTGTCGGCCCCTTCGTAACCGTCCGGAAATGCATAACCGACCAGACGGCCGTCATTGGCGAAGGTCCAGGAGTGGAAGGGACAGGTGAAGGACCGCGCGTTGCCCTTGTCATAGGAGCAGAGCTGATTGCCCCGATGCGTGCACCGATTGAGCAGCAGATTGATCTTCCCCTGCTCGTCGCGCGTCATGATGATGGGTTGCGGACCGATCGATTTGGCGACGTAGTCGTTCGGGTTCGGCACTTCGCTCTCGTGGCCGACATAGACCCAGGTGCGGTACCAGATGTTCTGCAGCTCGGCTTCGAAGATCGCGGCATCGCTATATAAGGTGCCGTGAACCCGATCCGGGCGGATCAATTCGCCCCACTCCGACGCCCGCGGCATGACATTCATCGCTGGATCTCCCATGGCTGGGCACGGCCGCCGCCGCTCCTCACGGAGACCCGGCGGCGGACGCTCCAAAAATAATCCGACTGACCGTTCTAATAATAGCACTCCGTTATCTGCCCTTCAAGGGTATTTTCCGGACCCCGAACTTCAAACGGGCGGTTGCCCGGGTTTCCCGGGTGCAAAACGGAGTGTTATTCGCCGCGAAATTGCGGACGGCGCTTGGCGACGAAGGCGGCGATGCCTTCCCTTGCGTCATCGGAACGGCTGGCGGCGACGATTGATTCTTTTTCGGCTTCGAGCTGATCCGAAAGGCTGGTTTCAAAAGACTGACGCAGCATGCGGCGCACGGCGCCATAGGCACGAGTCGGGCCCACGGCGAGATTAGCGGCGAGTGCGGCAGCCTCGGCCTCCACGGCATCGCTTGGAGCCAGGCGCGACACCAGTCCGAACGCGAGTGCCTCCTGCGCGGTCAGGCGGCGGTTGAGCAGGAAAAGTTGTTGCGCTTGCCGCATCCCGACCATGCGCGGCAGGAACCAGGTGTTGCCGCCATCCGCCGTCAGCCCCAGCGCGCCATAGCCAAGCGCAAACCGCGCGTCGTCTGCCGCGACAACAATATCGGCGGCATAGAGCAGTCCCAGTCCGCCACCGCCGGCGCCGCCGCGCACCGCCGCCACAACAGGCGCATCGATACTCGTCAGCCGCTCGATCGCCAGATGGTAGCTGTCGATCATGCGGCGAAGCCGGTTCGGCAGTTGCTCGCGCGCGGTTTCCGCAAATACGCCGAGATCGCCGCCGACCGTAAAATTCGGCCCGCTGCCGGCGATCAGAACGGCGCGGACATCTGCCCTCTCCGAGATCTGGGTTGCCGCCTCGGCGAGATCGGCGGCCATGTCGGGATCGATCGCATTGCCTTTGTCGGGACGGTTCAGGCGCAACGTCGCCACGCCATCTTTGAAATCGAGCAGGACAGTTCGCAACGGGCCAGCGGCCTCACGCCAGCGTGCCGTGTCGGTATATTGCTCCAGCGCCCGGATGCGTCCCGCTTCGATCGTAATCAGGTGCGCAAAGGCTGCATCGAGGGCAGCACCGCTTTGCCTGCCGCGGCCACGGTAACGGCCTGTCACCAGCAAGCGGCCATCGGCGAGATCGAGAAAGCGGTCCGGTTCGGCGCGCGCTTCGAAATGCCGGGCGATGACCCCCCAACTGTTGCGGCGCATTGCGGCGGGACTGTCGTGAACGCCGCCGATACCGAACGGCATTCCCTCCGCGGTGCGGCCGGTGAATTCCGGATCGAGCAGCGCGTCGAGTTGATCGCGGTCGCCCGCGGCGAGCGCCGCGTAGAAAGCGGCTGCGACATCGGCAGCTTTGCGTTTTTCCATTGCTCGGGTCCCTTTTCCAAAGCGCATTGTTGCAAACCGGCGTCGTCGCGCCAATCGCGCTTGACACGTAATCTAATACTATTTAGTTTCTAATACAAATTAGATTTACGCGGAGTCTACCTATGAATACGCAAATCGCGGAGCCTGATCGGATTCCGCTGGATCCGGCGTTTGCGGTGAAGTGGTACGCCGATGGGTGGATCGACTGCTGGAACAGCAATCGGCCCGAGCGGGTCCGGGAAATCCTGACCGAAGACTTCGTGCTCGACAGTCCCACCACGCGCCACACCGGCTGGCGGGTCCAGGGGCACCAGGCGACCATGGACTACATCCGCTACGTGCTGACGGCCTATCCGGATCTCAAATGGGAGGTCACGGCGCCGCCGATGTTCTCCGATCGCATCTCGCGCGCAGCATACAGCTGGTGCGGCACCGGCCACTTCACGGGCCGCATCGATCCGCCGGGCATCGAAGGCACCGGGCGCCCGTTCGAATTTTCAGGACATGAGGTCTTCGACTTTCGCGGCGACCGCGCCTGCCGCCTCTATGCCACTTACGACTTGCTCGGTTTGATGAAGCAGATTGGTCTCTATCGCAGCGCCACCGCGCGATAGGCGATCCCACTCTTTGAAAACGCGGGAGGAAGCCATGATGGGAAGCTTGCGTGCGTTGCTTGAAGCCGGCGTCGCGAAGGCGCCAGAGAAAGTGGTGATCAGCGCCGACGGCGTCGAACTCACCTGGTCGAGGCTGCACGAGCAGGCATGCCGTGTCGCCGCTGCCCTGGTGCGCGATGGCGTCAAACCCCAGGATCGTGTGATCTATCTCGGCAAGAATGATCCACGATACTTCGAAATCCTGTTCGGTTGTGCACTAGCAGGCGCCGTTCTGACGCCGCTGAACTGGCGGCTGGTGACGGACGAACTTGCCGCCATCATCGAGGACGCTCAAGCCACGATTGCAATCGTCGACTCCAGCGTCGTGGCGTCGATCAAAAGCGAATTGAAGGCGATCGTCGCGCTCGGACCGCACGAAAGCTGGATATCCTATGCGGAATGGTGCGGTCCGGCCGAAGATCCCGATGTGCGTCAGGAGCCTGGTCACATTGCGTTTCAACTCTACACCAGCGGCACCACCGGGCGGCCGAAGGGCGCGATGTTCGCCAACGGCACCAACCTGCGGGTGCTGCTCGATGACATCTCGGCCGAATGGGGATTTGAGCCCGACGACATCAGTCTGGTCGCGTTGCCGCTGTTTCATATGGGCGGCCTGGCATGGGCGCTGGCCGGTCTCGCGCGCGGCGCGCAATGCGTCGTGGTGCGTGACTTTGAACCCAACGGGGTCTTGAACACGATCCAGGCGGCCAACGTCACGATCGCGTTCTTCGTGCCCGCGATGCTCGCAGCGGTATGCTCGGTCGCCGACGTCGGCGAGCGGAAGCTCGGTCTGCGCCGGCAGTTCTACTCCGGCGCTCCGATCAGCCCGGTCGCGCTCACCAAAGCGATGGCCGCACTGCGCTGCGATTTCATCCAGATCTATGGCCTCACCGAAGCGACCGGTGCGTTCGCGCAATTGCCGGCGCACGAGCACGATCCAAACGGGCCGCTGGCGCATCTCTTGCTCTCCGCGGGCCGGCCCTACCCCTGGGTCGAGGTTCGCGCGGTCTCGACAGCCGGAGAATGCGACGTGCCGGCCGGCGAGATCGGCGAGATATGGACGCGCTCGGAACAGAACCTGGTCGGATACTGGAACGACCCGGAGCAAACCGCGCGGGCCCTGACGCCGGACGGCTGGCTGCGGACCGGAGACCTCGGCCGCGTTGACGAGGATGGCCGCATCTTTCTGGTCGACCGTGCCAAAGACCTCGTCATCTCCGGCGGCGAGAACGTCTATCCGGTAGAGGTCGAGAATGTTCTGGCGGCCCATCCTCGCCTGGCCGAGGTCGCCGTGATCGGCGTACCGCACGAGCGCTGGGGCGAGACCGTAAAAGCGATCGTCGTACCGCAGGCCGGGGCCGAGGTAGATCGGGACGAGGTGATCGGCTTTGTGCGGCAGCGATTGGCCGGATTCAAGTGTCCGACCAGTGTCGATCTCCCGCGGACGGCGACGGGCAAAGTGCTCAAGCACGTGCTGCGCGAACCCTACTGGCGCGGATATGATCGCCGTATTAATTGAGGGGAACGAACTTTCGAACTGTGAGGGCCGCGGTGATACGCCACGATATTCGATCAGTCACTGATTCCGGCCAGGAGTCCAAGGGCGATCGTACCCGCAAGCGGTTGCTTGAAGCCGCCGCGGCCGAAGTCGCGCGCTGCGGTGTAGCAGGTACCAGCATCAACGCGATTGCGGCGGCGGCGGGTCTCAAGACCGGCAGCGTCTATTTCCATTTCGAATCGAAGGACCAATTGGTCGAGGCGATGCTCGAAGAGGGGCTGCTTGCGTCCCTGGCCTTTCTCGATGCAGCTCTGGCTGCCTTTCCAAATAATGCCGATGCCGCCACTCGGCTCGGTGCTGCTATCCGTTCCCACGCCACTGCGGTACACGAGTTGAGTAACTACACGGTCGCCGTACTCGCGTCTTCCTTTCCCAATGAATCATCGGGTCCCGTCGTTCGTAAACTCCGCCGAACATACGTTTCCCGATGGACGCAGCTTGTCACGGATGCTCAAAACGCCGGCGTTCTTCCGCCTGAGCCGGATCCGCGCCTGCTGCGAGACCTCATCTTTGGGGCGCTTAATGCTGTGGGCCTCGCGGGCCAGCCTTCGGACAACGTTGCTGAAGCGCTGCAGGCCCTGCTCGGACTTGCTCAAGGTCAGCGAAGCGATGGTCGAGCCTGCTAAGGGCTGCGGAAGCAACATTGAGATCGCCACTGCATTCCATAACGGCTCATTACGCGAACAGACGAGGCGGAGCCGAAAGACCCCGCCTGCCTCTGGATTTACTTTATGCTCCTTCCTTGAGGACGCCGGGTCCTAATCGGCGAGAGAGGAATTTCCTGATCCGGTCAGCCATCATCTTGCTCGCTGTCGACGGGAATATCTTATCTCTACCTTCTGCTATCTGGTCCCATCTGTCAGCGAATTTGAACTTGTCCATAGTCCGAAGTAGCTGCTCGCCCGCCTCTCTCCACTCCGGCGCTTGATGCAAGACGTCACACAATGCTTCGATGACAGTTGCACGGACAAAGCCCGCGTTACCATCCGCAGTTTGCTTGATGCATTGACCGGATTTCGTAAAAATAGATTATCCAGGTCTAGTAGTTCGATTTTTGTAAAACCTAGGATGCGACTCAGAGCAGCCGTGACTCGTATATCTTGAACATCTGCCAGCGGTAGAAAATCCTCAGCCGGCGATATGTGCTTCGAAGCCCGGCCGAGGGATGACGCCCATGATGCCACGGGTAAAGCCGCCATCGACGACAATCTCGGCGCCCGTAATATAGTCAGCCCGCTCGCTCGCCAAGAACACGACGGCATTGGCGACGTCTTCCGGTTCGCCGATCCGCCGCCGCGGTACCAGCGCGCGGCGTGCCGCGAGCACGCCTGGGGCGTCGTAGATTGACTGCGTCATTGGCGTGCGGATGAGACCGGGGCTGACCACATTGCTGCGGACACCCTTCGGGCCCCATTCGACGGCGAGCTGTTGCGACAGCATGACCACCGCGGCCTTGCTGGCACTGTAAGCACCGCTGAAGCTCTGAGGCGCACGCGCCGAAATCGATGCGACGTGAATGAGCGAACCTTGCCCGCGTTGCAGCATCTGCGCACCAAACGCCTGCGCGCACCTGAGATAGCCAGTCAGATTCAGTGACAATATCTGCTGCCAATCCGCTATCGGCATATCGACGAGCTGTCCGGCCCGCATCGTTCCGGCGTTGTTGACGAGAATGGTAGCCGGCCCGAATGTCTCGAGCGATTGCGCGGCGGCACTGCCGACGCTTCCGTCGTCTGTCACGTCGCATCGCACGAAGAAACTGCGCCCACCGCGCGATGCGATCTCGTCGAGCGTACTGGATGCGTCCTCGCGATCGAGCAACACCAGCGTCGCACCGACGTCCGCAAGCCCCAGTGCAATTCCGCGTCCGATGCCGGCGCCCGCGCCCGTAACGACCGCCACCTCGCCCGAGAGATCAATCCAGCTCATCGGCTACCTACCTTCGCCTTAACAGACCTAGCGGCACTCACTCAGGAATATCCAACGCCAACGAGGGCAAGTCGATCTTGCGGATCAGGCGATTCTCCTGTGCCGTGATAAGATGTTCGGAGGCCTGCAGATAGGCCGGCCAATCGGGGTCCTTGTCGCGCGCGGCGTGGCGACGCTCGAAATCGCCCATGTCGTTGAAGCCCCAAAGATGGACGACCTGGTTGAGCGGTCCGACAGCACTACTGAATATCCCTAGCGGCCGGCCGAGATATTTCAGCTGGACCGGCATAGCAAGACGATCGAACACATCGATGAACTCCGCCATCTTGCGCAAGCGGATTGTGTAAACACGCAGGTCGACCATCGCTCCTACATATGACATGCATCACCGCCAATTGTCGACGCGCTTTATCAGGTTCGAATCAGGGCGCAGCCGCCCTCGCCGATCGGCCGGAACGCTTCCTCCGCCGGAAGGGTCGATACAAGCCGATAGATGTCGCCCGGCGCTTTGCTCTCTTCCGGCTTCTTCACCTCGAACAGGTAGGCCGGGTGGATTTTACGGCCATCGTTCCGGATGCTTCCCTGGCCGAAGCAATCATCGTCCGTCGGCATTTTCTTCATAAGGTCGACGACGTCGCGGCCCGACGCCTTCGACCGCTCGACGCCGAGCTCCTTAACCGCCTTCAGGTAGTGCCTGACACAGGCATAGTCGCCGGCCTGGCTCATATTGGGGAAGACATCGTTGCCCAGCTTCGGTTTGATGCGATTCATGAAGCTACGCGTCCTGTCGTTGAGGTCCCAATAGAATGTTTCCGTGAGCGACAGTCCTTTGGCCGTCGGCAAGCCCATGCCGACCACGTCGGTGATGTAGCCCACCAACGCGACCATTCGCCTGTTACCGCGGTCGAGACCGAATTCCTGGGCCTGCTTCAAGCAGCTGATCAATTCACTGCCGGCATTTGCGAAGCCTATGACGTTGGCCCCACTGGATTGTGCCTGCAGCAGGAATGAGGAATAATCCGTGGTTGATCCGTACGGATAGCGTACCGATCCGACCACTGTTCCGCCGGCGGCCTTGACGAATTTTGTGGCGTCGGCCTCTGCAGCGTGGCCAAAGGCGTAGTCAGCCGTGATGAAGAACCATTTGGTACCGCCGGTTCTCACCGTCGACGTGGCCGTCGAATGCGCCAGACACCATGAATCCCAGGACCAGTGAACGAGATTGGCGCTACAGCTCTTGCCAGTCAGATCGGAGCTTCCCGCCGTCGTCACCAGCGCGACCTTGTTCTTGTCCTCGATGAGGTACTTGGCGCCCAGCGCAATCGAACTGTTGCCGACATTCTCGATGACGTCGACGCCATCCTGATCGAACCACTTGCGGATGATGCCGAGGCCGATATCGGCCTTGTTCTGGTGGTCCGCCACTAGCAATTCGACCTTAATATCAGGATTGGCGGCCGTGAACTCATCGACTGCCAGCTGGGCGCAGGCGACCGTCGTCGGTCCAGACACGTCGCGGTAGATGCCCGACATATCGGTGATGACGCCGATCCGAACGGTCTTTGCGGCCTGTGCGCGCGCAAGGCGTGGCGCGGAAATGATTGCGGCAACGCCTCCACCAACAAACGTACGACGGTCGATCTTCATGGTGGTCCCTTTCCTTTGAGTCATGGGCGATCGAAAACGGAGAATCGGCCTTTTTGAAATTCATTCCGCGTTGAGAACGTCGCGACCAGCAAGATGCTGGCCGGTGACGTAGCCGAACGTCATGATGGGACCAAGCGTAATGCCGGCCCCTGGGTAATTGCCGCCCATGATACTCGCGCGATCATTTCCGACCGCATAGAGCCCAGGAATAGGCTTGAATGTCCCATCCAACACGCGGCCAACAATGTCGGTCGTGAGTCCGTCGAACGTGCCGAGATCGCCCATCACCACCTTCAATGCATAATATGGAGCCTTGGTGATCGGCGCGACATTCGGATTGGGCTTTTGTTCAGCATCACCGAGGAAACGGTTGAAAGCCGTGGACCCCCGCCCGAATTCGGGATCCTCGCCAACTCGCGCGCCCAAATTATAACGATTTACGGTTTCCTCAAGCGCCTCTCCGTCAATGCCGGCGGCCTGCGCAAGCTCGCGCAACGTCTTTCCGGCCTGCAGGTAGCCGTTGCGTACATAGATGCTGATCGGCACCGGCGCTGGCTTGGCATAACCAAGACCGTATTTCCGGATGGTCGGATGGTCGCAGATCAGCCACGCCGCAGTCTCCGCATCCCCCTCGCCATCGGCAATCATCGCCGCGCCGGTGTCGTGATAGGAATTGGACTCGTTGGTAAAGCGTTTGCCGCGGCGATTCACCGCGATGATGCCGGGCTTGTAGCGGTCGACTAGATGCGGAAACAGTCCGACCTTGCCGTTGCCCATCGGTACCTTCGACACCGGCATCCAGGCCGCGGCATTCGGAAACCGGATTTCGCATGATGCACCTACATCTTCCGCCATTCTCACCCCGTCGCCGGTGTTACCTTCGGGCGTCGGGGAGAAATGCTCGCCACCCCGCGCGAGATGCGGATAGGCGCGCGATATTCGCTCTCGGTCGTGGGGGAATCCGCCGCAGGCCATCACCACGGCCCGTCGCGCGGTGATTGTGAATTCGCCTTTGTCATCCGACACCTGCGCGCCGCGCACCGAGCCATCCTCAACAATGAGCTGACGCGCGGCGGTGCTTGTGAGCAATGGAATGCCCAAATCGAAGCATGTCTTGGCCAATCGTGCCGCCAGCGCGTTACCGCTGGTGATTTGGACCCCCCGGCGATAAAGAGCCAGATCCTTCAAATGGCTGATCAGTCGCTTTGCCACATACGTGGCGGACTTGAGCGATCGCGTCGCGCGGAAAAAGTGCTTAAGGTCTTCATTCGACGAATTGAACATCATCCCGATGAAGGTGATCGTCGCCAGCGGCGGCCGCAATCGCTTCAGCTCGTCGCCGAGGCCGCGAGCGTCGAAGGGCGCTGCCGTCACGGACCGACCTATTAGCGCTCCGCCCTCGACATCGGGGTGATAGTCCGGATAGCCGGAGAGAAGGAACTTTGCTTCGGTTTCGCGCTCGAAGAATTCGAGCATCCGCGGTCCCTGATCAAGAAAGGCTTCGATCGCCTTTTCGCTAAAGTAATTCCCCGTCTCGTTGCGCAGATAGGTGACGGCGGCTTCGCGCGTGTCGTTGATCCCGGCTTTGCGGGCATGAGGATTACCGGGAATCCAAAGCACCCCTCCGGAATAGGCGGTGGTTCCACCGAAAAAAGCCTCCTTCTCGATTATCACGACGTCAAGACCGCCTTTCTTGGCGGTGATCGCGGTCGATAGTCCGCCCGCGCCCGATCCGACGATAAGCACGTCGCAGACCCGGTTGCGTTCTCGATCGTTCATCGGCGTTCCTCTGGGCTCAAATCGAAAGTCGGAGTGTGCTGGTCTCGCAACGCATTTTGATCATTTCACCAGTCGCGCACGATGGTCGCTCATATCGCAGCGGCCCGACGCAACGCTTCGCCGATTTCGGCCACCGCCGATTCTGTCGTTGGGAAGGCAACGCCCATAGTTAGAAATCCATGAATCTGGCCCGGGTAATGGCGATGTTTGACGGTCACTCCGCTGCTCGCAAGCTTATCTGCGTAAGCGCGGCCTTCGTCCGCCAATGGATCATACCCGGCCGTCACCACATAAGCCGGAGGCAAGCCGGAGAACTTTTCCGCTAGCAACGGCGATGCCCGCCAATTCCCACGTTGCGCCGGATCGCTCAGATAGTGATCGCGAAACCACATCATCGTTTCGCCAAGGACCGGCAGCGCATCTTCCTTGAGCTGATGCGACGGAAGACCGAAGTAGAGATCGACGACGGGATAGATCAGGAGCTGAAACCGGATCAGCGGCGCGCCTGCATCGCGCGCGACGTGAGCCACGACAGCCGCGAGATTGGCACCCGCGCTGTCGCCGCCGACCGCCACGTGCCGGGGATCGACATTCAGTCTGGTGGCGTTGTCGAACACCCAGTTTGTTGCGACAATCGCATCTTCGAGTGCAGCGGGAAACTTGCTTTCGGGCGCCAGCCGATATTCCACCGCCAGCACGGCGTATCCAGCAGCATTCGCCAGGCGCCGGCACAAGATGTCGTGGGATTCCAGGTCGCCTAGCACCCAGCCGCCACCGTGAAAGAAGACCAGCATCGGCAGCGCGGCAACCGACGCGACCGGGCGATAGAGCCGGGCCTTGACGGCGTGACCGTTGATGGGGATTTCGAAATCTTGCGTTTGAAAGATTTCCGGCGGCTGAACCGCCGCGGCCTTGCGAGAGGCTGCCATCGCGGCCCGGGCCTCTTCCGGCGACAGTGTTTCGTAACGCGGCAATTGTAATTCACGGAGGCGAGCGATGAGAGCGCCGCTGTCAGGATCGAGCGTCATGATTTCCCTCCCTTTCTGGCGTAGCTTTTCATCGCGGCAGATTCCGCGCCCATCGCCGCTTGATGCATCGGCACGGTCTTCGTCTCGACGAGGCGCGCGATCTCAACTGCGAGGCAGTCGCGCCGCCTCGATCTGGGCGCCGCTAGGGAGGGCCGCCATCGGCCTGCCAATCCTGATCGCGGTCAAGATATAGGCCAGGAGTTGATCGAAATAGAATCGCGCCCGCACGCGATCCCGCCACCGTTTTTTCTAATTAGCAAGGATATTTCTGCACTTATGTTGACTTGTCAATACACCGAGGTATGTTGAAACGGGACCGTGAGCATGCCGCCCAAGACGTCAAAAGCCCTTACAGAGGTCACGCTTCATCTCGAGCGATACGTACCGGGCTTACTCGCATGGCTCTCCAATAAGTTGGCTGGCGACGCCTCAAAGGTCTACCGAAGCCGCTTCGGCGTCGGCATCGTAGAGTGGCGAATTTTGTCTTACCTAGCCGTCTATGAGTGGGGCACGGGCGCACAAATGAGCCAATTGATGGGGACTGACAAAGCGGCGATCAGCCGCGGGGCAGCTTTCCTGCAAGGTAAGAAGATGATCCGCAGTAAGCAGGGGTTTGGCCGTAATCTCGAGTTCTGCCTGACGCCAAAAGGGCGCGAACTCCACGACCGCATCATCAAGCTGGCTCTCGCGCGAGAGAGCGCTCTCCTAACTGGATTGAGCAAGAAAGACGTCGACGCGTTAATCGGCTATCTTCATATCCTGCTGAAGAACCTTCCGGTGGTCGAAGCCACCAGATCCATGACATAGTCATGCTTCTGGCCGTGCACGTCAGATTGATACGGATGCACTCAAGGCTGTGCCATCGATGCATCACCGGAATCGCCGAAGGCCGTCCAACCGCCATCAACCGACAAGACTGTGCCGGTGATGTAGCTCGCGTCGGATGAACTGAGGAAGCAGATCGCGGCGGCGATTTCGTCCGGCATGGCCAGCCGCGCCATTGGAATGCGCCGCTCCAGCCGCGGGGTATCGACAAACCCGTCAGCTTCCAGTTTCTTGACGAGCGCCGTCGCGACGAAGCCAGGGGCGACCGCGTTGACCCGAATGCCACTCGACGCCCACTCACACGCCATCGACCGCGTCATCGAAGCGATGCCGGCCTTGGCGGCGCCATAGGCATTGCGCCGAGGAAGACCGCATAGCCCTGCGATCGAACTGATGTTGACGATGGCTCCCGATCGGCGCGGCGCCATGAAGGCATAGGCCTCCCGCGAAAACAGAAACGTTCCCGTGAGGTGAATGCTGAGAATTTGCTCAAAACTTTCGACGCTCTGTTCCGTGGTCGGGACGTGGGGGCTGCCGACCCCGGCATTGTTGACCAGCACGTCCAAACGCCCAAGCCGATCGGCGATCTCCTGGCACGCTTTGCGTACGTCGGCCTCCTTGGACACGTCACAAGCGATGCCGACGTGCGCTCCGCCAAGGTCCGCCGCGCGGTCGGCGGCCTTTCCGGCCTGTATATCGATCAGCGCGACGCGATAGCCACGTCTGGAGAAAAGTCGCGCCGCCGCCAAACCGATGCCATCGGCGGCGCCGGTGACCGCCGCTACGGGGCTTTCGTCGTCCATGGTCGACCCTCCTCGTTCTCTTCTTCATTAGCCGTTCGAGACGAAGCCTACATCCGTCATGTTGTTGTGTCAACATAGCCAGCTAACGCGATCAGTCGTTGACCTTGGCGGGACCTGCTGTATGTTGTTATATCAACATTCGGAGAGCAACAGTGAGAACTCAAGTTGTTATCGCCGGCGCTGGCCCCGCCGGCCTTTTGCTGGGACAGATTCTTCATCACTATGGCGTGGACAACGTCATCCTTGAACGCAGGGATGCCGACTACGTTTTGGCGCGCATTCGCGCCGGTGTTCTGGAGCAGGGCACTGTGGACATCCTCACGTCGATCGGCGTGGCCGATCGCCTTGTGGCGGAAGGCCTTTCCCACGACGGAATCGAAATAGCGTTCGGCGGGGCACGCCACCGCATCGATATGCGCCAGGCCACGGGGCGTTATGTCACGATCTATGGCCAGACTGAAGTCACGCGCGACCTGATGACGGCCAGAGCCGCCGCCGGGCTGGTCACGGTGTACGGTGCCGCGGACGTCCATCCGAACGGCTTCGACGGGACAAGCCCATCAGTATCTTACGTTAGGGATGGCGCAACCCACACGATCGACTGCGATTTCATCGCGGGCTGCGACGGATTCCATGGCATCTGCCGGCAAAGCGTCCCCGCCGCCTCTCGTCGCGAATTCGAGCGATTATATCCGTTCGGCTGGCTAGGTATCCTCACGGAAACACCTCCGGTCTGCAATGAACTGATCTATGCCGGTCACGAACGAGGATTCGCATTATGCTCGATGCGCTCCAAAACGCGAAGCCGCTATTATGTTCAATGTTCGATCGATGACCATGTCGATCAGTGGTCCGATGCGCGATTTTGGGACGAACTCAAACGGAGGCTTGACGACGAGGCGGTGGCGGCTCTGGTGACCGGACCCTCGATCGAGAAGAGCATCGCGTCGCTGCGCTCCTATGTCCTGGAGCCGATGCGGTTCGGCCGTCTGTTTCTGGCGGGAGATGCCGCGCATATCGTGCCGCCGACCGGCGCCAAAGGCTTGAACCTAGCAGTCAGCGATGTCCACTATTTGTCGGAAGCGTTGCGAGAATTTTATGACGAGAAATCAGAGGCAGGCCTTAACGCCTATTCGGTTAACGCGCTGGCGCGGGTTTGGAAAGCCGAACGGTTTTCATGGTGGATGACGTCGATGCTGCATCTATTTCCAGATATCGACGACTTCTCGGCACGCATCAAGCGCGCCGAGCTCGACTACCTCGTCAGTTCCGACGCAGCCATCAAATCGCTGTCCGAGAACTATGTCGGTCTGCCGTTCTGATAGCGAACGACGCATCGGGCCCGGCAAGCGCCGCCATCAAAGCGATAGGCCGCCGTCGACACTGATCTCGGCGCCTGTCATGTAAGCACTTTCGTCCGACAGCAAAAACAACACCAGATTGGTGACATCATTCACCGTTCCCATCCGCTTCAGCGGGATCAATGCGGCGCGCCTTTCGAGATCGTCCCTTGCCCGGCTGTTCAGCATCGGTGTGTCGATCAAACCGGGATGTACTGAGTTGACGCGGATATTGCATGACGCCAGTTCAAGAGCAGCCGTCTTTGTCATTCCCCGTACTGCCCATTTCGTTCCGACATAGGCAATCGCATTCGGGATACCCTGCAGGCCGGCGGTGGACGAAACATTGACAATGGATCCGCCACCAGATCGCTCCATCAACGGCGCGACACTCTTCAATCCAAGGACGACGCCAAGCTGATTGACCCGAAAATGCGCTTCGAGCAGTTCCGGATCGGTGTCGCGGATTGGCTTCGGCTGATAGATCCCGGCATTATTGACCAGCCCGTGAAGCCCGCCCAGTTGTTCGCAATGGGCGACGACCTTGTCCCAGTCAGCCACATCCGACACGTCGAGCCGCCTGAAGCTCGCGCAACCACCGAGGCTTGCGGCAAGCTCCAGGCCCTCCTGCTCGCGCACATCGCCGAGGACGACCCGCGCGCCCTCTTTGATCAGACGTCGGGCTTCCGCCGCGCCTTGACCTCGCGCTGCGCCGCTGACAAGTATGATTTTGTCCTGAAAGCGACTCATCTGAACCTCTTATCCCGCCTAGCACGTTGTCTCTCGCCTGCGACGGCGTCCTGGACGGCACTTGTCCAAGACGCCGGCAAGGGTTAGTCCGCAGTCACAGGGGTTCCATGGTGCAGCCGACGTCTTCCTTGCTGCCGAACAAGCGACCCAGTTCCGCAGCGTCCGCGACCGCCTGTGACTTGACCTTGAGGGTGTCCCATTTGTCCGTCGCATTCGCTTGTGCCATTCCAACGACCGGCCGCCGGATCAACTGATGGTCCCACTCGCGGAAGCCGACGTCTTGATTGCCGTCCTTGAAGCGCAGACTTTCCAAGGCTTCGACCAACTTGTTCGATTCAACCGACTTGGCCTGCTCGATGGCTGCCATCAGGAAACGGGTCATGAACCAGCCGGCCCATACACGGTCGGTTGGCGGCCGCTCGTTTGCCTTCCGATAGGCCTCGACGAAGGCCTTGTCCTCCGGCGAATTGTTGGGATCATTGAAATACCAGGTCTTGCCGTAGATTCCCGTAAGCGCCTCGCGCGGCACGCTCCACAGATCCGTGTCGCTCACCGCTGGGCCCGCCACGCCGATCTGACCGGTCATACCGAATTCCTTCAACTGCTTCAGGATCGGTCCGACATTGGCGAGGCCGCTGACGAGCAGGTCGGGCTTGGCCTGGCGTACTTTCAGAATGTACGAACTGATATCAGTCGTTTCGACTGGCACGCGATCGGTACCGACGATGGTGCCGCCCGCCGCCTTGACGATGTCGCCGTAGGTCGCCAGCACGTCATCTCCGAAAGTGAACGACGCGATCAGAAAATACCACTTCTTCCCAACCGCGAGCAGTTCCGGCGCCATTGCGCGGGCATACACCGGTACCGAGGCCGGGGCGCGGAAAGTGAAGCGGTTGCATGCCTTGCCAGTGAGTTCTCGAGCAGCGGCGTTCAGCGATATGAATGGCACGCGGCTGCGCTTGGCTACGGCGCCCATAGCAAGCGAATTGGCGCTCGACGTTCCGCCGACCACCACCGAAACCTTCTGCTCTTGGATCAACTTGGTGATGCTTTGGGTCGCACCTTGCGGATCCGATTCGTCGAGCCACGTTAGTTCAATGTTGCGGCCTAGCGCCTTGTTGCCGGCGTCCTTGAGCGCGATTTGAACACCCGCCGCGAGATCGGCGCCTTGCTGGGCAAATGCGCCCTGCTTGGCGAGCACCATGCCGATGCGTAACGGTTCATCGGCAGCCGCCGTGCCAATGTATGGGGTCGCCAACGCGAGCGCGCCACCGGACAGCACCGCGCCGGAATTAGTCAGAAAGCGCCGCCGCGACAGCGTTGGACGATGGAGACGGTTGCCGCGTATATCGAAGTTGCCTTGATCATTCATCGGATCACTCCTCCTTGGGGTCTGGTCTGAGTCTGTTCTGCTTTGCTCTTCACGTGTCGGACGGCCTGTCATTGTGCATGCGCGAGGCCAAGGTGCTTGGCTTGGAGGGCAGTATCTCGGGCAAGCTGGTCAGCGGCTCCCTCGAACGCCACGGTGCCATTGACCAGAATGTAGGCGCGGTCGGCGATTTGCAGGATCGCCGCAGCGTCATGTTCGACGATGATCAGGCTGGCACGCTTACGTAACTCGAGGATCGCGGTCATGATGTCATCCACTACCGCCGGCGCGAGACCTTCGAAGGGTTCATCGAGAAGGATTAAGCGGCTCGGAATCATCAGCGCCCGCGCGATCGCGACCATCTGCCGCTCGCCTCCCGACAGATTTTGCGCCGTGGCGTTCTGCAATATCCGCAGCTTCGGAAACAGCTGATAAGCTTCGTCCAGCGAAGCGCCGCCCGGCCGCATCGCAACGCGAAGATTTTCCGCCACCGTAAGATTACCGAAAAGACGGCGGCCCTGCGGAACAAGCGCGATACCGTGGCGGCTTACGACATGAGCCGGCAGGCCGACAAGCGACTGCCCATCGAAGTCGATCGTTCCCGTCTCGATCTCGCATGCACCCATGATGGCGCAGAGCGCGGTCGTCTTGCCGACTCCGTTGCGCCCCAATAAGGCGACCACTTCGCGTTCACGAACCTCAATGCCGAAATCGTTGAGGACGCGGCTGCCCTCGTAGCCGCCAGACAGCCCGGAAACGCGCAGGAGGACCTTTCCAGGCGCACGTGCGACGGCCGCACGCTCCAAGGGCGCGTCCGCTTTAGCGTGCGATTTCCCTAGATAGGCATCAATGACGGCCGGATCGCGGACGATCGCATCGGGCGAGCCATCGGCGATCAGGCGACCCGCATGCAGAACCGTAATGCGATCGGACACGCTCAACACACGGTCGATGTCATGCTCCACCAGGAACACGGCATGACCTTTCGAGAGCCTTACGATCAGTTCCATTACGATGCGGCGATCCCGCTCAGCCAGCCCGGCCAGCGGCTCGTCGAATAGCAGCACCTTCGACTGGCCCGCGAGTGTCACGGCAATCTCAAGCAGTCTTTGCTCGCCATGAGCCAGATTATCGCACAGCACAGAGGCGCGGTCTTGCAGACCCACCGCGGCAAGCAGGCTCCAGGTTCTGTCGTTGATGTCCGAGAAGCCGTAGGCATCATTCCAGAAATTGAACCTGCGCCGGTGAACCGCTTGTACCGCGATCCTGACGTTCTCAAAGACGGGGAGATGGGGGAAAGCGCGCACGATTTGGAACGAGCGGCCAATGCCGAGACGTGCACGCTCATGGACTGAGGCGCCGGTGATATCTCGGCCGCCGAAGAAAATTTGTCCGCCGCTCGGCGGCAATACACCGGTCAGCATATTGAATAGCGTGGTCTTGCCGGCGCCATTGGGGCCGATCAGGCTGTGCAGTCCGCGAGCCATGATTTTGAGGTCGATCTCATTGGCGGTTACCAGGGCTCCGAAATGCCGCGACAACTTTCGTACTTCCAGCACGGGTGTGGGGGTGTCCACCGCCTCGCCGGCAGCATCGAACGGCGTGATTTGCTTCGGCCGATCCGGGAGGCCGTCTCTGACGAGCGTGTAGCGCTGACGCGAGAACAAACGCTGACCGAGGCCGTGCAACCCCTGCGGTGAGAACAGGGCCAACACGATCACGATGGGCGCGAACAGAAGCCACCAATTCTCGATAATCGCGCTAAGATAATCCTGCAGCAGGATGAACACGATGGCGCCCCACAATGGCCCCATGAAATGATGAATGCCGCCGAGCACATTGGCCAGCAAAGCGTCGGCCGCGTGCTGCCAGCTCAGATTGTTTGCGTAGGCGCCTTGCACGAGAAAGGCGAGCAGACCGCCGGCAAGGCCGATGACGCCGCCTGAGATCGTGAAAGAACAGAGCTTGAGGCGATAGACGTCATAGCCCAGGCTTCGCGCACGTTCTTCGTTCTCGCGGATCGCTTGGAAGATGCGGCCAAGCGGCGAGTGCGCCAACCGCCACAGGCCCCACAGAACCAAGATAGTCAGAACCAGACACACCAGATGGAAGGCCCGCGGGTCGCCGAAGAGTGGACGCGGAACGTTCTGAAGCCCGTTTTCGCCACCAGTGACGTCCGACCATTTGAGCGCGGCCTCAAATGCGATCTGTGAACACGCCAGGGTCA
>WNFP01001141.1_pt1 | contig 21120 bp, 16 predicted proteins | sample 5400201 | NCBI WGS metagenome assembly WNFP01 (sample SAMN13153355, study PRJNA577476) | soil metagenome | isolation source: 115 cm saprolite under Madrone tree | place: USA:California | collected 2016-06-14
CGGAAAAATGGTCCTATTGTCAGCAGCAGAAGCTGCCGAGGATGTAGATTTCAAGCTGGCGCGCGGCGCTGTGATCACTGGACGGATTACTGATGAAGAAGGTAAGCCGGTAATCGAAGAGCACATGAATCTCGAATTTTTCTCGCCGGCAGGAACCAAGGCGCTACAGATAACTTCTTTCTCAATGAACACCCCAATGTATCAGACCGACGATCGTGGCATTTACCGGATCTACGGACTATCTGCGGGCCGGTACAAAATCAGCGCCGGAGCCGAGGCGGGCGGCTTTTCAGGCCCGGGCGGGCGGGGGCACTTTACTCAGACATTCTATGGGGACACGAATGATACCGCGAAGGCCACCATCATCGAACTGAGCGAGGGGATCGAAGCGTCCAACATCGACATTCGGCTGGGTCATCGCTCGTCGACTTTCAGCGTCGCGGGCCGCGGGCTGGGTCATCGCTCGTCGACTTTCAGCGTCGCGGGCCGCGTGGTTGATTCTGAAAAGGGTGAACCAATCGGCGGCTTGCGGCCCGGGTACGGCCGCGTGTCACCGACCAATGCCGGGTCGGGCATTTTTATTTACGGACAGCCTACGAACCCGCAAGGCCAGTTCCGGTTTGACGGATTAGAACCCGGCCATTACACCATCTATGTGTCTTCGCGTTTTGACGGAGGAGATCTTTATAGCGAGCCGATCGTTTTCGACGTCGTCGACCGCGACGTGACCAATCTTGAACTCAAGGCCTTGCGAGGACTGACCCTCAGCGGTGTAGTGGTACCGGATAGCGAGTCCGCCACGAACGCGTCGAGTCAGCTGAGTGGGTTGAGGATAACCGCCAGCGTGAGGACCGACACGCACACGCCCAACAACAATTCAGCGGCTATAGTTGCGGCTGACGGCAGCTTTAGCATCAAAGGAATGGCGCCGGGCAAGGCCTTTCTTTACCTCTTCTCGCCGAACAGCCCGAACTCTCGGCGCTTTTCGCTGATACGCGTCGAGAGCGATGGCGTCGACCAAACGCAGGGCATCGATCTGCAAGCCGGCCTATCCGTTACTAATCTCCGCGTTTTTGTGAGCTATGGCACCGGCGTCATACGGGGCGCAGTGAAATTTGAAAATGGAAATCCGCCAACGGACGCGCGCATCTACGTGGGCATCCACCGCAACGAAGGGCCCGTCGATCGAGGGGCGACTGTTGATACTCGCGGACGTTTCATTATCACTGAAATCCCGCCGGGCAATTACGAAGTTACCTTGAACATGGGCTTCTACGGCCCAACCGTGCAGCCACCTCCACGCCCGCGACCGCCTCTGAAACAACTCGTAACCGTGGTTAACGACGCCGAGGTTGAGGTCAACTTCACGGTACCAAAGGAAGGTGGCCCGTGATTCCGACTCGTCAACAAGAAATCCGGCGAATGATCCCAGCCCTGATTGGTGTCGCATTGTTTTCGGTTACAGTGTCCCGCGCTCAGGAATCTTCTACCGGAAAAACCTCTTCGGCCAAGCCATCGAATACCATTACTGGGACCGTTGTCGGTCAGGGAGGCGAGACCATGACTGGCGCCACGGCATTTGCCTCGACGGTGGGCGTAGCAAGACAACCTCGCAGCACGGCGGTCGATAGCAGCGGCAGCTTTAAGTTTGACGGTTTGGACGCGGGAGTGTATTCCGTCTCGGCCTATCTGCCCGGGTTTGTATCTGCGCCGCCTGCTTCCCCGGAAGAATCGCGCCGGTACTATCACGCCGGCGATTCCGTAACGCTGACCTTGATTAAGGGCGGGGTGATCACTGGAACGGTGACAACAGCAACCAATGGGCCCGTGGTCGCCGCGCCAGTCCGCGCATTCCGGATCAAAGATTTAAATGGGCAAGCTGAGCCGACCGTGGTGCAGGCGGCGCGCGAGCGTCAAACGGATGATCGCGGGGTCTATCGCTTCTATGGATTGCCATCGGGTACTTACGTGATTTCGGCCGGCGGCCAGACCGGCTCTTACATGGGACCAAACTCCGGGGCTTACGAAAAGGACGTCCCGACTTACGCGCCTTCGTCCACTCGCGACACCGCGATGGAAGTGTTGGTGCACGGCGGCGAAGAGATTACCGCCGACATTCAATATCACGGTGAGCCCGGCCAGGTCATCAGCGGTAGCCTGGCTGGCCTGGTGCAAACCTCTTCCCTGAGCATGGGCGTAGCCACCGCGATTGTTACGTTGACCGACGTGCGCAGTCGTCTCGTAGTCATGTCAGTGGGAGCCAATTCGTTCACAAATAACATGTTCAGATTCTATGGCCTACCGGACGGCGAGTATGAAGTAGCAGCCCAGCAATATCTTCAAAGCCGCGACGCTTTCGCATCTGAAGCGCGCCGCGTCAAAGTCCAGGGGGCGGATGTTACCGGCATCAGCTTGAGCCTTGCTCCCCTGGCTTCGATCACTGGGCGAGTGGTGCTCGAAAGCAATCCGCCGGCTGATTGCGTTAAGCGCCGATCCTTCGCTTTGCCGGAAACCATAATAAATGCGCGTCGCTCTAAATCAGAGACCAAGCCGACAACCGGGCAGTCGGCAAAGAGTGACCCAACACCCGGGATTCCTTTGGTAGCCTGGAATCAAGCGGCGGACAGCGTTCCCGATCTAAAAGGTGATTTCCTGTTGCGCAATCTTCGGCGGGGCCTCTATCGCATCGACTCGCAACTGCCGGGAGCTGGGTGGTACCTTCGATCGATCGCGATTGGAACGCCCATCACAACGTCGAAGCCTTCTGAGCCGAACATACCTCGCGATGGCCTGATGCTTAAATCGGGCGAGAAGGTTTCAGATCTCACCGTAACTATCACCGAAGGCGCAGCCCGTCTGGCTGGTCATATTTCAGCCGCGGAAGGTAAACGAGTGCCCGCCGGTTTGCGCGTCTATCTCGTGCCCGCTGAGCGCGAGAACGCCGGGAACGTCCTCAGCTTCTTCGAAGCCCCCGTGCAAAGTGATGCCACTTTCGCCATCGACAATATCAGGCCCGGTCGTTACCGGATCATTGCTCGAGCCGCGGATGATGAGGATCCGGCTAAAGTAAAACCGATTAGGCAGGAATCCGATCTGCGCGCGCGGGTCATCAGTGAAGCCGAAGCGTCAAAAAAGGAAATCTCGTTCAAGCCATGCGAACAGTCCGCTGATTACGAGCTGCCATGGACCTCTCCGTCAAAGCAATGACTGATTTCTTCAGCCGGCTTTGCCGTCAGATGTGCAGAAGGGCTCAGCCTTTCCGGTAAATTCTCCCTTCAATTCAAGGCTCGGCTCCCGATCCCCGGTTCGAAGCGTGGCATCTCCCTTACCAATTTGACTCAACGGAAAGGCAGATCCTTTCCGCACATCAGGCGGCAAAGCCGCTATACCTCGGGCTTAACCTTGGTCACACTGACATCCATTTTTCCCAACTCGACATCGAACCGCTTCGCTTGAACCTCGATTAGAAAGAGAAACGCGCAGCTACGCACAATCGTAAGACAATCCAAAAAAATAGAGCGTTCTGCGACGCGCGATCTTTGTGGTAGATTTGATGGCGATGGTTTTTTGGCAGGCGGGCGATGCCCGCGGTGGAATTGAATCTTAACTGGTGTACTGGCGGGCTACGGCTCGCCCACGATTGAGACGAGAGCGAAGTCAGTAGCCTTCGTCTAAAAAAAGCGGAGTGACCGTGAAACGAATTCTTTTAGTTCTTACGCTTACCTTTTCGATGATCGCGCCGCTCGTGGCGCGGCCGGTGCCCACGTCCTTATTGTCCCTGCGGCAATCAAAGGCAGCAGCGCCGGCCAGAACTACGATCGCCAAGCCGGCCTCGGATATTGCCGCCAAGGTCCTGCCGAATGGCCTGGAGATTGTCGTGCTGGAAGATCATTCGGTGCCCATTGTGACTATCGAGCTGGCAGTGCGCAACGGATCTTTTACCGAGCCGCCCGAACTCAACGGGCTGTCGCACCTCTACGAGCACATGTTCTTCAAAGCCAACCGGGCCATCGCAAATGCCGAACAATATCTGCAAAGGATTGGCCAGTTGGGCATTGCCTACAACGGCGAAACGCGCGAGGAAGTTGTCGAGTACTATTTCACCACGACTTCCCCAAATCTGCGCGCCGCCATGAACTTCATGCGCGACGCAACGCGCTATCCACTGTTTGACGAATCCGAGTTCGAGCGCGAACGGCAGGTGGTGATCGGCGAAATTGATCGCAACGAATCAACACCCGGTTACTATCTCAATAAAGAGATGAACGAGCGGCTCTTCTACAAGTATCCCAGCCGCAAGCAACCCCTCGGCGATCGGAAGACAGTGGCCGGCGCTACCACCGCCATGATGCGGCTGATTCAGGGCCGCTATTACGTGCCAAATAATTCCGCCCTGGTGATCACCGGCGACGTGCAGGCCGAAGATATTTACAAGATGGCGCAGGAATTCTTTGGCGATTGGGAGCGGCGTGAAAAGGATCCTTTTGCCGAGTTCCCTTTGGTCCAACACCCGCCCCTCCCGAAAAATGAAGGTGTGGTCATCAAACAGCCGATCGCGAACGTGTTTCTCGAAATCGGCTGGCAAGGTCCGTCCATCGGCAAGGATGATGCCGCCACCTATGCCGCGGATACTTTTTCTTTCATCATGGCCCAGCCGGACTCGCGTTTTCAACGCGACTTGGTGGACACCGGACTGGTTAACGGCGTCGGCATCGGCTATTACACCCAGCGCAACACGGGCCCAATTACGATCGTGGCGCAGACGACACCGGAAAAGGCGCAGGCCGCGCTCAAAGCTATTTACGCGGAACTTTCGCATTTCAACGACAAGGACTATTACACAGACGAACAGCTCGAAAGCGCGAAAGCTTTGCTGGAGGCAGACGATCTCTACTCGCGCGAAAAGTTTGACGAGTACGCAAAAACGCTCGGCTTCTGGTGGTCATCGACCGGCATCGATTACTTTCGTGGTTACCTTGGGAATCTCCGTCGCACTTCGCGCGGCGACATCAGCCGCTATGTCACGACCTACATCCAGGGCAAGCCGCACGTCGGTCTCGCCATGATCTCAGAACCGGGCCAGCAAGAGGCGAAGATTACCCCCGAGGATCTTATTGGACATTAGCAACGCGGCAATCGTGGGCAGTGATCGAGTCCCGAGACAATAGCCCGACTGTAACGAAGGGCTCAGTTTACTGAAAACGCGGAACGACGAAAGACACATGAAGAATCAACTTTACGACGCACGACTTAACAAAAGCTTTCCATTGATCGCTGCCTGCTGCTTGCTGCTCGCTCTTTTAATCGCGCCAGTTACATATGGACAGACGACAACGGCAGCACCGCCGGACTTTCAAAGCGTCATCGCGCGTCAGGCGTCTTTGGTAACAGAGTTCGAGATCAACGGACTAAAAGTTCTGGTGAAGCGGCGCGAGGGCAGCCAGACGATCGCGGCCGGACTCTTTATTCGCGGCGGGGTCGAGAATATCAGCGCCAGCAATGCCGGCGTGGAAGCGTTCATGCTCAACGTGGCCAGCGAAGCCAGCGCCAACTTTCCCCGCGATCGGATGCGCAAAGAAACAGCGCGTATGGGAACGGTGATTAGTGATGGTGTCAACTACGATTATTCGGCGCTCTCGATGGCCGCCACGCGCGCGAACTTCGATCGGTCGTGGGAGATCTTCACAGACGTCGCGCTGCACCCGTCGTTCACCAAAGAAGATGTGGCACTGGTGCAGTCACGAATTCTGGCCGGCTTGCAGGGTGAAACCGACGAGCCGGATGCTTACTTGCAGCGCTTGCAGGATCGCGCGGCTTACGCGGGCCATCCCTACTTGAATCGGCCCGAGGGTACGGCTGATAACATTCGTCGCCTGACTGCCGAAGACCTGCGTGCCTATCACCAGAAAATCATGCAGACTTCGCGTTTGTTGCTGGTCATTGTCGGAGATCTCGATCCGGCGCAACTGAAGACGCGCATCACGGCATCATTTGGAAAACTGCCGCGCGGAGATTACAAGCCACAGCCGCTCCCACCGCTTACCTTCACCTCATCGACCGTTGATGTCACCAGTCGCGAGTTACCCACGAATTATATTCAAGGCTTGTTCACCGCGCCGTCGATCACTTCGCCAGATATTTATCCCATGCGGGTTGCGTCTTCGCTGTTGCGGGATCGGGTGTTTGAGGAAGTGCGGGTGAAGCGAAATCTCTCGTACGCGCCCGATGCTTTTCTGCGCAACCAAAGCGCGAACATCGGCGGTCTATATGTCACCGCGGTCGATGCTAATCAAGCCGTGCGCGTCATGCTCAACGAAATTGCCCGCTTGCAGCGCGAGCCAATTGGCCGGGATGACATCAATGCGGTGATCGCGCAGTTTCTGACGAGTTATTACATCGGCGAGGAAACGAACGCCGCCCAGGCAGCCGAGTTGGCCCAGTATGAATTAATCGGCGGCGGCTGGCGCAACTCGTTGACGTTTTTGGAGAAGCTGCGCGCCGTTACCCCGGCGGACGTGCAACGCGTGGCGCAAAAGTACATGCGCAACATTCGCTTTGTGGTCCTCGGCAATCCGCAGCAGATCGATAAAAACGTGTTCATCGGCCAGGCGGGCGGCTGATTTACAGCTATCCTGTTGCGCCCTGATCGAGTTAGTAGGAAGATAGCTTCATGAGCCTCAGCAGTTTCTTGATAAGAATTATCTTCTTAGCACTCCCTGGCATCATCAGCAGTATCCTCTATCGGAAATTTCGAGGGAGACCTGTGAGGAAGGACTGGGAAGATTATGTCCAGATCGTCATATTCTCTTTGCTTAGTTATGCGCTCTATGGGCTTGCCGTATTCGCGTTAAATAAGCTCAAACTGTATGGAGGTTCTTTTACAGTTCTCGGAGCGTTTTTTGATGAGAAGACCGGACTCGTCTGGCATGAGATCATAATCGCATCCTTGATCGGGATCCTTCTAGCTTTTGTCGCGGCATATATTCACACGCATAAGGTAGTAACGAGAGTCGGTCAGTTCGTTAGGGCGACGAAAAGTTTCGGAGAGGAGGATATTTGGCACTACTTGCACAATAAGCCTGACGTCTACTGGGTATATGTAAGAGATCATAAATACGATCTGAGTTATCGCTGTTGGATCGAAGCGTATTCAGATCCTTTTAAGGAGCGGGAACTCTTGCTCAGAGAAGTTAGTGTGTATCGCACTTCTACGGGAGATTTTCTTTACCCCTCCGATGTAATATATCTATCGAGGGACCACAATGAATTAACCATAGAAGCGGCAGTTATATCTGATTCAACTGTAGTCGAGGAAAGTGCATCGGAGGCCGAGAAGACGTTAGAAGAGGCCCCGCCTCTAATCTCTACCGGCATTTTGGATGTCAAGAGTACTAAGGAGGTCAAATGAGTAGTCGAGAGACACAGATTAGAAACGCTTACTCTCCGCCCAGAGAGCGCCGGCCGTTAAGGGAGGACTGGATCGATAAGGGCGGGACCAAACGTCCCCCTCCAGCATCAATTCCGATTCCTGGCCCCCCGCCGCCACAACCACCTCCCCAACAGTCGCCGCAACCGCCGACCCAACGGCAGAGCCCAGAAAGAAGTTAGTCCTCCCTGCACTGAGTCTGAATTCTTAGGCCTACCGGGTCCCGACAGTAACGCCGCCGCGCAATTTATTGTTGTTGTTGAGGAGGAGGAGGAGGGGGGTTGAGTTCGAGCATTATGTGAAATGGCCTGCGACATAAATCAATCACTTACGGGGGACGATTCGATCATTAAGTGAAAAAAGAATTGAGCATAAAAGTGAATATTTCCTACAGATCTCGAGCATAAGATGAGAGTTTCCACACACTATGCCCTTTTTGCGAGGAAATGGAGAACCACAATGCCAAAAACAATTTCAAGAGAGGAACTGAAGCAGAAGCTCGGTCGAAAGGACGACTTTCTCCTGGTTGAGACTCTGCCGGCCACGGCTTATCATCACAATCACCTGCCCGGAGCAATTAATCTGCCGCTCGACAGCGTGACGACGCTGGCCGGTCAACTCCTTCCAGATCAAGGTGCGGAGATTGTCGTTTACTGCGCCAATCCTACTTGAAAGGCTTCAGAGAACGCCGCCCGTGAATTGGCGTCGCTGGGATACACGAACGTGCGGGACTATGCCGAAGGCAAACAGGATTGGATTGACGCGGGACTTCCGGTTGAGAGCGAGCACCGCCACCACTGAACGGTTCATCGAGATTCAAAGATGGAATTTAGACCCGTGACTCCGACCGATTATGAACCGCTCCGGCAGTTTCTGTCCGATGTAGGCTGGCAGCATCGGGTCTCCGATGCGGAACAGTTCAACAAGATGATGGAGAATACCAGCCGCTCTGTTGTCGCGGTCGAGGGAGCACGCATTATTGGATTTGCCAGAGCTTTATGCGATGAAGTTTCCAATGGTTATATCTCGATGGTGGCCGTGGCGCTGGATCAGCGCGAACAGGGCATCGGTCGCGAACTCGTTCATCGGCTGACCGATGATGACGACAGGATCACGTGGGTGCTGCGGGCGGGTCGCGGTAGCGGCGGCTTTTGGAAAAAGATTGGCTTCGAGTCGTCTGATATCGCAATGGAGAAAATCAGGTCTTGAGACAGCCTCACTCTATCAAAGCAGCCTCCCTTTCCATGCCGGGACATTCGTCAAAATCGCAGAGCATAATTGAGGCGCACGCTGCGACCCATCTCCGGTGCTATCCCTTTGATGAATGATAGATGATTGCGATACAGCTTGTCGGTTAGGTTCTGTCCGCTCAGTGAGACAATGTGCGCGACTCGACTGGTCACAAACGTGTACGAAGCGTTGAGATTGAGCAGACCGTAACCAGCCGTAGGTGTCTCATTGTCGAAGACACGGTTTTGCCGGTTCACCCAAATCATTTCCGGGCGCACACTGAAAGCCTTGTAGCGCCAGTCCACTCCCAGCGTCCCGCGCAGAGGTGGGATTCGCGGCAACGGTTTGTTCAGTTCGGTAAGTTCCGCTCGCACATAGTCTACTTTGGCATTCAGCCAAAGAGTGGCAGCGACCTTCGCTTCTATGCTCGCCTCTGTCCCAACGAAACGACTGTTCGCTTGCGCATAGTTAATAATGGGCAAATTTGATCCCGGATCAGTTGCACCAGTAAACGCCGGGTAAACAAAGTTGCGAAGGTTGTAGTAATAAACGCCGGCCTCCAGGCGCGCTCGATCTGTGTTGTGACGCAACGAGAAATCAATGCCGTCGCCCTGCTCCGGGTTCAAATTCGGGTTACCGATATCGAAAACCAGAATGCCAGGATGCGGACCATTGTTGTAAAGCTCTTCGAGAGCCGGAGCGCGGAAAGAGTGTTGGTAGTTAGCGACGATCGAACCACCCATCCAGATGGGTACGCGGACACCCGCGCTGCCGGAGAATCCCACAAAGTTGCGCTTGCGGAAGTTACCCTCAGGGTTGTAGCCGTTCTGCTCGATGCGTCCGCCAAATTGAAAACCAAGGCGCTCGAAGTCAACTCGTTCCAAACCAAAAACGGCAAGAGAGTGTTGCCCGGTGTGAGGCGCTGGAGCCTCCTTGCCAATCGATTTGTAGTCGCGCGTAAACCCGGACAGCCCAAATGTGCCGGATAATTTACCGTACCGTCGATGATTGAGGTTCGCACGATAATTGAAGTTCTTGTTGGTGGCGGTCGATTCGAGTTCGGTTTTGTCTTCGTCTGATTCAAACTCGAACTCGCGAGCCTTGTAATCGTTATAGCTCAGGGCCACATCTGCGTTCTCAATAAAACCGGGTAAGTCCCTTAAGCCGCCTTTTACTTGAAAGCTGTGACGGCGCTCTTTCAGAGACTCTAAATCGATTGCGGCCGGCACGGCAGGAATGCCGTGACGCCGGCGGTCATCGGAGGAACTAAATACCAGCCAGCCTTTGCGAGGAAACCAACCAGCGCCTCCGCTTACACTGTCAGTCCGAGCGAAAGAATTCAGAATTGTGCCTGCAGGCGTGCGATAGTCATTAGCTTTCTGGGCCTCTCCATTTCCAAAGATCAAGAAGTTTCGGAAGCCGTATTTGAAACCACCACTCACACCCGCCTGCCAGTTATTCGTGCCGCCGAAAGTCGTGAGATACCCGGACAGCCCTCTCTGATAAACCTCATTGGTAGAGATGCCGTTTACCACGCCGCCGATCGCGTTGCTGCCGTAGAGCAGTGTCGCCGGACCTTTAACGATCTCCACGCGATCGAGCGAGAGCATATCAATCGGTTCAACTTCATCGGCCGACTGCGAGGCGATGCCTCCGACGCGTAGTCCATCGCGCAGCACCAGCACCCGATCACCATCGAAACCACGAATGACCGGCCGGCCGGAACCTGGACCGAAGCTGCGTTTTGCGACGCCGGCTTGATACTCAAGTGCCTCGCCGATTGACAGTGTATTTTTTTGAGTGAGTTCCAGGGCCCCGACCGAAGTGATCGACTGATAAGACGAGCCGGCCGCTTCGGCCGAGCCGCTCGCCGTTACTGTTACCTGCTCGCTCACTGGAGTGAGCGCCAATTGAAAATCAACCGTCTGATCGCCACCGGTAACCTCGACGGTTTTGACGACATCCGGCACACGATCGAGATGGGCGAACAGTTGATACTTGCCCGGCGCAATTCCCTTCAATTCAAATGCGCCGTTTGCATCAGTCAATACAGATCGCCTCAGCTCGGCGATTGTTACGACGGCATTTCGCGCCGCCGTGTTCCCAGGCTCGATCCGAACAATTCCGTGAATCGTTCCCGTTACGGAAGGACTCTGGGCAAAAGCCGCCAGCGATAAAAGAAGCAGACTGACGGTTGCGAAAAGGACAGCTTGAACTTGCACGACTTAACTCCCTGTCAGGAAGATTCCACGATTTTTACTTGGGTTTTGACGAGCTAAATGAAACTGAGTTTCATTTTCAAATAGGAGAATAGCCTGTGGGCTGCTTATCGTCAAGAGGCTGGAATGCGGGACTCTGCGGATGTGAGACGGGAAGTCTTGAAGTCCGAAATAACTTCTTAGATATATCTGTCTCTCTCTATCTTCGGGAGTGAGAGGGAGCTTGGGAGATCTTCTGGAAACCATTAAACCAACCTCGAAGGTCTCCGCTTACGATTCGTGATTCTCTTATCTCACGAGATCCATCGATTTGCGCTCGCCGGGCCCAAGCGTAATGCGCATGGCGTTTGGGGACAACTTCTTGATGGAGTCAGCGTCGTTTGGCGGCAGAGGCCGCTCGCCAAATCGCCATAGGACCAGGAAATATTCACCCGGTGCGCCGCTTACGATAAATGCTCCCTGCTCGTTTGTCGATTCGTAGGGCCTTTGAAAAGCCGGACCCGTAGACGGGTCGACAGGAATCAGCTCGATGGACACGCGGCTCAATGGAGTTCCTCCTGACGCCGACAATACGCGACCCGTCAGGATCGAGGCCGGTGCGATCACAACGCGCACGTCCTTGATCTCTGTTGCCATCGTGGTCCTCAGCTTCTCGCGCAACAGGTCGACGCCATTGACTTGGATTGATTTAGCGTAGAAGACATTCTGCGGTCGTACCATGACGGAAAATGGGAATTCGCCTTCGGGAACGCCGGTCGCGGTGAAGGCGCCATTCGCTTCCACGCGGGTGAATGCTGACCCTATTCCTATCGAAATGTCCGGCGCGGGCGCATTCCCCCGTTCGATGGTGACGTGCCCGGAAACGCGGCCCCCCGGTGAGACCTCGATCGCGAGGTCCTCGACATCGGCCCCGGCAACTATTAGATCCTGTCTCTTGTCTACAAACCGCCCGAGCTTCGAACCCAAAATTCCCGTAGGGCGCACATCAAGCGTATACGCCCCGTCAGGCAAATTATTGAGGAGCCAACGGCCTTGCGTATCGGTCGTGGAAAAGTAACTGGACATTGCGGCTTCAATACCTGCTGCAGGTGGATCACGGTACGCTTGATTCGCATTTTTCTTGTCTAGACGCACCGTTGCGCCTGCTACCGGATGCCCATCGCCTTCCGCCCTGACGATACCAGAGACGCTATGCAGACTGCGGACAGCCAAAGTAATGTTGATGTCAACGACTTCACGGTCGGCTGAAACAGCGATAGGAGGCGACGTCCGAGAGTCGACTGTAGACGGAAAATAAGTAGCGCCAAGCACTCCTTCCAGGCTCGACGGCCTCTCAGGGCCACGCTTTTTGCTCGGCGGAGCGGCGCCGACGATATATTCACCAGCCGGCAATGCCCTGAACAGATATGCGCCATTTTCATCGGCAGTTATGGAAGCCCCAAACCAACGTTCCCCGGTTTTCATCGCATGGACATTTGCGCCTGCGGCCGGTCCTCCGTTCGTATTAACGATCCGGCCCGAGATGCTGCCAAAATGAGGGTTCTTTACCCGCAGAATAATTTCGACTGGGCTCTCGCCGTTGACCGTGATGAGAGGAAAGTCTCTCTTGTATTGCTCCAGTCTGGCAGCATCAGCGACCGGATCTCCGCTTTGCAGAGGGAAAGGAGCGCTTTCCGCACTGGACACATGCTCATCAGCGGGATGAGCCACGACATAATATTCGCCCGCACCCAAGTGAGTTAAAACAAAATCTCCGTTCGCGTCCGTCATCGTCCCCGGGATGCGGTTCGGACCGCGACGATTGGCTAGCACCTCGATCGCGACCAATTGAACTCGTTGTCCTGGCGCTGGCTGGCCCGAGTCCTCGTAGAGTACACGCCCCTTGACGGTTGAAACGCGCGGACTGTTTTGACCGGACTGATCGGCGGCACGCGGCTTGGCTGCGGTTTCAGATTGCGCTTCTGCATTCGCTCCTACCAACGTAAGAGCCAGGGCAGCGACGGCGAGTCTCGATATTCGCATCTTTTTCTCTCTTAGCCAGATGACACTCGCGGGCCGCAAGTGTCGAGTCCATCAAACTTTAGTTTGCTTTTTCCAAATCGGCAACCCCAATCCGCAACCTGGCAGGGTTGATGACCTCGACACACCTCGTTGCGTTGACGGAAACGCACTGGGCGGAAGCTTGAAGGCGACTCATTTCGTAAAACCGCAAGCTGCATTTTCTCTTCGCAGAGCGTTTCCGCCGGCGTTGATAGTGTCCTACTTTGATTAGAGGTGTTCAGAGTATCGACTTCAGTCAGGCTTTTCCCAAGCAAGAAAGAGCCCAACTAAAGCTAGTACTCTATACGCCCGTGAATAATTCCGGCTGCTATTCTTTCAGTCTCGATCTGCTTGCTGAATGAGCATTCATTCAGTATTATTAGGCGCCATGATCACAGTGAAAAAAGCTGCCGTGCTCGGGGCCGGTACGATGGGGGCGCAAATCGCTCCCCACCTCGCCAATGCCGGCATTCCAACTCTCTTGCTCGACATCGTCCCGCGCGAATTGACTCCTGATGAACAGGCTAAGGGACTGACGCTGGAGTCAACGGAAGTCCGCAATCGCATCGCCCGTGGCGGATTGGAAGCTGCGAAGAAAGCCAAGCCCGCTGCCTTCTTCGCTGCTGACTTTGCCGCGCTGGTGAGTGTAGGAAATTTCGATGACGATTTAGCGAAGCTGAAGGACTGCGATCTGATCATTGAAGCGGTGGTCGAGAATTTGCCGATCAAACAAAGCCTTTACGAAAAGCTCGAGCAACATCGCCGGCCGGGCTCGGTTATCGCTTCCAACACCAGCGGCATTCCGCTCAGTCAACTGGCCGCCGGCCGCTCGGAAGATTTTCGCGCGCACTTCCTCGGCATGCATTTCTTTAATCCGCCGCGCTACATGCACCTGGTCGAGTTGATTCGCACTGAATGGACCAAACCGGAAGTCTCTTGCTCGATGTTTGGTTTTCTCGACGAGCGCCTCGGCAAGGGCGTCGTGGTGGCGAAGGATCGGCCAAACTTCATCGCTAATCGCATTGGCACGTTCGGTGCACTGGTGACGATCCACGCGATGCAGGAAGACGGTTATTCGATCGAGGAAGTCGACAAGATCACTGGGCCTGCCGTGGGACGGCCCAAGACCGCGACTTTCAGGACGTTTGATCTTGTCGGACTGGACGTCCTCGCGCACGTGGTCAAGAACCTGGGCGAAAACCTTCCCGAAGATCCCGAACGCGCCACGTTCGCCATGCCTGACTTTGTCGGCAAAATGATCGAGCGCGGATTGCTTGGCAACAAGACGAAGGCCGGCTTCTATAAACGGCAGACAAGCGAGGGCGGCAAGCGTGAGATCTGGACGCTTGATACCGCCACTCTCGACTATCGACCGGCGCAGAAAGTGAAACTGCCGTCTCTTGAGATGGCCAGGAACATCGAAGACACCGCCGAACGAATCAAGACCCTGACGTGGTCCAAAGATCGCGCGGGCGCGTTTCTATGGAAGACCCTGTCGCGCACGCTTTGTTACGCGGCCGAGCGGATTCCGGAGATTGCCGACACGGTTGTCGAAGTCGATCGCGCCATGCAGTGGGGCTTCAACTGGGAGTTGGGACCGTTCGAAGTTTGGGATGCGATCGGCGTCGAAAAGTCGGTTGCACAATTGAAGGAAGAAGATAGGAGCGTTCCGGCAAACGTGCAGCAGATGCTCGATTCGGGCGCGAAGTCTTTCTACAAACAGGAGAACGGCCAACGCTTCTATTTCGACTTCCCTTCCGCAAAGTATGTTCCGGCCGCCGATCTCCCGGGCACGATCATTCTAAAATCTCTGAAAGATCGCACCGGAGTCGTCCGAAAGAATTCCGGCGCCTCGCTGATTGATCTTGGCGATGGCGTGGCTTGTCTCGAGTTTCATTCGAAGATGAACTCGATTGGCGGTGATACGCTCGAGATGTTGAAGATCGCGCTGGCTGAAGTCGAAAAGAATTTTCTGGGACTGGTCGTCGGCAATCAGGGGCAGAACTTTTCCGTGGGCGCAAACCTGATGCTGATGTTGATGGAGGCGCAGGACGAGAACTGGGAAGAGCTGGACATGATAGGCCGCTTCTTTCAACAGTCCGTCATGAGTCTGCGCTACTCGCCAAAGCCGGTCGTGGTCGCGCCGTTCCAGATGGTCTTTGGAGGAGGTTGTGAAATGGTGCTGCACGCTGATCGCGTGCGAGCAAACGCGGAGACTTATATCGGACTGGTGGAAGTCGGCGTCGGAATCATTCCGGCGGGCTGTGGCACCAAGGAAATGTTGGTACGCTCCCTCGACTCGATCCCGAAGGACATGAAAGACGCTGACCCGTTTCCATTCGTCAAACGTGCTTTCGAAACGATTGCGCTGGCCAAGGTCGCAACTTCGGCGGAAGAGGCGCGCGGGTTTGGCTTTCTCAGCGCTGATGATTCAATCTCGATGAACCGGGACCGCCTGATTGCCGACGCGAAGAAAGAGGTCCTGGCCCTGGCCGCGAGTGGGTATCAGCAGCCACAACAGCGCACGGACATTCTCGCGTTGGGGATGCCCGGTCTGGCGACTTTGAAATTGGGCGTTCACATGATGAAGCGCGCCGGCTACATTTCCGATCACGATACTTTGATTGGAGAGAAGCTGGCGCGAATTTTGACTGGCGGCGATTTGAATCATCCAACGCGCGTGTCCGAGCAGTATTTGCTCGACCTCGAGCGCGAGGCTTTTCTTTCGTTGATCGGAACGCGCCAAACACAGGATCGCATCGCGCACATGTTGAAGACGGGAAAGCCGTTAAGGAACTGAAGTGGGCGGCTCTGCTGCTCGATGTGCGGAAAGGCTTCGCCTTTCCGAGAAGAGTTGAGTGTCATGTCGTGAGTTTACGCCTCGCGACATCGGAATCGGAGGCATAGCCTCCCAAGCCAGAGTGAGCGATGCCGGAAAGGCAGAGCCTTTCCGCACATCAGGCGGCACAGCCGCACGGGAATAAAACAGAGCCGCAAAGGAAGTTTATGAAAGAAGCATTTATCGTATCAGCAGTTCGCACGGCAGTCGGTAAAGCCCCGAGGGGAACTTTGCGTGATACGCGCGCCGATGAAATGGGCGCTGCCGTAATTAAGGAAGCCATGGCCCGCGTGCCCGGATTGCAAGCCGCCGAAATCGAAGACGTGATTATGGGGTGTGCGATGCCCGAAGCTGAGCAAGGCATGAACATAGCCCGCTCAGCCGCAATTCGCGCGGGCTTGCCGGTGGAAACCAGCGCCATGACCATCAATCGCTTCTGCTCGTCCGGGCTGCAATCAATTGCCATCGCCGCCGACCGAATACGAACGGGAAGCGCGCAGGTTGCGCTGGCCGGCGGATTGGAATCGATGTCGATGATCCCGATGGGCGGGCACATCATTCGGCCCAACCCATATTTAGTCGAACACTATCCCGACTTTTATTTGAACATGGGCCTGGCGACTGAAAACGTAGCGCGGAAGTACGAAGTCAGCCGCGAAGAACAGGACGACTTCGCACTGCGTTCACACCAACGTGCGTTCGCTGCGCTTGAGCAGGACAAGTTCAAAGAAGAGACAGTGCCGCTAACTGTCATCGTGGAAGAGTTGAACGACAAGGGCAAGAAGCAACATCGCGAAATGATCTTTGACAAAGACGAAGGTCCGCGCCGTGACACGTCCGCCGAAGCGCTCGGAAAATTGAAGCCGGCTTTTCATGTCAAAGGAACCATCACCGCCGGTAATTCTTCGCAGATGTCTGACGGCGCGGCAGTGGCCGTGGTGATGTCCGAAGATCGCGCGAAAGAATTGGGCGCGAAGCCTCTGGCCCGTTTTGTCGCTTACGCGACGGCGGGATGTCCGCCGGAAGAGATGGGCATTGGCCCTGTGTTCGCGATCCCGAAAGCTCTCAAACTCGCCGGGCTGACGCTGGATCAAATTGATGTGATCGAACTGAACGAAGCTTTTGCCGCACAATCGCTGGCGGTGATAAAAACGCTCGGGCTGGATCTCGACAAGGTCAATGTTAATGGCGGCGCAATCGCCCTGGGTCACCCGTTGGGTTGCACCGGCGCGAAACTGACCGCATCGATTTTGAGAGAGCTTGAGCGGCGCAACGGCCGTTATGGCATGGTGACGATGTGCGTCGGTGGCGGCATGGGCGCCGCGGGAATTTTTGAGAGAATATAGCGGAAGTTGTTAACTTGCGCTAGCCATTCGCAACTTAATCAGTTGTGCCAAAAAACCAATGACCGCGTTAGAAGTATTCGAATCAGTGACGGGAAGTGGCGGCAGTGATTTCGCGCTCCTTGTTCAAATTCTGGACGAGCACGAACCATGGTGTCTGATCGGAGGACTCGCTGTTAATTGCTATGTCGAACCCGTCTTCACGCTCGACGCGTATATTGTTGTCGTTTCGAGCGAGTTGGAATCGATCAGGGCGAGCCTGGGGGCGGCGGGTTTTTCGGTAGAGGCTTTTCCTCATTCATTGAATGCCACCATGCCAGGTAGCCAGCTTCGAATTCAGTTTAGCCTCGATCCGCGGTATCAGGGGTTCGTGGCCGATACTGAAGAGCGAGAGGTTCTCGGTGAGCGAGTGCCCGTCACCTCGTTATTCAATCTGGTACAGGGGAAGATTTGGGCATGGACTGACCACAACCGTCGGCCGACGAAGCGCAAGAAGGACGAACTCGATTTGATGAGAATTCTCGAGGCTTATCCCCAATTGCGCGGCATGATGCCTAAAGAGATTAGTGCACAAGTTCCTCAACCATGAATTATGCCGCGTAAGTTAACCTGCGCGGAGAGTCGCAACTTAACAAGTTGCGTTACAACAGAAAGGACTGTTATGTCAGCCGCAATCGAAACAAAGCAGATCGTCAAGGGTGGAAGTTTTCTCATCGAAGAACAAACGCCCGAGAGCATTTTCACACCGGGTGATTTCAACGAAGAACATCGCATGATTGCTGACACCACGCGACAATTTATGGATGCGGAAGTTCTGCCGCGCATTGGTGAACTCGAAAATAAAGACTGGAAATTGGCGCGTAATCTGGTAAAGCAGGCCGCGGACCTCGGCCTCGTGGGCGCGAATATTCCGGAAGAGTACGGCGGTCTCGGTTTGGATCAGACCAGCGGCGCGATCATCTCAGAGAACATCGGCAGGTCGGCTTCGTTCGCGACCACGCTCGGCGCGCAAAGCGGCATCGGCTTGCTGCCAATCATCTATTTCGGCACCGAGGCCGCCAAGCAAAAATATCTGCCGCCAATTGCCGCCGGTGATTTGATTACTGCTTACGCCTTGACTGAGGCGGGCTCTGGCTCCGATGCCATGGCCGCGAAAGCGACAGCCAAACTGAGTGACGACGGCAAGGAATACATTCTCAACGGCGAGAAGATGTTCATCACCAACGGTGGTTTTGCGGACATCTTTATCGTCTTCGCCAAAGTCGACGGCGATAAGTTTTCCGCTTTCATCGTCGAGCGGCAGGACGGCTGCAAGAGCGGTGCGGAAGAACACAAGATGGGTATCAAGGGATCGAGCACGACGCCTTTGATTCTCGCTGACGCCCGCACGCCGGTCGAGAATTTGCTCGGCGACATCGGCAAGGGCCACAAGATCGCTTTCAATATTCTCAACATCGGCCGTTTTAAGTTGGGGGCGATGTGTCTGGGCGGAATGAAGCTCGCTATGCACGAGTCGGTCCGGTATGCGAACGAGCGGCAGCAATTTGGCAGGTCGATTTCGTCCTTTGGCGCGATCAAATCGAAGCTCGGCGAGATGGCGATTCGCACCTGGGTCGGTGAAGCAATGATCTACCGCACCCTGGGAATGATCGAGGAGGGCCTCGGCGCCGTCGCCGACTCCAGGGACACGGACGCGCGTTTGAAAGCCATCGAAGAGTACGCAGCCGAGTGTTCGATTATTAAGGTCGCGCTGTCTGAATATTGCGACTTTGTCACCGATGAGATGGTGCAGATCTTTGGCGGGTATGGATACTCGGCTGACTACCCGGCTGAGCGCGCTTATCGCGACACGCGCATCAACCGGATTTTCGAAGGCACTAACGAAATCAATCGCATGCTGATACCTGGCCGCTTGATGAAGGCGGCGCTGAGTGGACGGCTCGCGCTTTTGCCCGCTGCCCAGGCGTTGATGGACGAGATTCTTTCGCCCTCGATGGGCAGCTTCGAACTCGACGAAAGTCTGCTGGCTACCGAGCAAAAGATGACGCAGAACGCCAAGAGGGTTGCGTTAATGACGCTGGGCACCGCAGCCCAGAAGTACATGTTGGGACTCTCTGATCAGCAGGAGATTCTGATGAGCGTGGCCGACATCATCATGGACACGTACGCGATGGAATCGGCGATCTTGCGGACTAAGAAAATGGCGGCGGCCCACGGGGAGAGCTCGGCCGCTCCGTACGTCGAGATGACGCGCGTCTTTTGTAACGATGCGATCGAGCGGATTGAAGCAGCCGCGAAAAACACTCTAGCGGCGATGGCGGAAGGTGATGAGCTGCGCACTCTGCTGGCGGCGTTACGGCGGTTCACTAAGATGACGCCCATGAACACAGTGGCCGCGCGCCAGGGCATCGCGAATGCGATGATCGAAGCGAACCGGTATGTGTATTGATGTTGCAGGTCGTCCTGCTATAATTCAGCAATGAGTTCTACTCAGGAAGATTTGCTTATGGGATTGCCCCGACGGCCCCGTCTCGCCGAGGCTTCAAAGGGTGCAGTCCTTGGAGCGATTGCGCTCGGGATACTTACCGGAGGTTTAGGCGGTGCGCTTATTGGCGGCGTGGTAGGAGGTGCCGTAGCTAATCAAGCCCAGCCCCTCGAAATGGCAATCCGTGAGTATTTCAAGAGTCTCGGTCTCGAAGTCAGCTTCTACTATCCTGCCCCCCGAGCCGTCAAGGTTACCTTCCGATATGGCGCGAACGCGTACTGGACTGTTGAGAGTGTAATGCCGGATCACTTACAACTTCCACTCGAAGATGCTGCGGATTGGCTTTATGGAAACTTAATCCGCAATGAACTGCCCAAAGTTCTGCGTCAACTGAAACGCGCCAGTTAAATGAGCCTTGCCGAAGAAATAGATCGACTTGAAGAACTTGCGGCTGTGATTAAGCGCGAGGCTTTCATAGATGAGACAACCGGGCTCGGCAGCGCTCTTGCTCTTCGCCAAGAACAAAGACTTACCCGTGCAGGTGAAAGCGCCTTTCAAGTCGTAATTTTCGGCGATCTCAATGATTTCAAACATATCAATGACGATTACTCTCACGAGGCAGGAGACGTAGCTCTTAGAGCTGTTGGCAAAGCAATACGCAGAATCGTGATTGATGGTTTTGGAGCGAAGGCCTTCCGGCAAAGCGGTGATGAATTTGTAATCCTTCTTAAACAAGAATCACTAACGGAGTTTTTGTCCAAGGCTTCTAGATTTCGTAGTATTCCTTTCTCCCATAACCGAAGGAAACTGAGAACCGGGATGAGCTTCGGCTATGCCATCGCTGATGGGAGATCAACCTTCGAAGATCTATTGCAACGCGCAGACACTGCGTGCCAGCTCGCCAAACGCCCGAAGGCACCTCGCTGCATTCAATGGACGGCAGACATTGAAATCAATCCTCTCGTAAGAATCAGCGCGTGGTGCCGAAGGTGTAGCGCAAAAATAAGCTGCACGCTTCCCAAGAACGCCGCTCCAGCAATACTAACTTCTTGTCCGTGTTGCTGCGAGCTCCTTTGAGATTCTCGGGCCGAGGAAGTCTCACGGCAAGATAATTCAGATTAATCTAATGAAAATCGTCCGCATCTCTTTACCCACCCCCTTCTACATCGGGCCGGTCAACGTCTATCTCATCCCGGAAGATCCCATCACATTGATCGACACCGGGCCCAAAACCAAGGAGGCGGTCGAGACTCTGCGCGCAGCCTTGCGAAAAGAAGGTCTGTCAGTCTCAGACATTCGGCGTATCGTGCTCACGCATGCGCACGAGGACCATTGCGGATTGGCGCGCGCGTTGCGCGATGAAGCGAAGGATGCCGAAGTGCTGGTGCACGGATGGGAGACTGGTCACCGGGCCGGACGTTTGGAGTACGACGAGACCCGACAACTGCTGATGCGCGCCGGAGTGCCCCTCGACCAAGTAGAAGCCATGCGCAGGATGTACGAAGGAGTGCGCCAGTATGCTGACTCGCTCGACGACG